>OGXW01001354.1_pt1 | contig 18527 bp, 15 predicted proteins | sample 1576341 | NCBI WGS metagenome assembly OGXW01 (sample SAMEA3541592, study PRJEB24748) | human gut metagenome | biome: human gut; feature: human-associated habitat; material: faeces | place: China | collected 2012
CTGACGAAAAATTTGACGACGCATCTGTCGCACAATCTTTGTGCGGTATTGCCCAGAGTGTGGTATACGAATTTTTGAGGGCATGCCAATGGCAGGCGGCTCTTTATGAGGAGCAGTGCAAAGGGCTATGCTCCCGACAACGGCAGGTGTTCAGCTGAAAAATCTCCATGTACGGATTCTGTACCACATAACGATCTTCCGGTTGGATCAAATCGTTTTGCAAACCGTAATCCATCAGCTTTTGAATTGCATCGCAAATCATCTGTTTCACTCCTCGTATCCATTGGGGTGGTGCTTATGCCACTTCCACGCACTGGAAATGATCTCCTCCAGACTATCATGCACCGGATTCCAGACCAGCACGCACTTTGCCTTTTCACTGGACGCCACCAGTCTGGCAGGGTCGCCGGCACGGCGTGGGGTTTCTACTGCCGGAATGGGATGCCCGGTCACCTTCCGTGCGGTTTCAATTACCTCACGGACAGAATACCCGATTCCGTTTCCCAGATTGAAGATATTGCTTTCACCGCCCTGCATCAGATACTGTACCGCAAGAATGTGTGCCTGTGCCAGATCGGTTACATGGATGTAGTCACGAATGCAGGTGCCGTCCGGTGTGTCGTAGTCCGTACCATAGATGGAAATGGCATCCCGTTTGCCGTTGGGAACTTGCAGAATCAGCGGGATCAGGTGGCTTTCCGGATCGTGTGCCTCTCCGATGGTACCGCTGGCATCTGCACCGCAGGCATTGAAATACCGCAGAGAAACATACCGCAGACCATGTGCTTTGGCAGTCCAGTGGAACATCTTCTCCATGGCAAGTTTGGTTTCCCCATAGGGGTTCGTGGGACAAGTCCGGTCGCTCTCCAGAATCGGAATATTCTCCGGCTCGCCGTAGGTAGCGGCAGTGGAGGAAAAGACGATCTTGTCCAAACCATGGCGTACCATTGCTTCAAGGAGTACCTCTGTTCCGCAAAGGTTATTGTTATAGTATTTCAGCGGGTTGGCAACACTTTCTCCCACCAGCGAAAATGCTGCAAAGTGAATCACGGCATCGATTTTTTCCGCATCGAACAGCTTATCCAAAAAGGCAGCATTCCGAATGTCACCCTCGTAAAATTTCGCCTGCTTGGGAACAGCACTGCGATGCCCTGTCACCAGATTGTCTGCGACAATGACCTCGTGACCGGCTCTTACCAACTCCAGTGCGGTATGCGAGCCGATGTATCCGGCTCCTCCTAAGACTAAAATACGCATATTATGCTTCTCCTTTCTGTGAAAAATGGAACTGTGTTTCCTGCCGGTATGGGGTATTTGCACGCAAAATCGGCGAGGGAAAATTGAGATGATTGATGGCGTCCGGAAAATTCTGTGTTTCCAGACAAAAGGCACTTCGTTTTCCGTAAGCACAGCCGTCTTTTCCCAAATCCGCCGGAGTTTCTACGAAATTGGCAGTATACACATGAATGGCGGGCTGCGTCGTTTTGCAGGTGAGCCGGATTCCGCTCTCTGTGCTGTATGTCTCCGCCTGAATCGGTGCATCGGAACGAACGGCAAAACTATGATCTAATCCGGCTGCATTTTGAATCTGCACGCAATCCTCCTGAAATGCTGCCGAAATCGGCTTGTATGCCCGAAAGTCAAAGGGCGTTCCTGCAACCGGTGCGATTTCTCCTGACGGAATAGAAGTCTGATCAATTGGAATGTAGGAATCCGCAAAAAGTTTCAGCATATGATGCTCCAGTGTTCCGCTTTGGTGTCCGTCCAGATTGAAATAGCTGTGGTTCGTCAGGTTGCAGATCGTATCTTTATCACAAACTGCGTCATAAGCAATGGTCAGAGTATTGGTATCGTCAAAGGTATAGATAACAGTCACCTGCAAATTTCCCGGATAATGTTCCTCACCGTCCGGACTCTCTGTGGTGAATGCAACGCTGTTCCCGTTGCACTCCGCCTGCCAGATACGCCGGCTCAAGCTGTGGTAACCGCCGTGCAAATGGTGTTTTCCATCGTTGCAGTTCAGCTGTATCTGCTGACCGTTCAGGACGAACTGTCCGTGACAGATACGATTGCAGCATCTTCCTACGGTTTCGCCAAAATATTCTCCGCCGGTTTCATAGCCTTTCACATGGGCATAGCCCAGCACCACGTCCCGCAGCAGCTTCTGCCGATCCGGCACCAGCAGAGAAACGATCGAAGCACCATAATCACAAAGTGTCACGCTTGCACCGGAGGCATTCTCAATGCGGTAGAAATGTGCCATCTGCCCACTGGAAGTTGGTTCAAATTCTGAAATCTGTACTTGTTTCATGCGATACATACCCCATTTCTCAGCAAATCCTCAGGCAAACTGCATGCCGCCAATGTTTCGAATCTGGAGGATCTGGCAGCTGCCCGCTCCGAACAATTGATCCATTTTTTTGCAGTAATCTTTCGCCATGTGTGCCGGCACAAATGCCTGGATGGTTCCGGCAAATCCTCCGCCGTGCACTCTGGAAACGCCTGCATCTCCGAGAATCTGCTCGCTCGCCCAGAGCCCCAGCGAAATACCCTGCTCTGCCGGTTTGCTGCAAGAGTAGAGATTCTGGAGCCATTTCGCAGAGGAATCTCCGGATTCTTTCACCAGTTTCAGAAACCGCGGAAAATCATTGCTGGACAGTGCCTTTGCCTCCTCGGCTGCACGCCGGTTATCTCCGTAGAAATGGGCAGCACGCAAAATAGCACGGTCGGAACAGGCAGTCCGCAATTTCGGAAGTGCCTGCAGGAACGCTTTCTCGTCCACTTCCCGCAGATGATTTTTTCCGAATTGTGCAGCCACCAGATTCATCTCCGCCGGAATGGAAACATAGTCATCGGTCAGATCTGCATGGCTGCCCTTGGTATCTGTGATACAAAGCATATAGCCGGCATCTTCAAACTGACAGGACAGTTTTTCGATTTTCGGGTTATCCGTGTCCTCAAAATCAATAAACACAAATCCACCTACAGAGCTTACCATCTGATCCATCAGCCCGCTCTTTTTTCCGAAGTATCGATTTTCCGCATACTGTCCGATTTTGGCAATCTCTACTGCTCCGGCAGCACCTGCGTGATAGTGCTGGTCGATGATAGTGCCGATGAGTACCTCAAAGGCTGCCGAGGACGAGAGCCCGCTGCCGCTCAGGACATTGGAGGTGGTGTAGGCATCAAAGCCGCCTACAGTAACGCCCATTTCCTGAAATCTGGAAACCACACCGCGAATCAGTGCAGCGGACTTTCCCTTTTCCTCCGGCTGTACCGTGAGGTCACACAAATCCACATAATCCTGCGGATACCCGGCGGATTGCAGCCGAATCACATGCTCATCATGAAATGCCACAATGGCAATGACGTCCAGATCAACAGAGGCAGCCAGAACACAGCCATGCTGGTGGTCGGTGTGGTTCCCGCCGATCTCGGTTCTGCCGGGTGCAGAAAATACGGCGATCTCCTCCCGTTCCGGATACAGGCGGGAAAAGTTCTCTGCCGCCTGAAAATAGCGTGCACGCTGTGCAGCAAGTACGGCATCGGAGCTGCCATAGAGTTTGCAAAGCTTTTCATCATATTTTCCTGCAGTCAGGTCTGTCTGAAATTGTTTCAGTTTCATGGTCATGCTGCCTCCTCTGTCGTCTTTTCGGATGTCAATTCAGTCTGGGGACTGGAAATGGCGGAAACCACCTTTTTCATATACGCATCGTTCAGCTTATACTTCCTGCGGTATACCACATATGCCAGCAGCATTCCCACTGCCGGAATGACACACATCAGCACACGAATGGAGTTCTGGGTTGCGAGGGACTGGATCTGGTTCGGTACATATCCGGTCAGATCCAGTGCAAAGCCGATGGACAGAGAGGTAAATGCGGCGGTCAGCTTCACGATCAGTGTCTGGAGGGAGAATACGACACCCTCATTCCGAACGCCCAGCTTATATTCGCCGTAGTCCACCACGTCTGCCAGAAAGACTGTCGCACAGCCCAGTTCCAGGCCAGTACCAGTCTTGACGATCACACCTGCAATGACAGTGAGCACAATGTTCTGCGGTGCAAAAATACCGGTGAGCAGCAGGATCATCAGGCCGATTGCCGGAAGAATACATGCCAGCAGGAATGCTTTCTTTCTGGAGAGCATCTTGGTGACCTTCGGGAAGATAATCAGACCAACCACTTCTGCGATGGAGGCACTGATCATAAATGCAGAGAGCATACCGCTGTTGTTGCAGACATAAGCGAAATAATAGGTTGCAACACCCATAATGAACTGGATTCCCACGTTGTACAGAAGGATCAGAGCCACTGCCCAGCGAAGCTGGTCATTTCTCTTGATGATGGAGAAGATGTCCTTGAAAGAAACCTTTTCTGCCTTTTTGCCCACCTGCTTTTTCGGCAGATTGATGACGGTAACTGCAATGGTAAAGATAAAGGTTGCGGCAATGATCAGTGCAAAACGGTGGTATCCTGTATAACCGCCGCCCAGTCCCTTGATGATCTGTACGCCAAATCCGGCGATGATCAGGGACTGACCAATGCTGGCAAAAATACGGGGCAGTACAGAAACCTTTTCTCTCTCGTGAGGATCTGAAGTCAGATTCGGAACGATAGACCAATACGGAATATCCATAATGGTATAGGTCATGCCCCAGAGGATATAGGCAACGGCAGCAAATACGCAAAGTCCGATGCCGCTCAGATGGAAGTCAGTAAACAAAATGATAAAAACAAATGCGTTGATCAGTGTTCCGACAGCCAGCCACGGGACAAACTTTCCGAAACGGCTTCTGGTGTTGTCCACCAGCATTCCCATAAACAGATCGTTGAAGGCGTCCCAGATTTTTGCGGCAAAGAACATGATGCCGATAAATGCCGGTGCAACCTTAATGATGTCGGTGAAATAGATCATGGAGAACGTTGCGATCATACCATAGATCATATCCTTGCCCAATGCACCAAATGCAAAGGTATACTTGACTTTCCCCGGAACTTTCCCGGGATACATGACGTTTCCGCCGCCGGCGGGTTGTGTGCTGTTTTTTAACATAAGAAAAACCTCCTTGAATCGGGATCTGTTTTCGTTCTGGTCCCTGTTTTGTTGACATCTATATCATAGCACAGGGCATTCCCAAAAGGAATACATTATTCTGTGCAAAAGATATAAATTCCAACACAATTCAAGAAGGTTTAGGCAATACCGCACAAAGATTGTGCGACAGATGCGTGCGAGAAGATACGAAACAGGCTCTGAAGGGAAATTTGTAAGCAGATGGCGTGCAAAGTCGCCAGACGCTCTTTGTGCGGTATTGCCTTTATTTTATTTCGTATAAGGGGATTGCGGAAGATAGCAGACTTTTTCTTTCGGCATTTCTGCTCCGGCATCGAAATTCCCCTGAATGATTGCAAAAATGGTTTTTGCCTGTTCCGGAACATTCAGATCTACCGTCCCGTAAATCACACCGGCATCAATGGCATCCTGCATGTCCTGAATCCCATTGATGCCAATGATGACCGGCGGCAGCAGCTTCTGCTTTGCATAAAAATCTGCGACACCCAATGCCATGCTGTCATTGCTGCAAATCACCGCCTCGACTTCCGTTACCTCCTCTGCGGAGAGGTTCTGCATCTCCCGCAGTGCAGAGGTTCTTGCCCAGTCCGCAGAGATCACATGGAGCTGATTCAGAGGAAGTGCAGCAGAAGCCGTTTGCAGAAATGCATCGGTACGGTTGATGACATCGGTATGTGCCTGTTCTCCCTCTACCAGAATATAATCCAGCATGCCGTTCCGGTTCTTGTCCATCTCACAGGTATTCCAAGCCTGAATCAGCATTTCTCCCTGCATATTTCCGGCTTCTTTCGCCTCTGTGCCGACGTACCATACATTGTCCTGCTCCTCCAGATCCGCTTTCGCCGGTTCACGGTTGAACAAGATCACCGGCACATCCTGTTCCTGTGCGTCCTCCAGTATCCCCATGACATTGGTGGGCGAAACCGGATTCCAGAGGATCACGTCATATTCCTGCTGCAAAATTTCGTAGAGCTGTGTGTTCTGTGTTACCGCACTGCCGGAGGCATCAAAAACGTCGTAGATGATCTCCTTTCCGTCGATGGTCTTGTCTTTCAGCTGACTGCGAATGGCATCTGTCAATGTCTGAATATAGGGGTCGTCCAGATCATATACCGCAATTCCCACTTTCAAAAAGCGGTCAGTGTGCTGCCTTTGAAAGTGGACAAATCCGCCCACCACAGCAGCAGCCAGAAGTCCAACGCCTACCGCAGAGAAAATAAGGTTTTTCTTTTTCATGGCACTTCTCCTATTCAAACAGCAGTGCGTCCTGTCGGACATCGAACAGATTTTCCTTTGTGATCTCACGCAGTTCCGGCGGAGAAAACGGCACATTTTTCCCCTGCATACGCTTTGTCAGATAGGCGATCGCCTGATACCCAAACCCATAATCATTCTCTGTCACGATCATGTCCACCGCACCGCTTGTCAGCAATGTATAATCCGGCTGTTCGGGGCAGATCTGAATGACTGCCGCCGCATGGGAATAAGCTTTGGTGTCGTCTGTTTCTCCGCAGATCAGCAGTGTTTTAGAGCCATTTTCAGAACTGGTATCCCGATCATATACCGCATCATTTTGTTTCAGGCACTGCTCCACAGACTCCGCAATTCGCACATTCTTTGTCTGCGTGGTATCTGCGGCAATTTCGAACGTGCCCTGTGCTGCCTCTTGGATTTGCGGGGATAGGATCTCGGAGATCTGCTCCATGCCATCGCTATAGGCACCGTGGAAAAATGTAGGTGCATAGGTGACAGAGAAAACAGGGAACTTGCATTGCTCCAGCGTTTCGGCATAGAACGTTTCGCTTCCGGTGTAGTATTGTTCCGGACAGAACAGCAGAACACCGTCACAGCCCTGTTTCTTTTGTGCAGACAGCAATTCCGCCCATGCGTTTTCCGAAAGCTCCGGAGTGTGTATGATACGAAGTGACACTGCACAATCCTCTGCACCGTCATAGATGCCCTCCTGAAACGAACAGAAACCGGACACTGCATCTTCCGACAAAATCACGGTGATCTGTTTTTTTCTTGTTTGAAAGAACTGCTGTCCAAGAAACAACAGCAGTACCAGCAGAATCCCTCCGGCAAAGACCCAGAGCACCTTATTTTTCGGTTTCATCTTCCTGCCTCCTCATGGGGAAATAGATGCGTGCTGTAGTTCCCTCATCCGGTGCACTGATGATCTGCACGCCATATGCCTCACCGAAATACAGCTTGATTCGGTCATTGACATTTTTCACACCGATTCCGGATCCACGCTTGCTGGACACCACATCGCCCTGCATCATCTTCTGCACCTGTGCTTCGGTCATACCTTCGCCGTTGTCAATTACATCGATGTGCACCAATTCGTTTACCGCATAGATCTTCAGTTGGATCTCCCCATCTTCGTACATGCCCTCCATGCCGTGATAGACTGCATTTTCCAACAGCGGCTGGATCACCAGCTTTGGACACAGACAGTCCGCCAGTTTTTCATCCCAATCCACCGTAAATGTAAACTTATCCTGAAACCGCACATTTTGAATGGAAAGATAGCTGACGGCGTGTTCCAGTTCCTTTTGCAGCGGGATAATGTCCTTTCCCTGACTCAAGGAGATGCGGAAAAACTTTGCCAGCATGGACACCATTTTTCCGGCACCCTCATACTTTTTGCTCTGTATCATCCAGATAATGGAGTCCAGCGTGTTATACAAAAAGTGGGGATTGATCTGAGATTGCAGTAGCTTTCGCTCGGTGATCTGTTTTTCCCGTTCCTCTTTCCGCACTCGTTCCATCAGCTGATTCGTCTTTTCCGCCATGTCATTAAAGCCGTCGGAAAGTCCTCTGATCTCTCCGCAGCTTTCTGCTTTTGCACGAACCTGCAATTCCCCATGTCCGAACCGTTTCATGGTTTCGGAGAGCCGCAAAACCGGTGCGATCATCAGACGCTGAATCAAAAAGTCCAATATCACAGAAACCACTGCCATCAGCAGAACAATGACTGCGATTCCGGTTCGGAGCTGTGTGCTGTTTTGCAGTTCTTCCGTCAAGGAAGCAGCAGAGATTAGTTTCCAGCCGGTATATTCTATGGTTTGCTGCTGGAGCAGCCACTCCTTTTTGTCCTGCAAAACCACCTGATTTTTCGGTGTATGCAGCGTCCATTCGGTTCGCACACCGCTTTCCAGTCGTTTCTCAAAGGGATAGCAGATCAAATGCTCTTCGTTGTCCATCAGGTAAAAATAATCCGTCTGTGATGCCGGATAGATGTTCAGCTCTGCCTCCATGTTGTCCATGCAGACATCAAACCGCAAAATTCCGGAACGGCTCTTTCCGCCGTCCTGAAGCTCCACATAGCGGGAAACGGTCATGGCTTTTTGAAATCCTGCTGCTGTCTGGATATAATGAGGCACATCAAATGCGACGGTGTCAATTTCAGTTTCTGCTGCCTGAAACCATGCAGCACTGTCCACCGATTCTGCATCATAATTCTCTGCATTCTGCCAGAGCAGTGCCCCGTCAATATCATAAATGGCGGCATACAAAATCTTGTTCTCATGAAGCAGGCAGAAATCCGACAAAGTCTGTTCCGTCAAAAGTGCCTGCAAGTCAGTGCTCTTGATGATCTGATAATAGGCGGTATTGGCAAGCTCAATGGTGTCGTCCACATCTTCCTCAATGCTGAAACTCATACGCCGCAGCTGCTGGGTATTTTTCTCCTGCAAAAAAGCGGTGATCTGTGCCTTGGTATACTCTGAATAAAGGGAGATGATCAGTGCAGTGAACAGGCTGACGGTCAGGAAAAACAGGGCAGTAAAAATCAGACGAATGCTCTTTCCGTCAATCTTCTGGTGCAGCCATTGCAATATCTTTTTCATGCTAGTTCTCCGTTGCCAGTTCTTTTCGGAATTTTGCCGGCGACATACCCATGTTCTTCTTAAAGACATAGCTGAAATAATTGGGTTCCGGATAGCCGACCATTTCTCCGATCACTCTGCTTTTTTCGTCCGTTGTCTTCAGCAGGCGAACTGCCTCGTCCATTCGCTTCTTCGTCAGGAACGCCAGAAAGCTCATGCCGGTTTCCTTGCGGAAGAGGTTGGAAAAGTGAGATGTGCTGACATGCAGATAGGCACACACCTCGTCCACGGACAACTCCGCATTGCCGTAATGCTGCTGGACATATTCCATTGCCTTTTGTGCAAGGATACTGTTCCGATCCACCTTCCTCTGGTGAATCGCATAGATAATATAATCGCAGTAATTCAGCAGCCATGCGTTCAGCTGTTCTCCCGTTTCCAGGGACAGGACCTTCATGGTCATACGCTTGGCATCGGCGAATATCTCGTCGTCCATCATGTGATACTGGCGAAAAATGCCGGAGATGGAAAAAATGATCTCCAGAATCGCTGACTGGTAAGCATTGAAATTATAGTGGCTCTCTTCCAGCTGTGTCACTAGCTTTTCCACTTCTTTCTGCACTTTTTCCTGATCTTCCAGCTTGATCGCCATTTCCAGTTCCTCTGTGGATATAGAGGTGTACACGTGGTTTTCGTATAATTCCACATCCTGATAAGAGGTCACAGACTCTTCTGCGGACACCACGCTGTATTCCAACGCCTCCATTGCCTGTGAAAACGAAGCCGGCAGCTCTTCCAGCTTTTCACAGATGCTGCCGATGCCACAGGAAAATGCCACTTGATTGTAGTGCTTGGAAATATGAGAGGCTTCGTTCAGTGCTTTCTGAATCCGTATCATTTCCGACGGTGCAGAGAGCAGCAACAGATAAATGATCTTGTCCAAATAACGAAATATCCGAAAGGGACAGACCTGCTGCAGCATTTCATTGACGGATTCTGCCACGGAAAACTGCGACAGATAATCATCGCTTTCCTCCGTGATCTTCATACTGACCACACAAAAACAATTGGCATCCAGCGAAACCGACAGATTTTTTTGCTGCCGCTGCATCTGCTCTGGGGTAAGTGAGCCTCTGACCAGTTGTATCAGAAACTGCTCCTGCAGCAGCGGCAGACTCTTTTGATAAATTTCCGCAAAACGCTCCTGATTTTGACGCTGTTCCAACTCCGTTTCCAATTCTCTGTGGATTTTTTTCAGCAGGTTTTGCATCTCCTGAAAGTCGATAGGTTTCAGCACATATTCCGATACCCCATATCGAATGGCAAGCTGTGCATATTCAAAATCGTCCCAGCCAGAAAAAAGGACAATTTTGATATGCATCATGTTCTCATGCAGGATTCTCGCCACTTCCAATCCATCCAGAAACGGCATTTTAATGTCGCTGATTACCAAATCAGGACGAAGCGTTTCCGTCTGTTCCAGAAGTTCCTTTCCGTTCAGTGCTGTTGCAATGACACGAAATCCCAGTGTTTCCCACTCCACAGAATCCCGAATTCCCTCTAAAATCTGCGGCTCATCATCCGCCAATATTACTGTAAAACACAAGATATTTCCCTCCCGGTCACCTTTTTCACAAAAATGCTCGTGAATACATCAAGTATTCACTTCGCTTTTTGTTTCATCTGACGAAAAATTTGATGACGCATCTGTCGCACAATCTTTGTGCGGTATTGCCTTAAGTTTGCAGATCATGCTACTGATCCGCATAATCGTTGATCAACTCTTTTAAGAAGATAGAAACATCACTTTCTCCTGTAATATAGTTAAATCCAGAATGAACCATACGATACTTAATAGACATGCAATCGGCAACATCTTGTTCCAAAGTTGTAAGATAATTTTCCCATACTGAAATACTTCCAATAGAACCTCTGGAACCTCCTTGGATATAAACATCAATACACTCATATGGTAAATCAATGAGAGGACCGGAATCAACTTCAACTAATTCAATGGAATTAAAATAATTCATAAATTGCTCGATTGCTGTTTCATCGACTATGACAACTCTCTCCTTCGTTTCATAATCTTTTGATATGAGAATTTCGATACTGGATATATTTTGTAAGTTTAATTGCTTACTTTCTTTCTGCATATTTGATTCAATTTTGCACAATAAAAGGATACAGATAAAAAGCAAGAAAAAAGCAATGAAAAGCACCCATTTTCTTTTTTTTATAAAGTTCATAACCAACACTCCTATCGAGTCTCTGCGAAAAAATCTCTGTAAATTCAACAACAGTGATAAAAAACGATATTGTGGGGCGGCTTGAAAAACAGCCGCTCAATTTTTTTACAGTATACAATAAATACCGTAATTTGTCAAGTTTCTCCAACAGTCAGTCTGTCTGTCGGGGTACATGATCTCCAGCTTGCCAAGCACTCTGCCCCAGTTTCTCATACTGACTCAGTTTTATTTTAGCAGATATATCCAGACCGCTGGATATTGGTTTTGATTCTTTCTTGATTTTTTTAAGGATGGTCAACCACATTGGCGTATTCATCTAAAATGTAATCAGCATAAGAAGAAGCTTGACGCTCATATCCAATTTCTGTGAGCCCAATATCGTTAATCCACTGAAAATAATGCGTCAATTCGTGTGCTATTGTTTCTAGTATTAGAGCTAAAGCATCGTCTCGTCCTAATGTTATCGAATTGTCTGTATAACTCCCAGTTGCCACACGTATATATGGCTCATATGTCTTGTTATATGGTTGAAAAAAAGTACCATATACCATTTCGCCGTCCATTGCCTTAATGTATTTTTTCCCTTTCACATACACTGGAACCCTTATTGGGAAAAAATACTCTTTTCTCAACCACTTTCCAAATTTCAGGCACGCTCCTCTTACTTCTGTATTAACGTCAGGGGTAAAACGGAATCTAAGACCACTTCTTCTTGATTGAATGTTTGTGAAGTTATATTTCCAATTCTCAAGTGTCCAGATATGCACAATATCACTCCCTCGTTTTTCAGCTTAATTTTTTTTACGTTTTTTAACGGCAGCACTTATATCACGATATAAAATGCAGTTCATTTTTCAATAGACGGCTCACAATGTTTGGCTGCTTTGAAACGTCTGACTTTTTTTATCATGTCTTTTGTAAGAACCCAGAAAGTCGCTTGAATCCATGGACCACGTCGCGTCCACTCGTTTTCAAATGGAGTAACATCAAAAAGAGGTACATAATTTCCAATTCTCCCAAAACTCTGCCCCAGTTTCTCAGCGGTATTGCCTTAAAATATCGGGAGATCGTTGTTTTGGAAAAGCCGGTATATGCTGCAATATCTGCAAAGGTTACATTTTTTTCGCCATTTTTCACGCTCCCTGTTTCTTTCTTCATTATAGCACACAACGGTTTTTGAATCAATAAAAGAATCAGTAAAGTAACCAGTTTCGTGGAATTGCACAAAACGTTTTCAGGATTTTTAGAAATTGCTACAAAAATCAGAAAAAGTCTTGACAAGTAACCGGTTCCATGGTATGATGTAATCAGTAAAGTAACCGGTTACTTAAAAGAACGGAGGGAAACAGCGATGAAAAAGCTACCATTATTTCTGACGGCTCTTTCAATTCTGGCGAGTGCAGTTCCGCTTACAGGATGCAGCAAAACCGTAAAGCCTGGTGATATAAAGGGATATGATGAGGGAGAGCAGTACATCAGCATGTGGGTGCATACCATTGAGGACACACCGGAAGGCGAAGCTTATAAAGCGTCGGTGGAACGCTTCAATGAAAAGTATGACGGAACCTATTTTGCAGACATTGAATTTATTCCGAGAAATGACAGCGGCGGCGGTTATTCGGATAAGATCAATGCTTCGGTTATGTCGGGAGATCTTCCTGATGTCATCACCGTAGACGGACCGAATATTTCTGCCTATGCAGCAAACGGCATTATTCAGCCGCTTGCCGAATTGAGCGAGGAAGAAAAATCGGCTTATCTGGATTCCATTCTGGATCAGGGAACGGTCGATGACAAACTGTATGCACTCGGTGCCATGGAATCCAGCGTAGGTCTTTATTATAATAAGGCGATTCTGGAGGAAGCCGGAATTGAAGTGCCCGATAAGGATCACCCTTGGACATTCTCGGAATTTCTGGATATTTTGGAGCAGCTGAAACCGATCATGGACAGCAAAAATGGGTATCCATTGGACATGACCTTTCCGGTCGGCGAATCCAGCATTTATTACTATGCTCCGTTTATCTGGTCCAATGGCGGCGATCTCATTAGTGAGGACGGTCTTACCGCAGACGGGTATTTCAACTCGGACAAAAATGCGGAGGTGTTCCAGTACTTCAGAGGACTGGTGGAAAACAAGTATATGTCAGCAACACCCATTGAAAATCTGTTTGAAAGCGGACGTGCAGCGTTTAAGTTTGACGGTGCATGGGAAGTCAACACAGTCTATCAGAGCTACAGCGACATCGACCTTGGTGTTGCACCGTATATTGTCAGTGACAACTGGGACGGCGGCAGATATACGCCGACCGGTTCCTGGGCATATGCTGCCACCACAAAAACGGAACACATTGAAGCCGCTACAGAACTGGTAAAATGGATGAGCGGTGTGGACAGCGGCGTTCTTCTCTATGAGAAAACCAAGAGTATGCCTTCCACTTATGCAGCTTATGACCAGATCACCACTTTTGAGGAAGACGAAAATTATAAGGCACTTTACGAACAGCTGAGAGATTACGGTCATCCCAGACCGAAAACGCCTGTTTATCCGCAGGTCAGCACATCGTTCCAGCAGGTTCTGGAGGACGTTGGATTGAGCGGCAAAAACGTCACAAACGAAATGGATAAATCTGTAGAAAGGATCAACGCAAAGCTCAAGCGTTACACAAGATAACATGAAAAAGAAATCGAATTCCATTCTCGGAATGGCTTTTTTCGGACCGGCACTGGTTTTAATGACGGTGTTCCTGTTCATTCCGATGATACTCACATTGATTTACAGCTTTACAGATTATTTTGCATTAAATCCAAAGCTGACACATTTTGTAGGACTGGAAAATTTCAGTACCATTTTTAAGGACGACCTGTTTACCACAGCTTTTGGAAATACCGTTAAGTTTGTACTGATCATTGTTCCGCTGCAAACGCTGGGAGCATTGGGACTGGCACTGCTCATCAATAAAGTCACAGTTTGTAAGAAATACTTCAAGGTCGCATTTTTTATTCCGGTGGTCATGTCCCTGGCAGTTGTTTCAAATCTCTGGATGCAGATCTATAGTCCGGAGGGTATTCTGAACACGATTCTCTCTCACTTTGGCATTGATGCACAGCCGTTTATCTATGGTGCCAATCAGGCTCTGCCTTCCATTGCACTGATGAGTGTCTGGCAGGGTGTCGGCTATCAGATGATCATATTCCTCGGCGGCTTACAGGCAATCAATCCGGCACTCTATGAGGCTGCGGAAATGGATCACGCCAGCGGCTGGAGCAAATTCAAGAATATCACACTGCCGGAACTGAAACCGCTTTGTGTATTTGTCTTTATCACAGTAACCATTGGTGCATTCCGTATGATCGTTCAGCCGATGGTAATGACCGGCGGCGGTCCGTCTCATTCGACCTATACCATTGTCTATGATATTTACGAAACCGGTACGGTAAACTGGGAAATTGGACTTGCTTCGGCAATGGCGATCGTCTTTACTGTATTCGTTGTCATACTCACTATGATTCAAACATTTTTGACAAAGGACAAGGAGGAGAAACATGAAAACAAAAAAGCAAAAAATCGCTAATGGAATCCTTGTTGCAGTCATGCTGGTGCTGTCCTTATTCTTTCTGTTTCCAGTCATTTGGATGATTGCAAATTCGTTTAAACCGGACGCTGCGATCACAGCAGATATGAATTCCGTCAGTGCGTTTATTCCACCCGCACCGGGAAAGGGATTTTTCGATAACTATAAGGAAATTTTGTTCAATACCAGATTCCTCCGGTTTATGGCAAATACACTGTTCTATGCAGCAATCATGATCGTAGCTGGTGTGATCGTCAACGGTCTGGCAGGCTATGCCTTGGCGAAGATCAAGTTTCCGTTTCGTGACAGATGGCTGGCGATCATCATGATGCTGATGATCATTCCGACAGAAACCATTATCACCATCAATTTTATGTTCGTTTCCAAAATGGGACTGCTGAATACCGTTTTTGGTTATGTGCTTCCGATGATCGTCAATCCGTTTAATATATTCCTGTTTCGTCAGGTTTTTGTCAGCCTGCCCGATGATGTCTGGGAGGCTGCACAGCTGGATCACTGCAATCCTGTGAAGTATTTCTTTACAATGGTGCTGCCGATGTCCAAAACAGTCGTTGCAACTGTCAGTGTTTTCACATTCCTGAATGTATGGAATGATTACCTCTGGCCGTCACTGGTGTTCACGTCCAGCGATCTTCTGACCGCTCAGATCGGTTTGAACTCTATCACATCCAACGACAATACAACCATGGGACAGACGCTTGCTGTCATCACCCTGATTACCATTCCGGTTATTATCATCTATGCCCTTTTCTCCAAGCAGATTGTAGAGGGTGTTGTTTCCACAGGTTCCAAGGAGGGTTAACTTATGAGCTTTATTGAAATGAAGAACATCTGTAAGAAATATGCAGGTGCAGATAAAAATTCCGTAACCGATTTCAGTCTTTCCGTTGAAGAAGGTGAATTCATTGCCTTTGTTGGCCCGTCCGGCTGCGGAAAATCGACCACACTTCGTATGATTGCCGGATTTGAGGAAATCACCAGCGGCGACTTCTACATTGACGGAAAGCGTATGAATGCAGTTTTGCCGAGAGATCGTGGCATCTCTATGGTATTTCAGAACTACGCCCTCTATCCGCACATGACAGTGGAAAAGAACATTTCCTATGGTTTGAAGAATATGAAGGTACCGGCAGCGGAAATCAAGAAGAAGGTGGACTGGGCAATCGATATTCTGGGACTTTCGGAATACCGTTATCGGAAACCGAAGAATCTTTCCGGCGGTCAGCGGCAGAGAGTGGCATTGGGACGTGCAATTGTCAAGGATCAGAAGCTGTTTCTCATGGATGAGCCGCTTTCCAATCTGGACGCTAAGCTGAGAGTCAGCATGAGAAGCGAGATCAGCAAGCTGCACCGGCAGCTGGGCAGTACCACCATTTATGTGACGCACGATCAGGTAGAGGCAATGACTATGGCAGACCGCATTGTCATTATGAAAGACGGTGTGATCCAGCAGGTGGGCAAGCCGATGGACTTGTATGAGCATCCGGCAAACAAGTTTGTGGCAGGATTTATCGGTTCGCCGCAGATGAATTTCTATGAAGTAAAGGTGGCAGGGAATACCATGACTTTCTCCGACGGCAGTAAGATGCAGCTGCCGGAATCTGTTGTGACAAGACTAAACGGCAGACAGGGAACGCTGGTTCTCGGCATACGTGGCGAGGACATCAAGCTGGATCCGCAGAATCTGGATCTTTACAAGGATAATATCATGTCTGCAACGGTGGAAAGCGTAGAAGTTATGGGAAATGAGAACAACCTGTATTTTAACTTCGGTGGCACTGCCTCGGTGGCGAGAGTATCCAAATATGAGATCAGCAAGCCCGGAGATACCATTGATTTTGCCTTTGTTCCGTCCAGAATGCACTTTTTTGATACACAAACCGAAGAAAGCCTTTTCTAATTAGGAGGATACTATGCAGAAAATTCATTTCAAAGCCCCGAATTGCTGGATCAATGATCCGAACGGATTTATCTGGTATCAGGGACAGTATCATCTGTTTTATCAGTGCTTTCCCTACGCACCGCAGTGGGGCAGAATGCACTGGGGACACGCTGTCAGCAAGGATCTGGTGAACTGGGAGGAAAAGGGAATCGCCCTGTATCCTACCAAGACCGATGACCGCAGCGGCTGTTTCTCCGGCAGTGCTGTGGAGCAGGACGGAATGATGTACTTGTACTATACCGGTGTCAACTATCTGGAGGAGGATCCGGAGAACATTAACCACTGTCGGAACGATCAGTTTCTCTCGGCACAGATGATGATCTCTTCCGCGGACGGTATGACTTTTGATAACCTTCAAGAAAAGAAGACGATCATTCCGACGATTGCAGAAGATAAGATCGGCAGCAAAACGCACACCCGTGACCCGAAGGTATGGCGTGGAACAGATGCGTGGTACATGGTGCTGGGAAGCTCTGTTGCCCACAAGGGCAGACTGCTGATTTATCAGAGCAGGGATTTGCAGAACTGGAAGTATCTCAGTCACGTGGAAAAGGACAACTTCGGCTGGATGTGGGAGTGTCCGGACTATTTCGAGGTGGACGGTAAGGGGATTACGGTGTTTTCCCCCATGGCTTTTTTGAACGATGGAAAAGCGTATGATTCCGTAGCGATCTGTCTGTTCTCCACATTTGATGAAGCGACCGGAACGATGCAGCTTGCAGATGACGTTCAGTTTCTGGACTATGGGCTGGATCTCTATGCCCCGCAGAGTACGACTGATGAAGATGGCAATCGTGTTGTTATTGCATGGATGAGAATGCCGCAGGCAGTAGATGGTAAGTGGAACGGCATGATGTGTATTCCAAGAGTGGTTTCTGTGAAGCACGATCGCATTTATTTCCGTCCTCATCCGCATATCCAAAACGCTTTTACCAAGGAGATCTCTTCGCCGGAGCAGGCGGGAAAGTCTGGCTATCTGGTAAAGACCTCGCTGAAAAACGGCGAGTGTATCAACATTGGCGGATACCGGATCTGGCGGGAACAGGACAAGTTTTTCACAGATCGCTCTGCTGTATTTGTGAAAGACGGCAAATATCGACTGACTGCGGAAACACCGGTACTCAGGGACGGCTGTGAACTGGAGATCTATGTAGACTCCAATTTGATCGAAGTCTATGCCAATCAGGGCGAAGCAGTGATCAGCAGTGTGGTATACGGATTGTCGGAGGTAGTCACTGGCGAAGCATATACGTTGTATACGACAGAGTGAGGTGAATGCGGTATTGCCTATGATGTAACAGCTTTGGGCGAACCGCTGATCGATTTTACCGAAAGCGGAATCAGTCCGCAGAGAAATGGTCTTGTGGAAGAATTTCGGAAAACTGCATGAACAAAGGAAACACTGCATAAAGCCCGCCTGACGGCTTTGCACGCAATCTGCCGAAAAATCTGACAACGCATCTTACGCACAAGCTTTATTCAGTGTCTCCCGATAAACATGATGCCAAAACCATCTCACTTTTCTCACTGCATACAAACGAAAGACAGCCTGAGATTCTACAATTGGAATCTCAGGCTGGTTTCGTTATTATCTCTTGAAGTGTGAGAAGTGATATGCTCTCGATGATTCAATATTCAAAATGATCCACACCGCCGGATCTTACCCTGAACCGTTTCTGGCAGAAACAGATTCCAAGCTTTGCGATGTTTTCATACTGTTCGTCCCGCAGGCTTGCCTCGTAGTCTTTTTCCTCGATTTGCCTGAGGGCATCTTCGCAGGCTTTTGTCATCTGGTTGTACTTTTCCACAACCTTAAATTCCAGAATTGCAG
>OGXW01001361.1_pt1 | contig 18465 bp, 10 predicted proteins | sample 1576341 | NCBI WGS metagenome assembly OGXW01 (sample SAMEA3541592, study PRJEB24748) | human gut metagenome | biome: human gut; feature: human-associated habitat; material: faeces | place: China | collected 2012
GATGAATATGAGGATGCACTCGGTGCATATCTTGTAAAGCTTTCGGCAAAGAGCTTGAATGAGTCGGATTCACAGAAAGTTTCAATACTTCTTCACGCAATATCAGATTTTGAGAAAATGACGGACTATACAGCCGATTTGGTATTTACGGCGAGAGAAAAACGTGATAAGGACGTTCATTTCTCTGACAAGGCAAGACAGGAAATCACTATAATGGTTAATGCCGTCGGTGAAATTATCGACCTTACAATCAGTGCATTTTCAAAGGATGACGTTAAACTTGCAAATAAGGTTGAGCCTTTGGAGGACGTTATCGACAGACTTAGAAATGACCTTAAAAATCGTCATATAAAGCGTATGCAAGAGGGCAGATGCAGTGTAAATCAAGGTTTTGTATTTACCGATTACATTACTGCACTTGAAAAAATATCTGATCACTGTGCAAACGTTGCTGCAGCTATTATTGAACTCAATGACGAAAATTATGATGTGCACCACGTTATGAGTAACAGACGAAACAATCCTGAATATAAAGAATTGTGCGTTGAATTCGGTAAAAAGTATATATTGCCGTTTTCGGTATCATCAGAAGTTGAATAATGTATAAATGGGGGATTGCTTTATGGATTTGATTTATTGCGTCGAAGATGATGAGGGAATAAGAGATTTAATAACGTATGCAGTGAAATCGGCAGGGTTTGAGGCAGAGGGCTTTGAAAGTGCCTCAGATTTTGAAAAACGACTTGGCGAGCGTTTGCCGTCAATGGTGCTTTTGGATATAATGCTACCGGATAAAGACGGAATTGCTATACTGAAAGACATACGAAACAACGATACGACTAAAAATGTTCCTGTTATTATGATAACAGCCAAAGGTACTGAAAGTGACAAAGTCAAAGGCTTTGAATACGGAGCGGACGACTATGTAACAAAGCCTTTCGGCGTTATGGAACTTATTTCAAGAATTAAAGCAGTCCTTCGCAGGAGCGGTCCGCAAGCCGGTTCTGATATAATCGAATATAAGGGTATCATTTTGGACAACCAAAGCAGGAATGTAAAGGTTGACGGAAAGGATATTGCGATAACATTTAAAGAATTTGAACTTCTTAAATATCTTCTGAAAAACAAAGGCACAGTTGTGCCGAGAGAGGTTTTGCTTGAAAAAATATGGGGTTATCACTTTGAGGGTGAAAGCAGAACGCTGGACGTTCATATAGGAAGTTTAAGACATAAACTCGGTGAAAAGGGTAAGTGTATCGAAACTATAAGAAATGTAGGATATAAGATATGAGAAAAGCTATAAACGGCACGCTGAAAATTCTTACAATATCATCAGTTATAGTAAGTATGCTGCTTATTTTGGTGGCATATTGTACACAGTATTCGATAAAAGAAAAATCAGATTTAAAATCAAGAACAAATATATTGGCACAATGTTTAGACGGTTATGACGAAAACAGTGAAATTAATATATTAACCAAAATGTATGATAATGTATCCGATATTCGAGTGACGCTTATCAAATCAGACGGTACGGTTATTTATGATAACGAGGCGGATACAACTACAATGGAAAACCATTTTGAACGACCGGAAGTTAAACAAGCTGTTACATACGGAAACGGGAGCAGTAGCCGTAATTCCGAAACTATTAGTGAAAAAATATATTATTATGCCGTAAAATTAAATAACGGCAGTATATTAAGAATGTCACAGCCGACAAAAGTAATAATGTATATGGTTTTGACCATAATGCCGATAGTTATTATTATTTTAATATGCGTTATTGCGGTTTCGTTTGTGAGTGCAAAGCATTTGACGAAATATATTTTAGATCCGATTAATGAAGTGGATATAAATAATATAGGCAAGGCAGAGATATATGACGAGTTAAAACCGTTTTTTGCAAGAATAGCAAATCAAAATGCGGAAAAAGAAAAGACGGAAAAAATCAGACGTGAATTTACCGCAAATGTTTCGCACGAGCTTAAAACACCGCTTACAACCATTTCGGGATATGCACAAATGATAAGCAACGGCATGGCAAAGACCGAGGACGTCAAGGAGTTTGGCAGAAAGATAGAAAAAGAGTCCGACAGACTTCTTACTCTTATAGATGATATAATAAATCTATCAAATCTTGACGAACAGAGAAGTATTGAAAATCCGGAAAATATCGACCTTTCACTGGTTACGGAAGAGGCGATATGTGTTCTTGAAAAAGCCGCAAAAGAACGCGGTATTCAGATTTATTATACGAAGATACCGACATTCATAAAAGGTAACGTGACATTGGTGAGTGAGCTTGTATATAACTTGCTTGACAATGCGATAAAGTATAATAAGGATAACGGAAAAATAACCGTATTTGTCGGTGAGTCGGCAAAGGGTGTGGAACTGTCCGTAAAAGATACGGGTATAGGAATACCACCCGAAGATACGGAAAGAATATTTGAACGTTTTTATCGCGTTGATAAAAGCCACTCAAAAAAAGTCGGCGGTACAGGCTTGGGACTTTCAATAGTAAAGCATGTTTGTGCCTGCCATAATGCGACTATACGCGTAAAGAGCAAAGTCGGAAAAGGTACAACTATTTATGTTACGTTTCCGAATAACGTGAACAATTAATGAACAAAATATGAACTTTGAAAAAGGTTTATTGACATTGATATTAATAATGTGTATAATATGTAGCGTACTATAAAAAAACGTAGTACGCTACTTTTTTTGCGAGGAGGTGTATTTGTGAAAAAGAAAGGTATAGGCTTTTATTTTAAGAGGATAGATGAGATTATGTCTATGGCGGCAAATGCACATCTGAAGAAATACGATATAACCTGTTCGCAGGCAAATATACTTTTTTATATGCTTGAAAAAGGCAAGAATGTTGTAATGCAAAAGGAGATTGAACAGGAATTTGGGTTAAGACATTCCACAATTATCGGACTTTTAAAGCGTATGGAGAAGAATAATTTTGTGCGTGTTGAGGTAAATCCGGAGGACCATAGATGCAGACAGGTTATTTTACTTGACAAGGCTTTTGAACTTGGCAGTGAAATGAAAGAACACAGAAAGTATATGGATTCGTTGATAACAGGTGCATTAAATGACGAGGAGGAAAAAGAACTCAAAAACCTTTTAACAAAGGTTTACGAACATATGTACCAAGACAATGATAAGTGTGAAAAATAGGGTATATTTTTACCTTAATATGTAGCGTACTACATTTTTAAAGGAGGAATTAGATGATAAAGACATTATTAAAAAGTGTAAGAGAGTATAAACGTGATTCGATTCTTGCACCGATTTTTGTAACTCTTGAAGTCGTTATGGAAGTTGTAATACCGCTTCTTATGGCTATGCTTATTGACAAGGGTATTGACGCGGGAAATATGAATTACATATTGAAAATAGGTATCGCCCTTGCAATTTCGTGTGTAATTTCATTGGTTTTTGGTGCATTGTCGGGTAAATTTGCGGCGAGTGCATCGGCAGGTTTTGCGAAGAATTTGAGAAAGGATATGTTCTATAATGTACAGAACTTCTCATTTTCAAATATTGATAAATTCTCTGCATCAAGTATCGTAACAAGACTTACAACTGATATAACAAACGTACAAAATGCATATCAGATGATAGTCAGAATTGCGGTAAGAGGTCCGATAATGATTATATTCTCGCTTATTATGGCATTTGGTATAAATCATAAACTTTCACTTGTATTCTTGCTTGCAATTCCTGTTTTGGGCGGCGGATTGTATTTTATAATGACTCACGCACACCCGATATTTGAACGAGTATTCAAGATATACGATAAACTTAACAACGTTGTACAGGAAAATTTGAGAGGTATAAGAGTTGTTAAATCATTTGTAAGAGAAGATTTCGAAGAAAAGAAATTTAAAAACGTTTCTGAAGATATATACGATGACTTTGTAAAAGCCGAAAAACTTTTGGCATTTAACGCACCGCTTATGCAGTTCGCGGCATACGGCTGTATGCTTTTCATATCGTGGTTCGGTGCAAAGCTTATCGTTGCGTCAACTATGACAACAGGTGAGCTTACAAGCCTTATTGCATATACAATGCAAATTCTTATGAACCTTATGATGCTTTCAATGGTGTTCGTAATGATTACAATGGCAAGAGCGTCATCTGAAAGAATCGTCGAAATACTTGACGAAAAGAGCGATCTTACAAATCCTGAAAATCCTGTATATGAAATTAAAAACGGCGATATTTCATTCAGAAATGTAAACTTCGGATATTCAAAGAAAAAGAGAAAACTCTGTCTTAAGAGTATAAATCTTGATATTAAATCGGGTGAAACTGTCGGAATTATAGGCGGTACGGGAAGTTCAAAGTCAAGCCTTGTACAGCTTATCCCAAGACTTTACGATACAACCGACGGTGAAGTGATTGTCGGTGACAGAAATGTAAAGGAATACGATATTGAGTCATTGCGTGACGAGGTTGCAATGGTACTTCAGAAAAATGTGTTGTTCTCCGGAACAATCAAAGAAAACTTGCGTTGGGGTAATGACCACGCAACAGATGAAGAAATCGAAAGAGTATGTAAGCTTGCACAAGCCGATGAATTTATTCAAACATTCCCTGATAAGTATGATACTTATATCGAACAGGGCGGTTCAAATGTATCGGGCGGTCAGAAACAAAGACTTTGTATCGCAAGAGCGTTGTTAAAGAAACCGAAAATCCTTATTTTGGACGACAGTACAAGTGCGGTTGATACAAAGACAGATGCAAGTATCAGACGTGCGTTCCGTGAAGAAATACCGAATACGACAAAGATTATTATTGCACAGAGAATTTCATCTGTCGAAGACGCAGATAAGATAATTGTTATGGATAACGGTGAAATAAACGGAATAGGTACTCACGAAGAACTTTTGAAGAACAACGAGATATATAGGGAAGTATATAGTTCGCAGGTGAAAGGAGGCGGTGACGATGAATAAACACGGTGTACAAAATACCGGTAAGACAATCAAACGTATTCTTTCATATATGAAGGAATACAAATTCAGATTTATCTTTGTATTGATATGTATATTGCTGAGTGCCGTTGCAAACGTTGCCGGCTCTATGTTTATCGGTACACTTATCGACGACTATATAACACCGCTTTTGGGCAGTACAAACCCTGTATTCACGGGCTTGCTTAAAGCAATCTGCGTAATGGGTATTGTGTATGTAGCGGGAATACTTGCTACATTATTTTATAACAGAACAATGGTATCAATCGCACAGGGTGTGCTAAAGAAAATTCGTGACGATATGTTTGCTCATATGCAGAAATTGCCAATTAAATATTTCGATACACATACTCACGGCGATATAATGAGTTACTACACAAACGATACAGATACTCTAAGACAGATGATGGCACAGAGTATTCCGCAGATGTTTTCATCGGCAGTCACGATTATATCGGTAGTTGTTGCAATGTTTATATCAAATGTTTATCTTGCAATATTTGTGTTGTTGTTTGCAACTTGTATGATGTTTGTAACAAAGAAAATTGCCGGAGCGAGCGGAAGATTTTTTATAAAACAACAGCAGTCAATCGGTAAGGTAAACGGTTATATCGAAGAAATGATTAACGGTCAGAAGGTCGTTAAGGTGTTCTGTCACGAAGAACATTCAAAAGAAGATTTTGATAAGATTAACGAAGAACTTTGTGAAAACGCAACCGAGGCTAATAAATACGCAAATATCCTAATGCCGATTATGGCTAATTTGGGTAACTTGCAGTATGTGCTTATAGCTATTATCGGCGGTGCACTTGCACTAAACGGTGTTGCGGGACTTACACTTGGCGTTATAGCGTCATTTTTACAACTTTCAAAATCATTTACAATGCCGATAAATCAAATATCACAACAGCTTAACTCAATCGTTATGGCACTTGCCGGAGCGGAGAGAATATTTAATCTTATGGATGAAGAAGTTGAACAGGACAACGGCGATGTTACACTTGTCAATGTTAAGTACGACAGAAACGACAATATAGTTGAAACGGAAGAAAAGACATATATGTGGGCTTGGAAAGAAGTTCAAAAGGACGGCAGTGTTAAATACACACGTCTTACGGGTGAAGTTAAATTCTTCGATGTTGATTTCGGATATAATCCCGAAAAAATCGTACTTCACGATATAACATTGTATGCCGACCACGGCGAAAAGGTTGCGTTTGTCGGTGCGACAGGTGCGGGTAAGACTACGATTACCAACCTTATAAATCGTTTCTATGATATTGCCGACGGTACGATAACTTATGACGGAATTAATATTAACCGCATCAAAAAGAAAGATTTAAGACGTTCGCTCGGTATCGTTTTACAGGATACAAACTTGTTTACGGGTACAATTAAGGAAAATATCCGATACGGTAATCTTGACGCAACGGACGAAGAAGTTTATGCGGCGGCAAGACTTGCGAATGCGGATGAGTTTATAAATATGTTGCCTGAAGGATACGATACAGTTATTTCGGGTGACGGCGGCAGCTTGTCGCAAGGTCAAAGGCAGCTTTTGTCAATCGCAAGAGCGGCGGTTGCAGACCCTCCTGTAATGATACTTGACGAGGCAACTTCAAGTATTGATACAAGAACAGAGGCGATAGTTCAAAGAGGTATGGACGCACTTATGACGGGACGTACAGTATTTGTTATCGCACACAGACTTTCAACAGTAAGAAATTCAGATGTAATTATGGTGCTTGAACTCGGAAGAATTATCGAACGCGGTAATCACGAACAGCTTATTGCACAAAAAGGTAAGTATTATCAACTTTACACAGGTGCATTTGAATTAGAATGATTGTTTGGAACGTGCAAAATCCGAACTGATACCCATTTGTTTAATGCAAATGGGTATTTTAATATGAAAGTATAATATGTTTTGTTGCTTTTTTCTACAATGTACTTGACGATAGAGGCGAATTTTGTTAAAATTATAATAATGGTTAAATAACGAGGAGGATTACATGATGAAAAAGTTAATGCTTGGAAATGAAGCGGTTGCACGCGGTGCTTATGAGGCCGGTGTAAGCGTTGTTTCCTCATATCCCGGCACACCGAGTACCGAGATTACAGAAAATATAGTTAAATATGACGATATATACGTTGAATGGGCGCCGAATGAAAAGGTTGCGGCAGAAGTTGCAATCGGTGCGTCAATCGCCGGCGCAAGAAGTATGTCTTGTATGAAACACGTCGGTCTTAACGTAATGGCTGACCCTGTTTTCACTGCAAGCTATACAGGAGTAAACGGTGGTCTTGTATTGTGCGTTGCCGATGACCAAGGTATGCACTCATCACAGAATGAACAGGATTCACGTCACTATGCAAAGGCATCTAAAATACTTATGTTAGAGCCGTCTGACAGCGGAGAATGTAAGGAGTTCACAAAGACTGCATATGAACTTTCCGAAAAATACGATACACCTGTATTTTTAAGACTTTCAACAAGAGTTTCTCATTCACAGAGTCTTGTTGAGGAAGAAGAAAAGCAGGAAGTTGCATTAAAGGATTACGAGAAAAATCCGCAGAAGTATGTAATGATGCCGGGTAATGCGATAAAGCGTCACGTTGTTGTTGAGGACAGAATAAACGCACTAAAGGAAATGGCTGAAACATCACCTCTTAACAGAGTTGAAGAAAACGGCTCAAAAATCGGTATTATCGCAGGCGGTATCGCATATATGTATGCAAAAGAAGCACTTGGCGATAAGGCTGATTATTTGAAAATCGGTATAGTTTATCCGCTACCTGAAAAGAAGATAAAAGAATTTGCGTCAAAGTATGATAAAGTTTTCGTTATCGAAGAACTTGACCCTGTTATCGAAGATTTCTGTAAGAGCGTCGGAGTTGGTGTAATAGGCAAGGACGTATTTACACTTCAAGGCGAATATACACCGTCAATGATTAAGAAAGCAGTTTTGGATATAGACCCACCTGAATTTGACGCTATAGACGAGCCTATACCTGTTCGTCCTCCTGTAATGTGTGCAGGTTGTCCGCACAGAGGTACATTCTATATACTAAAGAAACTCGGTCTTGTTGTTTCGGGCGATATAGGCTGTTATACACTTGGTGCAACACCTCCTCTGCAAAGCGTTGACACAACAATTTGTATGGGTGCTTCAATCAGTGCCGCACACGGTATGGCAAAAGCAAGAGGTGCTGAATTTAATAAGAAACTTGTATCAGTAATCGGCGATTCAACATTTATGCACTCGGGTATTACAGGTCTTGTTGACATTGTATACAACAAGGGTAACAATACTGTTATAATTCTTGACAACTCAATCACAGGTATGACAGGTCACCAGGATAACCCTACAACAGGTTACACAATCCGTAAGGAAGAAACAAAGCAAGTTAATTTGATAACACTTTGCAAGTCAATCGGTATTGAACACGTTGTCGTTGCAGATCCGTTTGACGTAAAGAATTTTGAAAAGGTCGTAAAAGAAGAAGTTGAAAGAGAAGAACCTTCGGTTATTATCGCACAAAGACCTTGCGCACTTCTTCCGAATATGCGTAAAAAGTATTCGGGTCACTGTCACATAACAGACAAGTGTAAGAAGTGTAAGATGTGTATGAAACTCGGCTGTCCTGCAATTTCATTAGACGGCGATACTGTTAAGATTGACACAACACAGTGTAACGGCTGCGGACTATGTACAAATGTCTGTCCGTTTGGTGCGATTGAAAAGGAGGAAAAGTAGAATGAACATAATGATAGTCGGTGTCGGCGGACAAGGTACACTTCTTGCAAGCCGTATACTTGGTAAGGTTGCAATTAAAGAGGGTTATGACGTTAAAGTCAGCGAGGTTCACGGTATGAGCCAACGCGGCGGCAGTGTTGTTACATATGTAAAGTACGGTGATAAGGTTTATTCACCTATTATAGACCGCGGTGAGGCGGATTTGATTTTGGCATTTGAAATGCTTGAGGCTATGCGTGCTTTGCCTTATTTGAAAAAAGGCGGTAAGATGATTGCCAATACTCAAAAAATGAATCCTATGCCTGTAATCACAGGTGCTATGGAATATCCTGAGAATATTGAAGAAAAACTTAGTGCAAAGATTAATTTGCAGGCTGTTGACGCACTTTCTCTTGCGGAAAAGGCAGGTACAATCAAGGCTGTAAACGTAGTTTTAATCGGACTTTTGGCAAAGAGTATGGACGTAGATAAAAATGTTTGGATTGACGTTATAAAGGAAACTGTTCCGGAAAAATTCCTTGATGTCAATATTAAAGCGTTTGAACTTGGATATGAACTTTAAGGAGTAAAAAGTGCAATTATTGATTAAAACTCTACATGATTTATTCACTACCTATATAGGTTGGACAGTCGCAATTATTGTTGTTTGGGCTGTTATAGCGGCAGTGCTTATAAGAAACAAAAAGAAAAAGTAAAGGAGATGTGCCCAATGGGAATGTATCAGCCGGAAATTGAAACAATGGACAGAAACGAGCTTGAAAAACTTCAGCTTGAAAGACTTCAAAAACAGGTAAAGAATGTTTATGAAAATGTTCCGATGTACAGAGAAAGAATGGATAAAAAGGGTGTAAAGCCTGAGGATATAAAAGAACTTAAAGATCTTGCAAAGTTGCCTTTTACAACAAAGCAGGACTTGAGAGATTATTATCCGTTTGACCTTTTTGCGGCAGACAAAAAGGATATTGTAAGAATACACGCATCGTCGGGTACAACAGGCAGACAGATTGTAGCCGGTTATACAAGAAACGACCTTGATATGTGGGCGGATTGTATGGCAAGACAGATTGCGGCGGCAGGCGGCGATGAAAATTCGGTTGTTCAAGTGTCATACGGTTACGGCTTGTTCACAGGCGGTTTGGGTGCACACGGCGGTTCTGAAAGAATCGGTGCTATGACAATCCCTACATCATCGGGTAACACCGAAAGACAAATCAGACTTATGATTGAACTCGGTGCAACTCACCTTTGCTGTACTCCGTCATACGCAATGTATCTTGGCGAAACAATAAACGAAATGGGCGTTAAAGACCAACTTAGTCTAAAAGCAGGTATATTCGGTGCAGAGCCTTGGACGGAAGATATGCGTCATCAGATTGAGCAGTCGCTTGGTATAAAGGCATATGACGTATACGGACTTACCGAAATCACAGGCCCTGGTGTATCTTATGAATGTTCTGCTCAAAATGGTATGCACGTTTGTGAAGATATGTTTATTCCTGAAATTATCGACCCTGATACGGAAGAAGTACTTCCTCCGGGTTCGTTCGGCGAACTTGTTTTCACAACGATTACAAAAGAGGGTATGCCTATGATGCGTTACAGAACGCGTGACTTATGCGTACTTGATTATGAAAAATGCGAATGTGGAAGAACACTTGTAAGAATGAAGAAACCTGCAGGAAGAACCGACGATATGCTTATTATAAGAGGTGTAAACGTATTCCCGTCACAGATTGAAGAAGTGCTTTTGAAAATCGGCGGTGATATTACTCCTAACTATCAGATTATTGTCGGCAGAGAAAATAACACAGATACTCTTGAAGTACAAGTTGAAATGTCGGAGGGCTTGCTTTCTGATGATGTTAAGTCTGTTGCGGCGATTGAAAAGAATATCGTTGCAAAATTACGCAGTACGTTGGGACTTGGCGCAAAAGTAACGCTTGTTGAGCCAAAAACCATCACAAGAAGTGAGGGTAAGGCAAAGAGAGTTATAGATAACCGTAAACTTCACGATTAATAGGGAGGTAAAAGCTATGAAACTGATTAAACAAATATCTGTTTTTGTGGAAAATAAATCGGGCAGACTTTCGGATATACTTAATGTAATAGGAAAGAACGGTATCGACATCAGTGCATTGTCGATTGCGGATACTACTGATTTCGGTATTGTGAGAATGATTGTAAACGACCCGGATAAAGCGGCTGAAATTCTAAAGAGCAATAATCTTGTCGTAAAGGTTACTGACGTTATTGCACTTGCGGTTGCAGATAAGCCCGGCGGACTTGCGGGTGAAATTGAAAAACTTAAAAATGCAGGTATTTCTATTGAATATATGTACGCATTTATCGGTAAGAGCGATAAGGGTGCACTTGTGATTGTTCGTGTTGAAAATCCCGAAAAGGCACTTGAAGTGCTTAAAGACGAAAATGTAACGGTTGTTTCACCTGAAGAAGTTTACAGAATGTAAAACAACTTTTGCAAAATAACGATATATTAAGAGCAGTAATCTATGGTTACTGCTTTTTTTATATGTAAAAATGCACAAAAAAACAATATTTAAATATACAAGCTGTACAGTTATCACAAAGAAAAGCAATTTTTGCAATATTTAAAACAAGATATGCAATTCTTTAATGTTTAAAATTTGATATAATTAAATCAATAATTAAAGCATATAAAAGAGGAGGAAATGAAAAATGAAGAAAAAAATAAGTGTTTTTTGTTCACTGCTGTTGGCATTACAGATGATGTTGTCATTAGCGGTAGTTCCGGTTTTTGCAGACGAAGAACTAACTTCTGCTGTATACGAAGAACCGGAAAGTCCGGCGGTTACATATAATATGAACGTCGACTGGAAGTTCAAAAAAGCGGCAGACGGAAGTGAATATCCGCTTACTAAGGCATCGGCAAGCGTCGCAAAAGACGGAAAGAACTTTTACGATGCAGATTATGATGACAGCGATTGGAATACGGTCAGTGTACCGCATCCGATAAACGCGGAAGATTCGTTTGACGGTGCTTGTTACGATGCCGGTGAGGCAGGACTTTACAGAGGTTTTATGTTTTACAGAAAGCATATAACAATCCCTGAATCAGATGCGGGAAAGAAACTTTTTCTTGAATTTGAGGCGGTAAGAAACTCTGTTTACCTATATGTAAACGGCGAAATAGTCGGTTACTATGAGGCAGGTATCGCGGCAACAGGCTTTGATATTACAGATTACGTTAAACCGGGTCAAGACAACCTTATAGCAGTTGCGACAGATAACGCGGCTGACAGAGGTCAGTCTGACACAACAAAGGTAACAAAAGAAACAAAACCGGGCAGTACACCGGGTGCGGCAGACGGTTACGGTTATCAATGGAACACAAAGGACTTTAATGAAGTTCAAGGCGGTATCACAGGTGACGTAATTCTTTACGCAAAGGGTAAGACTTATCAGACTTTACCACTATATAATAACCTTAAAACAAAAGGTAATTATATTTATGCGACAGACTTTGATATAAGACAAAAGTCGGCAACAATCACAGTTGAGGGCGAAGTAAGAAATGAAGATGCAGATAAGGACGTTACTTTGGAAATAAATGTCGTTGAAATGGTTGACCCTAACAAGGACTCAACAGATGCTGACGCAGATCATACAAAGCAACCTTATTTGAGATATTCATTTAAAAGTGACGCAACATCGGTTAAGACAGCAAAAGATACAGGTGCAGATTCTCATTTTATGACAACAGTACCTGATGACGCCTATGACGATAACCCTGCGGCAACAAGCACAGAAACTGTTGATGTAACAAAAATTGTTGCAAGTGCAAAATGTGAAGATATGAAGTTCTGGAGCCCTGATTCTCCGAACTTATATGATGTATATACAGTCCTAAAGGACAGCGAAGGAAACGTACTTGACGTTCAAAAGACAACAACAGGTTTCCGCAAGGTTGAATATGATATAAACGACGGCGGTCTGAAGATTAACGACCAGCCTGTATGGCTTACAGGTTACGCACAGCGTTCAACAAATGAGTGGGCTGTAATCGGTGTGGCAAACGATTGGTTGCAAGACCTTGATATGCAATGGATCAAGGAATCTAATTCAAACTTTATCCGTTGGATGCACGTTGCACCAAAGCCGTCACAAATTCGTTCGGGTGATAAGTACGGTGTAGTATCGGCGTGTCCGGCTGGTGATAAAGAGGCTGACGTTGACGGAAGAGCATGGGATCAGCGTGTTGAGGCAATGCGTGACGCAATGATTTATTTCAAAAACTCGCCATCGGTAATTTTCTGGGAAGCAGGTAACAACGCAGTTACAGCGGCACATCAACAGGAAATGACAGACCTAAAGAATACTCTTGACCCTAACGGTGAAAGATTCTGCGGTTGCCGTACAATTTCATCAACAGACCAAATTCAAGCGGCTGATTATGTCGGCACAATGCTTAACAGACATGCAAGCAATGCAAAGGCATCAATGGCGGCTATAAAGAAGTACGTTCCTATTATGGAAACAGAATATGCACGTGAAGAGGCTCCGAGACGTGTATGGGATGACTTCTCACCACCTGACTATGATTACAGAAATAAGTGGCTTGGTGCAGGTGCGTCAAAGACGGACGGTTACGGTATACACGACCTTACATCGGAAGATTTTTCATTGGTAGACGCAAGAGCTTACAATGAATTTTATTCAGACCGTGTAGGCGGTTTATCAGGTAATGACTACTATTCGGCTGCGGCTATAATGGTATGGTCAGACTCAAATATGCATAACAGAAACACAGGTAGTGAAAACTGCCGTACATCAGGTAAGGTTGACCCTGTAAGAATAAAGAAAGACGTATTCTATACAATGCAGACAATTCAGTCAACGACACCTAAATTGCATATCGTAGGTCACTGGAATTATCCGCAACTTAGCGACGATACATATAACTATCCGCTAAAGTCATACAACGGTACATATTGGGAAGAAACAGGCGAATACGGCAAACGTGATCCTAAGAACAAGACAGTTTATGTTATCGGTTCGGCAGGTCTTTCAAAGGTCGAACTTTACGTTAATGATAAGCTAAAGGGTATATCAACAAAGCCTGACAGCACATTTATATATTCATTCTCAGGTATTGATGTAACAGAATCGGGTACAGTTAAGGCTGTTGCATATGACGCAAGAAATGAAGTTGTTGCAGAAGACTATATCTCAACAACAGGCGAGGCAACAACATTGAAGATCACTCCTGTTGCAGGCCCTGACGGACTTATCGCAGACGGCAGTGATATTGCATACTTTGACGTTGCAGTAGTAGATAAAGACGGAAACACTTGTCCGCTTGCATATGACAAGATTAATCTTTCATTAAACGGTGAAGGTGTTCTTCTTGGCGGTTACAACAGCGGTGTAGGCGATAAGATTACAACAAACAACACTGATTACTGCTATGCAGAATGTGGTACAAACAGAATATTTGTTCGTTCAACAAGAAATGCAGGCGCAATTACTCTATCGGCATCTCTTGAAGGTCAAGCACCTGTAACAGCTACAATCAATTCAACAGACGATCTTAATATGACAGGCGGTTTGACAACAAAAATGCAACGTACATTTGCACAAGGCGAAGTACCTCAGGTTATACCTCAGACAGTGCCTGCACTAAAAGTAATCGGTAACACACTACAAGCTGATTTCGATACAGAAACAGGTAATACCGAAGTTGTTAAAGAAACAGAAAAACCAAAAGATACTTATACAATAAAAATAAACGGTGAAGATGTTACAAATTATATAACTACACCGTTCAGACCGGATACAACGACAGGTGTAGTTTGCGATGCAATTAATACTCTTGAGGCACTAAAAGAAGCTGGTGCAGATATTATATATACAATTCAAAGTGATGGCGATTTGCCAGGTGACAAATTTATTTATGACGGTAATATGCCAATAATATCAGTTACATCAGGTCTAAAATCAGAATATTCACAACTTGATATTATGAACGGTTCTACAACATTAGTTTCTAACAAAACAGAAAAGAATCTAATGAACTTTGAAACGACATATACAAGTGATAATGAAATGTTGTGTGATATTGCCGGTGTGTTGGGATATATAAACGGTGTATCATACCAGCTTGATGTTGATAACAAAGTTGCAAATATTACATATACTGCTCCTGCATCAGCTGAAACAGTAAGTACTTTTGCAGATAATTCAACTGACAGTGATACTTGTGTAAAATTAACGGCAACATATAATGATAATGGTTTGCTTACAGACCTAAAGATTGAAAACGCTAAAATTTCAGACGCAGTTCCGGTTGTTGAAAAGAACAAGAAGATTATGTACTGGAACAGTCTAAAAGATATGAAACCTGTTACGGCAACTCAACAGACAGAAAAACCAATATCGGAAGATGAAGTGGGTATACCTCAAAAACTTGATACTTTGGTAAAATCGTTGGACGGTGAATCAAGTACACTTACATCAATCACGGGTGATAAAGTTGTAGCCGCAACAATCGAAACCGGTGCTCCTGACGGAACAAAGTATATTAAGACAGGTTCATACGGCAATAATAAGTACGGTGAATATTGTCTTGAAAGTGAATGTGCATATCCGGCCAATACAAAGGCTGACGTAATGATTTCACTTGATGTAAGATTTGACGCAGACGGCGCAGGATTTACACCTGAAGATAAAGGTGATAAGAAGGTTGCAGGTGCGGTTGTATTCAGAAACGGTACAATTCAAATGCAAAGAGGAGGCAAGGATTATACAGATACAAAGATTGGTGCAGATACAAATACATGGTATCATATCGCACTTGTAGGACGTTACAGTGCGGCTGACGCAAATGTTGATATGTATGTATGGAAGTACAATTCAGACGGCACAAAGACATTTGTACAAAAGGTTACGGGTATGCCTCTCAGAAATATGGCAGCATCTAACGGAAACGGTGTGTCACATCTAAATATACTTGCAAATACAAGTGTTGATAATATAGCACTGTATAATCTTGGTGCAGATACAATTTCACTTGACAGCTTAAGCGATACAATTAAAGCCGGTGAAACAATGTTGTTTACTTACGGTGCAACAAGACTTGACCAATACATCACAGCACCTGCTGTAACATGGGCAGTATATAACGAGGCAAATGACGCAGTTCTGAATGACGAAAACATAACAATTTCAGAAAGCGGATTGCTTACAATCGGTGCAAATGCGTCAAAGCAAAAGATTACAGTTCGTGCAACAGCGGCAAACGGCGTATATGCGTCAAAGACTATTGATGTAGACGCGGTTGACACATCAACAGATACATACGATACACTTACTTTATCAGCTGATAAAGCAACAGTAAGAGTCGGTGAAAATACACAGATTACAGCAGTTGCATCACTTGACGGTGCTACAGTAACACCGGGCGACGGTGACTTGAAGTACATTATTTGCAACGAGGCAAATCTAAGAGCATTAAACAACAAAAATATCACAATCACAAATGACGGCGTACTAAGCGTTACAGAAGACGCAGTACCTCAAACAATCACAGTAAGAGGTACAAATAAGTCGGGCAGTGTTCAAGGTACTGTTAAGGTACAGATACTTCCTGCAAATATGAACACAGGTAATGAAGATAAGTACACAGATACATACGTTTCATCAAATGCTTGTGAAGAATACGTTTCAGGTGCAACTCTTGAAGAAGGTTCATGGGACGATTCGGGTTATTACAATGTAACAGCCGCTTATGATTTTGTAGGATTTCCTGCAAATACATCAGCAGACGTTATTTACTCGGCTGATATGAAGTTCGCAAAGGACGGTGCCGGCTGGACAGTATTCAGTAATGATAAGGGTAAGCTTGGCTTACAGCTTTCAAGCTCCGGCACAACATTGAATGCACTTGGTGCAAGTAACAAGACAGTCGGATCAATGACTGTTGATAAGGATTCTTGGTATAACGTACAGGTTATGTGTTCAACAGGTAACGCAAATGCTTATGCAGTAATGACAGTTTATAAGTATGACGAAAACGGTAAGAGAGTAAATCCTCTTACAGGTGCGGAAGGCACACCGTACATCTTGACTTGTGCACTTCGTAATCTTGCAGAAAGCCCTGCAAATCATATCAACATCAGTGCAGGTACTTGCGTAGATAACGTAATGAGCTTTAACGTAGCTCCTGATAAGCTGACATTGTCAGTTGACGCACAGACAGTTCTTGCAGGCGGCAGCGCACAGGCATCAACAAAGGCGTCAAGAAAGGGTATTGAATTCCCTTATCTAAATTCAAACTTGATTAAGTATGATATTTATGATGCAGAAAACAAATATCCTTTGGGCAGTGACAAGATTACTATTGATGCGTTAGGTAAGATAAATGTTGACGCAATGGCAGACGCTCAAGATGTATATGTAAGAGTATCATCAACAAGCGGCGGTATGAATGACAGCAAGAAACTTACAATTAAGTCATCGGATATATTTGAAATCAATAAGTTTGGTTTTGAAGATGAGGATAAGACTAAGTTTAAGAGAATTGATGTTACAAAGAACTTTAACTACAGTGATGAAGTTACATTCGTTGCGGCAACATATAATAATCTCGGTGCACTTACATCAATCGCATTAAAGAAAGCATACGGCGATCAACTTACAATCGGTGCAAATAAGGTGACAATGTCTTTGGATTTACCGGATACATTTGATAAGGTAAATGATAAGTTCAACGCATTTGTTCTTACAAAGTTGTCATCAGATGGAGCAACAGCAGTTGATGAAAATATGACAGCGGCTAAGAACGGCACATCGGTAAATGTTGCAAACATTCCTGCATTCGATACAGGTGCAAAAGTTGTTGTTCTGGCACTGAAGAAAGGCGCTGACGAAACAGACGTAAAGAGTGAAGATATTCTATACTTTACACAGATTACAGCGGCAGATATTGCCGATAACGCATTGACAATTCCGGCTTATGAGGCAGGAATGCAGATTAAGCTGTCGGGTAACATAAACGGTGTTCACACAGTTGTAAAAACTGTTGCAGAATAATACAACACGACACGAAAAGAGGTACTCCTACGGAGTGCCTTTTTTCTTGATTTATTTAAAAAATTGAGGTATAATAATAATCATAAATTTTAAGGAGAAAATGTATGGCATTATATACTATTGCGGATTTACACCTTCCGCTCGGAATAGACAAGCCGATGGATATATTCGGTAAGGCTTGGGAAAATTACGTTGAACGTCTGGCGGATAATTGGCAGTCGGTCGTAAAGGAAAACGACGTTGTTGTTTTGCCTGGTGATTTTTCGTGGGCAACGTATCTTGAACAGAGTGTTAAAGATTTTGAATATTTGCATAAATTGAACGGTAAAAAGATTTTGCTTAAAGGCAATCACGATTATTGGTGGACGACAATGAATAAATTGCGTGAGTTTACCGCAGAGTGTGGTTTTGACGATATAGAATTTTTACAGAATAATTCGTTTATGTATGAGGACATTGCAATTTGCGGTACTCGCGGTTGGATAAATCCCGGTTGGGATAATTTCGGCGGTGAGGACAGAAAAATATTCGATAGGGAAGTTTTAAGACTTGAATTGTCATTAAACAGTGTAAAGGAATGTAATGAAATATATGTGTTCACGCACTATCCGCCAATGCCTGTTTCGCTTAAGGAAAATGAA
>OGXW01001368.1_pt1 | contig 18386 bp, 20 predicted proteins | sample 1576341 | NCBI WGS metagenome assembly OGXW01 (sample SAMEA3541592, study PRJEB24748) | human gut metagenome | biome: human gut; feature: human-associated habitat; material: faeces | place: China | collected 2012
ATAAAATTAAATATATACCATATCTATATATATTAGTTTCTCCTACTATGCATAGATATGACATATACATAATAGATATTGCTATACCATAGATATTTACTGCTTTATCAATTTTTCTGTTTTCCTTATCTATACCTGCCATTAAAATTATATATGTTAAATATAAAACTACAAAACAAAAATTAATAATATTTATTGAGTTTAAATTTTCTAATTTTAATCCCATAAAATATGCTATTATTATAAATAATAATCCTGATAAAGTTTCTAATATCAAATAACGAGGTCTTATTTTTTGTTTACAATATCTACATTTTCCACCTAAAAAGATATAACTAAAAATTGGGAACAAGTCTAATAAACCTAATTTATGGTTACAATTAGGGCAATATGAATGTGTATGAACTATATCTTGTCTTTTTGGAATTCTATATACTGCTAATGTATAAAAACTTCCAAATAGAGTTCCTATTATAAATATTATTACATAAAAAAATATTTCCATTTTAGTTTTTCCTTTTATTAATTTAGCCATACACACATTGTGTGCGTATGGCTATTTTACTTTTTATTTTTATTATTGTACATTAGCTTTTGTTACAGCTTGGAATGATTTTCCTGCTGCTGTTAATGTTACTGTGTATGTTTGTGCACCTTCAGCACTACTTGCTTTGATAGTTAAAGTATTATCGCTAGCACTTGCTAAACCTGAACCATTGTCAGTATTATATTGGGTAGCAACCTCTGTACCTGTTAATGCTGCTGATGCAACACCACTTCCGTCTGCTACTTTTTGTGCATAAGCTGCTTGAACAGCCATATTTACTTTTTCAGCAATTTCAGCTTTTGCTGTATCTGATTTTGCATTACTTGCTTGTGTTAATATACCATTTTGTCCTGTTAACATTGCAATTGATACACCTGCTAATATTAATAGAACTATAATTGTTATTACTAATGCAATAAGTGTTATACCTTTGTTATTCATAACTTTTTCCTCCTAATTATTTAACTGTTACTGTTGTTGTTACAGCCCAGTTTCCTGATGTTGAATCTTTAGTAAGTGTTGCAACTTTACTGTTTAATAAATTATCTGCTCCAGAAACAGTTATTGTTAATTTATCAGCTTTACTAGTATCAGCAACTACAGTACAACCTTTTAGTGTTCCTATGTTGCTTTGAATAGTTGTAGCATCATCAAATGCCTCTCCTGCCATTGCACGAGATAATTGTGCATTTAATTCAACATTAACTCTTTCAGCTATTTCAGCTGCTGTAGTTTTATCTTTTGAATTTGATGCTTGTGTTAATATACCATTTTGCCCTGTTAACATTGCAATTGATACACCTGCTAATATTAATAGAACTATAATTGTTATTACTAATGCAATAAGTGTTATACCTTTGTTATTTGTCATTTGTTTTCCCCCCTTTTCTTTAGAATTTTATTGTACTATATTTATATATATAAATATAATGTTAATAACTAATTTTATTTTGTTCCCTTATCTGGGAAATAACTTCCTCCTGATGTTGTTGTGTTATTATTAGTTGATGAATTTGATTGTTGTTTTCCTGAAGAAGTTGTATTTTCTGTTGTAGTACTTCCTGAATTATTATTTGAAGAACTACCTGTATTACTATTTCCATTTGTAGTATTTGTTCCAGTTGATGAACTAGAGCCTTCACCACTTCCTGAAAACGGATTTGCTTTTCCTGGTTTATAATTTTGTATCTTTTTATAGTTATTTAAGTCATCTTGATTAACTTCATATGTTACTATTATTTGACCATCATCTACATCACTGCTTGAAAGTAATTCTTCTTTTACATCACTTGGTGTTGTATAAGCCACCTCATTTGGTATTGTTTTAGATATTGGTACATATTCATATAATAGTATTCCTAATACTAAAATTATAGCCAAGCATATCAATAATATAATTATAATTTCTTTTATAATTGATTTTGCCATTTTCTGTTTCCTTTCCATTATCTTGCATTTGATGTTGTTGTATTATTAGTTGTATTATTTGTTGTGTTAGTATTATTTACAGCATTTGCAGTATTATTACCTGTTGTGTTATTCCCTGCTGTATTTGTATTTGCTGTATTATTTCCATCAGTTGTTGTGTTTTGTGTTACTGTTGTAGTTGATGAAACTTGCTTTATAGGAATATCTTTACATACAAATGTTGCTTGTAAATCATTTCCAGATGGTGCCATTTTAAATTCTTCTATTTTAAATCCTAATGTACTATCATTTTCAATAGATGATATAAAATCTTCTATTTGTACATATCCACCTGTAACTGTAAAATTTAAGTTGTAACTATCTTGTGCTCCACTGCTTCCTGATGTTACATCCATTTTCATTACAACCCCTTCACTTGTTGCATGATTTCCTAGTTTTACCCATAATGTCTCGATTTCATATTTTTCTATTTGATTTACTGCTTGTGTTTCTCCATCTGAACTTATTGCCGTCATATCTTGATAATTTTGTTTTTCTTCTTTTAATTTTTTTGCATTACTATTTACTTCACTAATTGTTTGTGCATATGTTTTTTCAACCAATTTAGCTGCATCTTGTATTTTGCTATCAAGTTCGCTATTTTTGGCCTGAATTCCTTGAATTCCAAGAATTTCTATTTTTCCAATAGTTACTCCTTTTATTCCAATAAACATTGTAAGTATTAATAGTAATGTTATAAGAATTAAAATCAACAATTTTTTCATGGTAAGTCTCCTTCTATTTTTATAGTAACAATACTATTATCTTTTTGTCCCGCTGTTGAAACTACATTTGTTAATATAACATCATTTTTCAACTTTGCTACAAAAAATCCTAATTGTTCGTATTTGCTTGATTGTGCATTTATTACTACTTTTGTTCCTGTTGTGTTTTCTATTGATGTCAATTGCACTTGTTCAGGTATAACTGACATTATTTGATTTAATAAGTTTGGAATCGCATTTCTTGTTTTGTTTCTATCTGTTATCCTGTCATTTGCATCTTCTAAGTTTTTAATCATTGTTGAATAATCGTTTGTTTTTGTTTTTATTTTTTCATTATCACTTTTAGCTAATGCTATTTGACTATTTGTTTGAGTCATAGACTCTTCTGCTTCTTGTTCTTTTTTGTTCATTTGATAATTTAACATTCCTGAAAATCCACTATATATTACTACTAACAAAAATAGTGAAACAGCTATTCTTACTAAGCTTTTTTCGGTTTTATCTAGTTTTTCTCCTAAGTCCCATGTTAATAGTCCACCTTTGTTTTTCTTTTCTTTTTTCGTTTTTTCTGGATCTATTTCTATTTTCATCCAACTTGGGATTTTTTCAACAAAGCTCATTTTTTTAAAGTTCATTCCTGCAATTCCTTCATTAAGTCCCATTAATGCAAGTGATATTGCTGAATTTACTTCTATATAGTCTTTTATATTTATATTTCCTGTATTTTCCACAAAATATGGTTTTAATATTTCACATGTTACTTCTGTTAAATATTCTTGAAAATATAAGTCTATATTATTAACTAATGATGCTGTACCTGTAATATATACTTTTTCAATTTTTTCTGTAGTTGAATTTATTGCTTTTTTTACTTGTCCTACAACATTATATAATGTAGGCATTATATCTGCTAAATACCCTTCTTCTTCTGATTGTAATTCTCTTCCTTCTGATGTATATATAGTTGTATTTTTACATATTTCATATGCTTTTGAATAAGAGTTTTCCCTTAAGTTTATTTTATCAAGTATTTCTTGACTTCCTTCATCTAGTTTTTCTACATTATATATTTTTCCATTTATTATTGTTGTCAACTCTGTATGGTCTTCTATATTTACTATAATACAGTTTTCATCTTTTTCTATTTGTGCTAAATTTGGAATTGACATTCCTATAGGAGAAACATTTCCTAAATGATAATCTGAAATTTGTTGTATTCTTTTATTTAATTCAATTTTGTTATCTGCTATATGAATTATTCTTAATTTATCTCTGTCTAATTGATTATCTACAACTGCATATCTGGTTTCAAAAACATTTGGGTTATAACCTTTATCTGCACAATATGCTTCAAATTCAGTTTTTATTGCCTTTTGCAAGTCACTTTTGGTTAATAATGCATACATGTTAAAGTAATTGTACATTTCTTCTGACATATTAACACTTATAGGTGTTTTTTGGCTATATGTTTCTTCTACAACTTGATCTATAGCATCGCCTAATTTTTCATAAAATTTTATTCCAAAAGCATCTATTTTTAGATTGTCATGATCTTTTGAAACTTTTGCGTATTTAATTATATTGTTTTCTATATATAGCCCTAAGCAACTTGACATCTCTTTCTCCTTTTATTTTATATTTTTATTTTTTACATTAAATAAAAAAACATACTTGTAATATATTTTATATTATTCTATTTTTTTCTTGTTCGTAAAATCTCGAATATACTTATATTTTATATTTTATTGTAAAAAAGTCAATATGTTTAACAGAACCGTAATGTAAATGTAATAGAATTGTAATATTACGATTTTTAGCCATTTTTAGCCATTTTGCAAATGAAAAATCCATCTGTTTTTTCATTTTGATACACTTGTAAGTACTTACAGTTTTTTATATATTTTTGAAAGAATTTATTTGCATTTTTTTCATCTTTTAATTGTTCATTTTTTTCAAAATCAAATTTTTCCACATTAAAATTCGAATTGTTTTTCATAAATTCTTCTATTACATCTTCGTTTTCTTCTTTAAATATACTACAAGTCGAATACACAATTTTTCCATTTTTCTTTAAATATTTTGAACAATTTTCTAAAATTTTATATTGTATTTTTGAAATTTCTTTTATATCTTTTTCATTTTTTTGCCATTTTATGTCTGGTTTTCTTTTTAAAACACCTATTCCCAAACATGGTACATCTAATAAAATTTTATCAAATTTTTCTTTATATTCATCTTTATATATTGTTGCATCTTGTACATTTGTTTCTATGATTTTTAGTTCTAATCTTTTGGCTGCATTTTCCACTAATTTCGTTCTGTGTTCATGTATATCCCATGCTTCAATTTTTCCTTTGTCTTCCATTATCTCTGCTAAATATGTAGTTTTCCCTCCAGGACTACTACAAGCATCTAAAATATTTTCTTCTGAGTCTGGATTTAAAACTAAAGCTGTTAATCCTGCTACCTCATCTTGTATTGTAAAATATCCTTTTTTAAATTCTTCTATATTTTCTATTTCTTTAGCTTTTTTTATTATAATGAAATCATTTAATATTCCGTCTTCTACTTCTATTCCTTTATTTTTTAATTTTTCTTTTAATTCTTGTTTGCTTATTTTTAAAGTGTTAACACGAATAGAAATATTAGGTCTAATATTTGAACATTTACATATTTTTTCTATTTGTTCTAATGATAATCCTTCTTTTTTTAATTCCAAAATTATCCATTCTGGCATTGACGTAATTTTTGATATTCTTTTTATATTGTCTTTTTCTTCAAATAATTCAGTGTAATCTTTTTTATCCACTTTTCTTAATACTGCATTTACAAAACCTACGCTACCTTTATTTCCATATCTTTTAGCTAATTTTACTCCTTCATTAACTGCTGCTGATTTTGGTATTTTGTCTAAAAATATTATTTGATATATTGACATTCTTAAAATATTTAAAATCCATTTTGATATCTTTTTTAATTTTATTTTTGAATATTTTTTTATTATTTCATCTAATGTAAGTTTCCATGTTGTTACACCATATATAATTTCAGATATTAAACTAATGTCTTTAGTATTTAAATTTTCTTTCTGTTTTTTTATTTCATTATTTAACACAATATTTGAATAAGCATTTTCCTCATCTATTTTATATAGAATTTTTAATGCTGTTTCTCTTGCTTTATCCATTTTTTAAATTTCCTTTCTTTATTTCATATTGCAATTATACATTTTTTTGTATATTTTTTCTAGCTTTTGGAAAAGATATTTTTAAAAGCTATTTAGGAGGTTTTAAATGGAAGTTAAAAAACATTTATTTATTACTGGAACTTCAACAGTTTCATGGAAAGATGCTATTGTAAAAACAATTGCAGAAGCATCTAAAAGTATTGATTATTTATCAAATGTAAAAATAATTGAGCAAAGAGCAAATATTGATGGTGATAAAATTTCTGAGTATTTTGTCGATTTAGATTTAACTTTTAATATTGATGAAAACAGAAAAAATAGTTAGGAGGTTTATTTATTATTATGGATCCTTTAGAAAGTAAACAAACTTATCAAAAATATGTTGATAAGAAATCACCAAATTCACCTATATTAAAAAATTGCTTTAATGCTTTTTGGGTTGGTGGATTAATTTGTACAATTGGTCAAGTTATTTTTAATATTTGCAAAGAACGTGGTTTTGATACATCAACTTCAAGTACAATTGTTTCCATCTTGCTTATTGGAATTTCTGCATTTTTGACTGGTCTTAATTTATTTAATAAAATAGGAAAATTTGCAGGCGCAGGTTCTTTAGTTCCTATAACTGGTTTTGCTAATTCTATCGTTTCCCCTGCTATGGAATATAAATCTGAAGGATATGTTATGGGAGTTGGTGGAAAAATGTTCACAGTTGCTGGTCCTGTTTTAGTTTTTGGTATTTCTGCATCTATTTTAGTTGGAATTATTTATTTAATTTTTAATACACAAGCTATTACTTTAGTATAAATTATTTATAGCTTTACTTAATTTTATATATTTTTTTCTTGCAACTCTTAGGCTGCATAACAATCTGTAACTTCGTAACAGCTTGTAATTTGTCGGTCCCCCGAATTGTTGCCACAAAAAAATATATAAAATTATTCAAATGTATATTAATGGATTTTAAAAGAAAGAGGTTGATTTTTTGAAAAAAGTAGGTAAACAAACTATTAGTTTTGATTCTCCACCAACCATTACAGAGTGTAATAGTATAGTTGGTCCTAAAGAGGCTCAAGGACCACTTGCTAAGTATTTTGATTTAACTTTAGATGATGAGTTTTGGGGCGAAAAAACTTGGGAAAAAGCTGAAAGTAAAATTATAAAAGAAAATGTAAGTGCATTAGTCACCAAGTCTGGTATATCTACAAATGATATTGATTGTATTTTCGCAGGTGATTTATTAAATCAATGTATTTCATCTAGCTTTGGATTACGTGACAGTAATATTCCTTTTATTGGAATGTTTGGAGCTTGTTCGACTTTTGTTGAAAGTATGTGTATGGGTGCAATCGCAGTTGAAAGTTTTGCCAAAAATGTTATTTGTGCTACTTCTAGTCATTTTTGTAGTGCAGAAAAACAATTTAGGTTTCCATTAGAATTAGGAAATCAACGTCCACCAACAAGTCAATGGACTGTAACAGGTTCAGGAGCTACTATTTTATCAAAAGATGGTACAGGTCCTTTTATTACAAATATAACTTTAGGGAAAATTGTGGATATGGGTATAAAAGATGCAAATAATATGGGTGCAGCTATGGTCCCTGCTTTTGCAGATACTTTATTAACACATTTTGCAGACACAGGCAGAAATCCTAGTTATTATGATGCTATTATTAGCGGAGATCTTGGTAAAATTGGAAAAGAAATAGCTATTGATATTGCCATGTCTAAAGGTTATAACATAAAAAGTAATTATAATGATTGTGGACTTATGATTTTTGATACTAAAGCTCAAGATACTCATGCGGGTGGAAGTGGATGTGCTTGTTGTGGTTCTGTTTTTTCAGGATTTTTATTCAAACAATTAAAAAAGAAAAAAATTAAAAAATTGTTATTAATTGCAACAGGTGCTTTAATGAATTCTACAAGTTCTCAACAAGGAGAAAGCATCCCTGGAATTGCACATGCTGTTAGCATTGAACTATAAATTTCTGTGCTTTATATGCTGATTTTACTTTGTTTTATTATTTGTAAATTATATATTTATTTTTATAGATTTTTGTTTAAAATCTAAATTTGTTAATAAGGATTTTAATTATGGATATAAATTGGACAAATGTTTTTGATGTTTATTCGCTATTAAAATGTTTTATAGTAGCTGGAATTATATGTGTCATTGGTCAAATTTTAATTGATAAAACTAAACTTACACCCGCTAAAATATTAGTAATTTTTGTTACAACTGGTGCTATTTTGGGAGGTTTAGGTATTTATAAATATTTAGTTGAATTTGCTGGTTGTGGTGCTACTGTTCCACTTACAGGTTTTGGCTATAATTTATCTAAAGGAGCAATTGAAGCAGTAAAAGAATCTGGTTTGCTTGGTGCATTTACTGGTGGTGTAAAAGCTGCTGCTGGCGGTATTGCTGCTGCTGTATTTTTCGGTTATCTTGCTTCTTTAATTTCTAAGCCTAAAATGAAAAAACAATAAAAAAAGTCCTTATTACTTTCTATATTGAAAATAATAAGGATTTTTATTTATAATTATAATAATTATGCTTTTTTTGCTATTTCAGCAATTTCTGCAAATGCTTTTTCATCATTTACAGCTAAGTCAGCTAACATTTTTCTGTTAATTTCTACATTAGCTTTTTTAAGTCCTGCAATTAATTTGCTGTATGTAGTACCATTAATTCTTGCTGCTGCATTAATTCTTGTAATCCATAATTTTCTGAAATTACTTTTTTTGTCTTTTCTTCCTACATATGCATATGTTAATGATTTTAAAACTGCTTGGTTTGCGTTTCTAAATCTATAACTTTTTGCTCCATAATATCCTTTTGCTTGTTTTAATACTTTTTTATGTCTTGCTCTTGTTGTTCTAGCTGTTTTTACTCTTGCCATTTATAATTCACCTTCCTTTGATTTCTACTTTATTTTAGTTTCCATATGGTAATAATTTTTTAATTGTATTTACACATGTTTTATCTGCATAAGCATCTTGTACTTTTCCAGATTTTCTTTGTCTAGCTGTTTTATTAGCTAGTAAATGTCTTCTGTTTGATTTTGTTCTTTTTACTTTTCCTGTAGCTGTTATTGAATATCTTTTTTTAGCAGCTTTATTTGTTTTTAATTTTGGCATAATGATATACTCCTTTCGATTTTTGTTATATTATTTAGCAGAATTTTTTTCTGCTTTTTTAGCTAATATTGTAAACATATTTCTACCTTCTAATTTAGGTTTCTTTTCCACTGTAGCAACATCTTCTAGGCTTTCAATAAACTTATTTAAAACAGTTTCTCCTGCTTTAGCATTATTTATTTCCCTTCCTCTAAATCTTACTGTTACTTTTACTTTGTTGCCATCATCTAGAAATTTTTTTGTGTTTTTTAATTTAAAACTAAAGTCATGTTCTTCAATATTCGGAGTTACTCTTATTTCTTTTACTTCAAGAGTTTTTTGCTTTTTCTTAGCTTCTTTTTCCTTTTTTGCTTGTTCAAATTTATATTTTCCATAGTTCATTATTTTGCAAACAACTGGATTTGCATTTGGTGCTACTAATACTAAATCTAAATCATTATCTTCTGCTTTTTTTAAAGCTTCTTCAAAAGAAACTAATCCTATTTTTTCTCCATCTGCTCCTATTAATTGAACTTCTTTAGCTCTAATTTGTCTATTGATTGGTAATTCTTGTTTTATGTTAAAACACCTCCATAAATAAAAAAATTTGACTTTTGTTACAAGTCAAATTAAAAAATACTTTAATACTTACATATTAAAATTATTTAATTCTAACCTTTTTCCCTCTTTGGATTAGGTGAGAAGTTTATTGCTTCTTCTTGTAACAGTTATTATTATACACTGTCTTTTGTCCTTTTGTCAAGGCTTTTTCATGATTTTTTCCTTTACTTTACAGAATTGCATTTAACTTTTTACTTGACGTTATTTTTATATACCGTAATTTTCATTTGGTTCCTAGCTAATTGTTTGGCTTTTTATGTGACAGACTTGAATATAAGCTTTTCTATAAATAAAATATTAACTAATAACTTAGCAGATATATTAATATACCAATTGATTGTATTACAAATAAATTCAACATATTTGAACTTATTAAATTATTTGTAGCCTCTATCACACCTTTTAACTGTTCTTTGCTTTCTTTTTTGTGATATTTTTGCGCCTCATTAAATGTTATAAATTCAGGTGCACTTGTAATTACTCCAAGTAATATTCCTATTATTATTTGTGATACTCCAAAGTTGTTGCACAATGTTTCTAGTGAATCTGATAAAATATTACCTATTATAAATATTAAAATTGTTGCTCCAATTAATATAATTATATATTTTAATATTTGCTTTTTATTTTTTTCCTCTGCTCCTTGCTTTTTTTCTATTTCATTTTCTTTTCCTAAATATTTCTTATGAATTTTGCTATCTGTTATAGAAAATATACAAAATAGCAATAAAAATATGATTATTATCATAAAATTTAGTTCTATATCTTTTACATATATTATAACTGGAATTATTATTGTAATTAGTACAATTATTAATTCTATTATAATTACTTTGTTTTTCATTTTTTTAATATTTCCATTTATTTTTACTGTTAAAAAATATTCTAATACATTAATTACATTTGAACTAAGTATATTAAATATTCCGGTATCTATTAGTCCTGTGAAACCAGCTATACCAAGTGATAGTAGTTCTGGCACTGATGTTGCAATTCCTGCTATATTTCCAACTGTTTTTGACTTTAAATTCATACTTTGTGCTAATTTTCGAAGTGTGGTTGCTAATATATTTTTAGATATTATAACTATTAAGATTGAACAAATTATAAATTTTAAAAATGTTATTATCATAAAATCACCTATTATTATTTTGCCATTTCTTTACCTTTTTATTCTAAATTTTATATATAGTTTAATATATTTTTTATGCAGTAACAATTCGGGGGGACCGACAAGTTACAGACTGTTATATAATTACAGTCTGTACGTAGTTGGGAGTTACAAAGAAAAAATATATTAAACTTGGAATATCTTTAGATAAATTATTGATATTTGTCACAAAATACGATATAATACCTTAGAATTAAAGAAAAGAGGAGATTTTTATGATAGACATTAAATTTTTAAGAGAAAATCCAGATGTTGTAAAAGAAAACATCAAAAACAAATTTCAAGATGCGAAACTTCCTCTAGTAGATGAAGTTATTGAACTTGATAAAAAAAGTAGAGAAGCAAAATTAAATGGAGATAATTTACGTTCTCAAAGAAAAAATTTGAGTAATCAAATTGGAAGTTTAATGAGATCTGGTAATAAAGATGAAGCTGAAAAAGTAAAAGCTGAAGTTACTGAAATAAATGCTAAATTAGAAGAAAATGAAAAATTAGAAAATGAATATTCTGAAGAAATAAAATCTAGAATGATGAAAATTCCTAATATTATGCATCCATCAGTTCCAATCGGTAAAGATGATAATGAAAATGTTGAAATTCAAAGATTTGGTGAACCTGTCGTTCCAGATTATGAAATTCCATTTCATGGTGAAATATTAGAAGCTCTTGGTGGTTTAGATTTAGATAGTGCTAGACGTGTTGCAGGTCAAGGTTTTTATTATTTAATGGGTGATGTTGCAAGACTTCATTCTGCTGTTTTAACTTATGCAAGAGATTTTATGATAAATAAAGGGTTTACTTATTGCATACCACCTTTTATGATTCGTTCAGATGTTGTAACAGGTGTTATGAGTTTTGAAGAAATGGATGCAATGATGTACAAAATTGAAGGAGAAGATTTATATTTAATTGGTACTTCTGAACATTCTATGATTGGTAAATTTAAAGATCAAATTTTAAATAAAGAAGACATGCCATATACTATGACATCATATTCTCCTTGTTTTAGAAAAGAAAAAGGTGCTCATGGTATTGAAGAACGTGGCGTTTACCGCATACATCAATTTGAAAAACAAGAAATGATAGTTGTTTGCGAACCAGAAGATAGCTGGGAATGGTATGATAAAATGTGGTCATATACAGTTGAATTCTTTAGAAGTATGGGAATTCCTGTTAGAACATTAGAATGTTGTTCAGGTGACCTAGCTGACTTAAAAGCAAAATCTTGTGATGTTGAAGCTTGGAGCCCTCGTCAAAAGAAATATTTTGAAGTTGGTAGTTGTTCTAACTTAACTGATGCACAAGCTCGTAGACTTGGTATTAGAATAAAAGGTGAAAATGGAACATATTTTGCACATACTTTAAACAATACCGTTGTTGCCCCACCTAGAATGCTTATTTCTATCATGGAAAATAATTATCAACCTGATGGTTCTGTAATTATTCCAGAAGTTTTAAGACCATATATGGGCGGATTAGAAAAAATTCAAGTTAAAAAAAAGTAATTAAATACTAAAAAAGACGGGTTCCAGATATTTGGAACCGCCTTTTATATTATATGGAGGTATAAATATGATAGTTAAAAATCCTCAATTTGAAGTTTCTGCAGTTAGTCCTAAACAATATCCTAAAAATGGATTACCTGAAATAGTTTTAGTTGGAAAATCTAATGTTGGAAAATCAAGTTTTGTTAATACTATGATAAATAGAAAAAAATTAGCTCGTACAAGTAGCGAGCCTGGTAAAACTAGACAAATAAATTTCTACAATATAGATGACTCTTTCTATTTCGTTGACTTACCTGGATATGGGTATAGCAAGATGTCTAAAAAAGAACAAGCACAGGTTGGTGATTTTATTGAAGAATATCTATTTAACAGAAAAGAAATCGCTTTAATAATTTTCTTAATTGATATTCGTCATAACCCAACTGCAAATGATTTGCTTATGTACAATTATGTTATTTCAGCCAAATTACCTTTTATAATTTTAACTAATAAGGCTGATAAAATTGCAATAACAAAAGTTGATAATGCAGTTAAAAATTTACAAAAACAAATTAATCCAATTGGTGATGTAACTACTTTACCATTTTCAGCTGAAAGAAAAATTTATAAAGATGATGTTTGGAATATAATTGAACAATATATTTAAAAAAGAGCTTTTGCTCAGTCAATTACATTTTGTAATTAAACTGTGCTTAGCTCTTTTATTTTATATTTTAGCAACAACATTTGCATTTATTTTTCTTATCTTTACCTTTGTTACAGAATAATAATATTAGTGTCAAGATTAGTAATATTCCTAGGACTACTGCTAAAACTATTATAGCTGCCAATGCTTCTAAGAACGTTCCTGCTAATGATGCACCAATTATTATACCTATAACTGTTGTAAATGCTGCAAATAATATTGCTGCTACTATTCCTAAACAATTCTTTTTATTTTTGCATTTTGGTTCTTTATTATCATAGCAATAAATTGTATCTTGTGGCTCCATAGAAGTCACCTCCAATATAGTATTTATTAATACTATACTATATTATATGTATTTTAAGATATATTGTGATATTATACTTTTAATCTTATATTATATTCCATATTATCTTTTTATAAATTTTACTTAAAGTTATATTACAATTATTCTGCTTTTTTTTCTATTTTAGTAATTGCTTTTTTAGCTTTTTCTCTAGGTATTATAACAATATGTCCACATCCTTGGCATTTAAGTTTAAAATCAACCCCTATTCTTGTTATCTCCCACAATTTGCTTCCACATGGGTGTTGCTTTTTAGTTCTTACAATATCTCCTATGTTATATTCCATAATTACTCTCTTTCTTTTTACTATTTTAGTTATTTTAAATAAAAACAATATATAATATATATATTGTTTTTATCAATAATCATATAAAATTGCAAATATAAATTTTATGAATTTATTGCCTTTTCATATCTAGCAACTATTCTATCTTTTCCTAAAATTTTCATAATTTCATACATATCTGGGGTATTTGTTCTTCCTGTTAATGCAACTCTTAAAACAGTACTTACATCTCCAACATGTGCTTTATATTTACCTGGGTTTGCTTTAAATTCTTTTACATCTTTACAATATCCCATTTCTTCTGTTAATTCTTTTATTTTATCAAACCATGTTTGCTTATCATCTGCATCATCATAATATTTTTCTATATATGTTTTTAATATTTTATTAATATCTTCTTTATCTGATATTACTTGATATGGATATTCTTTCACATCAAATAATTCGTCATACATATAATTAATATTTTCTTTTACATCTGACCATTTTGCAATATCTTTTCTTGGTTTTTTGCTTCCTCTTTCTATTCCAAATACTTTTAATGAATATTCTTTATCTTCTAATATTTTTTCAAGTTCACTATCATGACGTTTTGCCCATTTCATTGCTTCTTCATATACTTGTTCTGCAGTAAATTTAGATATCACTGTTTTCCCTACATCAAGTAATTTTACCATATCAAATAAGGCTCCACTAACACTCATTTTCTTTATTTCTAAATTAAATTCTGAAATATCTTTATCTTGGTTAGCTCTTCTCCAATTTTCAAATGTTGAATTAGCAATATTTAATAAATATTCTTTTACTGCTTCTTTTGGAATACCTTCTTCTTCGTAATAAGAAACTGCTGCTTCTGCATCTTTTCTTTTACTTAGCTTTCTTTTATTTCCATTATCATTTTTCATAATTGGCGCAATATGTGCATATTTAGGTGGTTTGAATCCTAATTCTTGGAATAATTGTAAATGTAATGGAACTGATGATAACCATTCATCACCTCTAATTGCAAGTGTTGTTCCCATTAAGTGGTCATCAACTGCATGTGCAAAATGGTATGTTGGTAGTCCATCACCTTTTATGATTACTACATCTTGGTCATTTTCTGGAAATTCTACATTTCCTTTTATTACATCTTTATGTTTTATTTTTCTATCTTCTCTTCCAGGTGATTTAAAACGAATAATATAGCTTTCACCATTTTTTATTTTTTCAGCCATTTCTTCTAGTGTTAGATGTCTACATTTTGCCCATACTCCATAATATCCTGGACGTATTTTAGCAGTTTCTTGTTTTTGTCTTATTTCATCAATTTCTTCTTGGCTACAAAAACATGGATACGCTTTTCCTTGTTCTATCATATATTTAGCATATGCTTGATATATTTCTTTTCTTTCAGATTGTTTATATGGTCCATAACATCCTTTTTCTTCTGTTTCTGATGTCATACCTTCATCTGGTACAATATCAAAATCTTTTAAACTATTTACTATTCCACTAACACCATTTTCAACTTCTCTTTTTTGATCTGTATCTTCTATTCTTAAGAAAAATACTCCTTCTGTTTGGCTAGCTAATTTTCTTGCAATTAAACTTTGATATAAGCCACCAATGTGTACAAATCCTGTTGGACTTGGTGCAAATCTTGTTACAATTGCTCCTTCTTTTAGATTTCTTCCTGGATATTTTTCTTCATAGTATGATATTTCCTTTGCATTTGGAAATATTAAGTTTGCTAATTCTTTATAGTCCATTTTATATTCCTCCTTAAGTGCTTTTACACTCATAATTATAATTTTTATCTTTAATTATATTTAATGTAAAGTTCCTTAAGATTTTTTATACTTCCATAATAATTGGTATAATCATTGGGTTTCTTTTTGTTTTTGCAAATATATAATCTCTTAAGTTTTCTCTTACAGTTGTTTTTATTGTTGACCAATCACGAATTTCTCTTTCTTCACATTTTTTAACTTCATGTCTTACAACTGCTTTTACATCATCCATTAAATTTTCTGATTCTCTAACATAAACAAATCCTCTTGAAATAACATCTGGCCCAGCTATTACTTCTCCTGTTGATCCATCCATTGTTAATACTATAATTATTAAACCATCTTGTGATAAATGTTGTCTATCTCTTAATACAATATTTCCAACATCTCCTACTCCTAAACCATCAACAAGCACTCTTCCACTTTGAACTGTACTTGTAAATTCAGCACTATCTTCATTAATTTCTAATACTCTACCATTTTGTAACATTATGATGTTGTCTTTGTCTATTCCCATACTTTGAGCGGTTTCACTATGGGCAATTAATTGTCTATATTCTCCATGTACTGGTATAAAGTATTTTGGTTTCGCTAATGCTATTATTAATTTTTGTTCTTCTTGACAAGCATGTCCTGATACGTGAACATCTTCTAATGCACTATATACAACTTCTGCTCCTATTTGCATTAAATCATCAATTACTTTTGATACAAATTTCTCGTTTCCTGGTATAGGTGTTGCAGAAATAATTACTAAATCATTTGGTGTGATTTTTACTTTTCTATGATCCCCTGCTGCCATTCTTGTTAATGCTGACATTGGTTCTCCCTGACTTCCTGTTGTAATTATAACTAGTTGTTCATCAGTATAATTTTTTATCATATCTATATCAATAAATAAATTTTCTGGACATTCGATATATCCTAATTCTCTTGCAGTTGTGATCATATTTATCATACTTCTTCCACATACTGCAATTTTTCTGTTATATTTTATCGCTGCATTAACAATTTGTTGAACCCTGTGTACATTTGATGCAAATGTTGCTACAACTATTCTTTTTGTACAATGTAAAAATAATTTATCAAATACTTCTCCTACTGAACTTTCAGACATTGTAAATCCTTTTCTTTCACTATTTGTACTGTCTGACATTAATGCTAAAATTCCTTGTTCTCCTAGTTCAGCAATTCTTCCAAAGTCCATTATTTTTCCATCTATTGGTGTAAAGTCTATTTTGAAGTCACCAGTGTGCAATATTGTTCCTGCTGGTGTTGTTATTCCTAGCATTACTGAATCTGGGATACTATGTGAACTTCTAATAAATTCTACTTTAAAGTTTTTTCCTAATTTAACTGTTTCGCCTTGAGTAACTTCATGTAATTCAGTTGTTCTTAATAATTTGTGTTCTTCTAATTTATTTTTTATTAATCCAACTGTTAATTTAGTTGCATAAATTGGAACATTTATTTTCTTTAATAAATATGGTATTGAACCAATATGATCTTCATGTCCATGTGTTATTACTAATCCTTTTATTTTATCCACATTTTTTTCTAGATATGTTATATCTGGTATAACTAAGTCTATTCCTAACATATCATCTTCTGGGAATGATAAACCACAATCAACAACTATTATTTCATTTTCATATTCAAAAACTGTTATATTTTTTCCTATTTCATGTAATCCACCTAATGGAATTATTTTTAATTTTGATTTTTTGAATATTGATTTATTTGTATTTCTTGTTGTTTTTCTTCTTTGAGTAGTAGTACTTTTTCCTGCTTTTACCGTTTTTGCGTTTTCTCTTTTAGCTATTGATGTACTTTCTTTTTCTACTGCCATTGTTCTTCTTTTTGTTTCTGAACTTTTGGCAGTTCTTTTTACTCCTTCTCTAGTCTTTTTTACATTTTCCCCTTCTTTTTTAGCTACTCTTTTTCTTTTTGTTTCTACTTTTGCTTTACTTTTGGTTTGCTTTTTTTCTAAATTCTCTTCTGCCATAAAATCTCCCTTCTTTTTTATAACTTTTTGGCTTCTTGCCTAATCTCCTGAGTTTTATCTTTTTTCCTAATTATTTTTATATACATTAATAAAGCTTATATTTATATTGCTTCTCCCAGCTTTTATATAAACTATTATAGAAAATTATATTACACAAAAATTCTCTCAATTTTTTCTCGTGTCTAAATAATCTTGCTTTACATTTTTTACATTTACTTTATTAAATTATTTTTCCGCTCTCATATTTTTCGTATACCTTACTACATTTTAATTAGGTATCATTTATAATAAAATCTCATAATATAGCATTTACATATGCTATCAACTGTTTCCAATTATACTATATTAGCTCGAAAAAGTCAAGAAAAGAGGAAAGCCCAATAATTTTAAACTTTCCTCTTCAATTTTATTATTATTTATTTTCTCCTCTTCCTTCTGGAAGTGCATCTGAATAGTCTATAACTACTCTTATTCTTGTAATTGCTTTTACAGCTCTCACTATTTTACTATTTTTTATTCTTTGCCATAAACTTGGTTTAGCTTCAAATGTCATTTCTTGATTATATTGTTGTTGTTCTATTTCTTGTATTGGTGTTTCTTTTTCTGGTTCAGCAACTTCTATATTTTCAACAACAGGTTGTTCCTCTACTTCTTCAACTGGTGTTGGAATAGATTTTAATGCATCTGCAATTTCAATTCCTATATAACTTAAAGCTTTTGATTTATCTTCTATTCTTTCCATATCTATTTCTATATGTAGATTAGATTCCAAATTGTTTACTCTTGCATTTAGTAATTTCATTGCATCTTGATAATTTTGTGAAGTTGTTCCTTTAGCTTTTCCTATTATATTTAATGGCTCAATTATATCTTCTGAAAAATCTTCTTCTGCTGCTTTAACTTGTTCTTTCCAGTCTTCTTCTTTGTTTTCAACTGCTTCCATTA
>OGXW01001376.1_pt1 | contig 18343 bp, 22 predicted proteins | sample 1576341 | NCBI WGS metagenome assembly OGXW01 (sample SAMEA3541592, study PRJEB24748) | human gut metagenome | biome: human gut; feature: human-associated habitat; material: faeces | place: China | collected 2012
TAAAATAACCTCTCTACAATGTCTTTGTCCTCGGCTTTAGCATTCAGTTCTACATATATAAAAGTGTCCTGAAGGAAATGTGGTCGCTGATGCCAGCCGCATTGTAGGCATTGCGATAACTCGTGTAGTCGCTGCTGTCGAGGTAATCGCCTCCCCTGCCAGCACAAGGATAGTTGGAATGGCTATAGGTCTCTGTTGTCCATTCTCTACAATTACTAGCCATATCATACACATTACATATTACATCTTTTTTACTTATCTCACTTAAATTATTTGTTCCTTGACTTGCTAAACTTCCTGTGTTTAAACTAGTTTGTCTTGAATATGGTTTAGTTTTATTTGCTCTATTATCGAATTTTTGTAAAAATACTATTGCTGTATCCCATGCATAACTATTCATTAAATCACTTTCGAAATTACTATCACTATACATTCCTCTACTTGCTGTTGCAGCATTAGGCTGTGTTATATTATTATATACTGCATCACTTGCTTTTACTGTTACTTGTGTTCCATTTTTTCTTGACTCATATCTTCCTATATAATATCCATGGTTATCTTTTGCACTTTTTCTAAATCCTGATTTTTCACTTTCTATATTTTCTTTTGCTGTTGTATTTCCATATGTTGATGTATTTACTTCTGTAAAATAACTATCTATAGTTTTTGCTCCTTGATCTGTTGGAGTTCCTGCACTATCATCTGCAAATGTATATCTACTTAATGTTATTGTTTCTGTACTTTTAACTCCATCTTTTATTTCTTTTACTACTTCTCCTACTGGGATCCATACAAACTGACTTCCTGCTGTTGCACTATGACTTACATCTTCTACAACTATTCCATCTGTTACATTAGCATCTTTATTTACTACTTTAAATCCTGCTGGTACTACTACTTGATTTCCTAAACTATCTTTTACTGTTGTATTTGTTTTTTCATTTCCTGTTACTTTTCCTAATGTTCCATTTTCTGTTGATGCTGGTGGATTTGGTTCTGTTGAACTTCCTGCTAATACTACATTTCCATTTGCATCTACCGTAAAACTTTTTCCATCTACTTTTGCTGTTACTGGAAATACTTCTCCCTCTACTGTTCCTCCATAATTTGCTAATTCTGTTCTTAAATTTCCTACTTTTAATGTTCCATCTCTTGTTTGTGATATTGCTCCTATTACTGCCAATTCTACTTTTTCTTTTGCGCTTGCTAGTTCTGTTTCATTTTTGGCATTATTCGCTTGTGTTAATATTCCTTTTTGCCCTGTTAACATTGCTATACTTACTCCTGCTAGTATTAATAATACTATTATTGTTATTACTAATGCTATTAATGTTATTCCTTTTTGTGCTTCTTTTTTGTTTATTATTACTTTTTTCATAACAAAACATTCTCCTTCCTTTTTTCTTATGTTTTTTCATTTTTACTTTTGTTTTAATTATTCCCATTCTAGTAAATAGTATTCAAACATCCTAGCATTTTTTATTTTTAAGTACATTTATTAAATTTTTCAATGTTCTATACCATTTACTCTAAATAGTTATAATTTTAACATTTATATTTTATCTATTCTTTTGAATTAAGTCAACACATTATAGTAAAATAATTCTTTTTATTTTGGTATAAAAAAAAGACAAACACAACTACTAGTAGTTATGCTTGTCTTTAATATGATATCATATATTTATATATATTTAATTCTCATTTTCTTATTTTTTGTTTACTAAATCTTTTAATGCTTTACCAGCTTTGAATACTGGAGCTTTTGATGCAGGTATTTTGATTTCTTCTTTAGTTTGAGGATTTCTACCTTTTCTAGCTGCTCTTTTTCTTACTTCAAAAGAACCAAATCCAACTAATTGAACTTTGTCTCCTTTTTTTAGTGTTTCTGTTACAACTTCTACAAAAGCGTTTACTGAGTTTTCAGCTGCTTTTTTTGTTTCTCCTGTTTTTGCAGCCATTGCTGCGATTAATTCAGCTTTGTTCATTTAAATTACCTCCTATAAAGTATAATGTATATGTACTTTACTGCCTGAACGAAGCAATAAATGTACTACTAATTAAAATTATTCGCCAAAAATACCTAAAATCCTTCTTTTTTTGCAAGTTTTTTTAACTTTTTTGCTATTTTAATATATTTTTAGCTTTTCTAACACTGTACATATCTTATTTCCAGCTGGTAGTGATTGTATTTCTTCTTTATTAAACACCTTTAATGCTACAATTGCTAATACGTAGACTATTACAGCAACTCCTATTGCTAGTATTGTTGCCAATTTTCCTGCAATTATTCCTGAAAGCATTAAATAAATTGAATATGAGCAAATTGCCATTATTCCAGTTGCTAATGCTGGTTTTATTATATATTTTGAAATAGAAAATTTCATATTAAATGCTTTTTTCAAACATATTATTGATATTGTAAATGCTATTGCATGACAAGCAACAGATGCTATTGCTGCACCATTTACTCCTATTGATGGTATTGGTACTAAAATTAAGTTTAATATTAATTTAACAATTACTCCGTATTCCTAGTGATATTGCTGGTATTTTTAATAATCCATATCCTTGTAATGCTCCATTTATTGTTTGGTCTAATATTGTAAATAAAATCGTTAATGAGCTAATTTGTAAAATAACTGCCCCATTACTTGCATTTGGATATAATAAACCTAAAATTTGTTTGGCAAATATGCACATTCCAACTGTACAAGGTAAACCTATTAGCATCGAAATTAATAATGAAAATGAAGTTTTTTGTTTTATTGCTCTTTTATCATTTTTTGCTTTTGCAGCAGCTATTGCTGGTACTAATGCAGTTGAAAATGCTACATTTATTGATAAAGGTAAACTTGTTAAAGTATCTACTTTACCTCCTAATATTCCATATTGACTAACCGCTTCTTCTGCTGGTAAAAATTCTTTTAAGCTTCTAACAACTGTAAAAGAATCTATGTTTTTATTTACAGATGATAATATTGCAGTTAAGGCTATTGGAAATGAAACCAATAATATTTTTTTAATAATACTTCTTCTACGTTCATATTTATAATTAACTGTTGATTTTATTTCTTCTGCTATTTCTTTTCTTCTTACTTTATAATAAAAATATAAATAACCAAAACCTGTAAGTGTTGCAAGTGTTGTAGCTAATGTTGCACCTGCTGCCATCAATTCTGTTGAAACATTTGAAACAATTGCTACTATTTCTACTAATATTATTGTTAAAACAGTTTTAAATATTTGTTCTAGTGATTGTGATCTTGCTGTTGCTTTTATTTGTTGTCTACCATTAAAATATCCTCTCATAACTGATGCTATGGCAACAAAAAATATTGCTGGTGATAATGCTACCATTGTCATTTCCGCTTCTGGTATTTGTAACCAATCTACAGCTATCATATGAGCTCCAAAAAATAACATTAAAGCTCCAACTAAACCTATTACTGTAAAAGTTGCAAAAGCTATTTTAAAAATTCTATGTGCACCTTTGTGATCTCCAACTGCAACTCTTTCTGATACTAATTTTGCTATTGCATTTGGAACACCAATTGATGAAATTGTAAGTAATAAAGCATATATCTGGTAACTAGCAGATACAATTCCATTCCCCTTATCTCCAAAGCCTTCTCTATTTGTTAAATATAAATTATATACTAATCCTAACAACTTAATCAAAACTTGTGAAAATATTAAAGTTACTACACTTTGCATAAAAGTCTCTTTTTTAGTTGTTTTACCTATTTCTTCTGTTTCTGACATTAACTCACTCCTCATACTTCTTTTTCTACTACTTTAATATTATAAATATAATTACTAAAATATTCAATACTTTTAAATGATTTTGGGGACGGAGCAAAAAATCATTTTCTCCATCCCCAATATATTAAATATTTTTATCTATATTTGGTAATAATTGTTTCTTTCTTGAAACAACTCCTTCTAAGAACATTGTATTATTTTCTAAAGTTTTGTTAAATGCTTTTTCTGTAACTGTTGCTTTTTCTCCTAAAGCTATTATTTCAGAATTACTATTTAAAATATCTGTAATTGCAAATACAAATAAAGAAAGTCCTTTTTTATCTATTTCATTTTTCATTGCATTTTCTAATTCTTCTTTTCTTTTTAATACATCTTCTATACTTGCTGTATTTACTTGTGCTATAACAAATTTTGTACCATCTTTATCTAAGCTTTTAGCATCTAAATTAACTAATTGCTCTGCTGTAAAATCATCTAAATCTGTTCCTGCTTTTAACATTTCTAATCCATATGCTTTTATATCTATTCCTGCTATTTTTTCTAATTCTTCTAAAGCTTTTACATCATGTTTTGTTGTAGTTGGTGATTTTAATAGTAATGTATCTGACATAATTGCACTTGCCATTAAAATAGCTTCTGTTTTTTCTATTTCATGACCAAATTGTTTAAATTCTTCAAATAATATTGTTGATGTACAACCATATGGTTTTGCTGTATAGTAAAGTGGTTCTGATGTTTCAAAATTTGAAATTCTATGGTGATCTGTTACACCTAATATTTTTGCTTTTTCAATTCCTTCTACTGATTGTCCAAATTCATTATGATCTACTAATAATACTTCTTGTCCTTCTTCTACTTTTTCTATTAATTCTGGTGCTTCTAATCCTAAATAATTTAATACATATTGTGTTTCTTTATTTAAGTTTCCTAATCTTACTGCTTTTGTTTCCCATCCATTTTTTCTATTTAATATTTCTTCAACCATTGCTGAACATATTGTATCTGTGTCTGGATTTTTATGTCCAAATATTAAAACTTCTTTTTCCATTTTTATTACCTCTTTCTTTTATTGACTTTTTTATATTATATGCTATAATATATTTAGTTATAAGAAAAAGAGCAACCACAAACGTGGTTTGCCGGTTGCATAAAAAACACATCAAACCGTCAAATTGTCAGATGTGTTTTTTTTTTGGCTATTTTATTTTTGTATGCTTATTATAACTGAGGCAAACCACATCTGCTTATATCTCTTTTTCTATGTTAAATACTATACAACATTTCTTTGCAAAAAACAAGCGAACATTTAAAAATCAATTATTTTATTTCTTCTAATAATTTTTCTAGTTCTTCTTTAGTAAATTGATATTTCTTATTACAAAAATGACATACTAATTCTGCTTTTTCATCTTCTTTTATTATATCTTCTAAGTCTTTTTTTCCAATACTTATTAATGCTTTGCTCATTTTTTCTTTTGAACAATCACATTTGTATACAGGTGTTATATTTTCTTCTAATATTTTTACATTTTTATCACCTGTTACTTTTTTAGCTATTTCTAATAATGTTAAGTTTTGATCTAACATTTTAGATATTGCTCCAGCTTCAAATATTGATTTTTCTATTTGACTTATTTCTTCGTCTGTTGCATCTGGCATTGGTGTAATTAAATATCCTCCTGCTTGTCTTACTCCATTTTTGTCTACTAAAACTCCTAATGCTACTGCAGATTGTCTTTGTTCTGAATTAACAAAATAATTTGTAAAGTCATCTGCTATTTCTCCTGACGTTAATGGTGCAACTCCTATATATGGATCTTTTAAACCAATATCTTTTATAACATTTATATATCCATCTTGACCAACAGCTCCACCTACATCTAATTTTCCAAATTCATTTAATAGTAAATCAACATGTGGATTTTGTACATATCCTTTTAATTCTGGCACATTGTTTGCTGTTGTTAGCATACTTCCTATTGGTCCATTTCCTTTTAGTTGTATGGTTAGCTTATCTTCTTTGTTTTTCATTTCTTGTCCCATTATTGCACTTATTGTAAGTAATCTACCAAATGCTGCTGTTGCTACTGGACTTAAATCATGTATTTTTCTTGCCTCTTCTACTAATTCAGTGGTATTGGCACATATTATAGATATTTTTCCTTTGTATGCTAAAAATCTTATTATTTTATCTGTCATTTTGTTTGATCCTTTCTCTTTTATAGTCATTTTACATAATATCATATTCATTTTAATAGTGCAAGTATTTTTATATTTTTTAATACAACTGAGGAATTTACTATGCTAAATTTATTATTAAAAAAATCAATCAAAAATAAATTTCGATTGATTTTTTTCATTATTCTAAAATTGTAATTATTTTTCAACCATTATTGATGTAACTCTTGGAACATATCCTTCCCCTCACCACAAACTGGACATACCCAATCATCTGGCAAATCTTCAAATGCTGTTCCTGGTTTTATACCTGCCTTTTCGTTTCCATATTTAGGATTATAAATATACTTACATTCTATACATTCATACCTTTGATTTTCATCTGAATGTTCTTCTTGGAAGTTTCTATAACCTAATCCTATAGCTACTATTACCATCATTAAGAATGATAATGCTTTCCATATTCCGCTATCAAAGAATATTATTGCAAATATTCCAAATGTTGCGCTTATTCCATATAATATAAGTACAGCTTGTTTTTGGCTGAATCCTCTTGCAACTATTCTATGATGTAAATGTCCTTTATCTGCTTTAAATATTGCTTTTATTGATTTGCCTTTTATTAGTCTTCTTATTATTGCCCATAATGTATCAAATATTGGTAATCCTAATACTATAAGTGGTAATATTATAACTGCTAAAGTATATGTTTTTGCCATACCTAATATTGCAATTATTGAAATTGTATATCCTAAAAAATTTGAACCTGTATCACCAATAAATGTTTTTGCTGGTGCAAAGTTAAATGGTAAAAATCCTACTAATGCTCCTGCTAGTGCTGTAATTAATATAATTGGTACCATTGCTGAACCATTTAATAAAAATATTATTAATAATGATATAGCTGATATAACTGATATTCCTGATGATAATCCATCTAAGCCATCAATTAAATTTATTGAATTTGTTACACCTACTATCCACACTATAGTAACAATTGTTGATAAAATTTCTCCTAATTCAGGTGCTTGTATTATTGATACATTAATGCTTTCTATTCTTATTCCAAATGCTACTGCTACAATTGCAGCAAGTAATTGACCTGACAATTTTACTATTGGCTTTATTGTTTTGATGTCATCTATTATACAAGTGATACTCATTATTACTATTCCTAAAAATAGCCCTATTAATTTCATTCCATAGTTTTCAGGTCCATTTAGAATTATTGTATCTTCTAGGCTCATTACTATTAACAAATATATTACTGATACAAGAAAACCTAGTATTACTGCTGGTCCTCCAAATTTAGGCATTGCTCTTTTATGCATTCTTCTTTCGTCTTTTGGAACATCTACTGCACCTATCTTTTTTGCCAATTTTATAGTATATGGTGTTGCCATAAATGCTACTATGAAGGCTAGTATAAATGCAATCGCTACGTCTCCCCACATAAGCTTAGCCTCCCTTATTTCATATTACGTTTTTCTATTTCTTCTATTAATTTTACTCTTTCTTCATGACATCCACCTTCAAATTCAGTTGCAAGCCACATTCTTAATACAAGTATTGCCTCACTTGTTGTTAAATCATCTGCTCCCATTGCTAATATGTTACTATTATTGTGTAATCTAGCATATTTAGCAGTATATTCGTTATGGCAAAGTGCACATCTTATTCCTTTAAATTTATTTGCTGTAATTGACATTCCAATTCCAGAACGGCATATTAATATTCCTTGTTCTACATTTCTATTTTGAACTTCTTTTGCTACCGCTTCTGCAATATCTGGATAATCAACTGATTCCTCATTTTGGCATCCTAAGTCTTTATATTCTATATCTTTTTCTTCTAAATATTTTTCAATTTCCTTTTTTAATCTATATCCTCCGTGGTCACTTCCAATAGCTATCATATGTATCCCTCCATTCTTGTTTCAATATATCATAAAATCTTTGTTATTACAATAATATTTATAAATTTACTTGCAATTTACTCCAAAATATGTTAATATAGTATATGTTATAGCGTAATACTTATTTGAAGGAGGTGCAACTTAGAATGCCAAATATTAAATCAGCTAAAAAAAGAGTTAAAATAATTGAAAAGAAAACTTTAAGAAATAATATGATAAAATCTGCTTACAAAACAGCTATTAGAAAATTTGATGAAGCTGTTAAAGCTGGTAATGTTGAAGAAGCTAAAGTGTTATTCTCTGAAGCTACTAAAAAAATTGACCAAGCTTGTACAAAAGGTGTTATTGTTAAAAACACAGCAGCTAGAAAAAAATCTAGTTTATCAAAAAAATTAAATGCAGCAATGGCTTAGGCTAAATAAAGATTATGCATAGTTTTTATTTTATACAACTTTCTATTATATAGAGAGTTGTTTTTTTATTACTTTAATATTTGTTTAAAGCTTACTAAATCTATATTGAAATCTATACTTTTTCTAGGTATCTATTGGCTAAAGCTTCCATTGTATCTGTATTTATTTTATGTTAATATTTATTTAGTATTATATTTGAAAGGAATTCAATGTTATGATTAACTATTTTGTTAAACTATTTCATAGTTTTGATATAATTACATATAAAATTTTAAAATATGGTTTATTATTTTGCTTAGTCTTAGGAATAATTTCAGCATCTATTTTACTTACATATAATTTTTTATTTTCTTCACCTTTTTTATTTAATTTAGGAATGTTTATATTCCAAATTGGTTTTATTTTTAGTGTTGAATTTATTATATGTAGTATTGTTACAGATAGACTGAAAAAAGAAATCAATTAAAAAAATATATTAAACTATAATAAAGCATATAGTTTAATATATTTTTTAATTATTTATTCAATTCTTCTATAAACATCTTATTAAGCATTTGTGGATTTGCTTTTCCTCTAGTTTCTTTCATAGCTTGTCCTACTAAAAATCCTAAAGCTTTTTGCTTTCCTGCTTTATAATCTGCAATTGATTGAGGATTATTTTCTAAGATTTTTAATACTACTTCTTTTATAGCATTTTCATCTGAAATTTGTACCCATCCTTTTTCATCTATTATATCTTCTGGATCTCTTGGATGTTCAAACATTTCTACTAATACCTTTTTAGCAATACTTGAACTTATTGTTCCTTTATCAATTAATATTACTAGTTTAGCTAGTTGTTTGCTATCAAATGGTATTTGTATTGGTTCCATTTCTGTTTCATTTAATATTCTAGATATATCAGATATAATCCAGTTATTTACAGCTTTTGGATTATTACATATTTTACTTGCTTGTTCAAACAAGTCTGATAAATATTTTGATGATGTAATAATATTGGCATCTTTTTCAGATAATCCATATTCTGTTAAATATCTTTCTTTTCTACTTTCTGGTAATTCTGGTAATGTCTTTCTAATATTTTCTATATATTCATCTGAAAGTTTTATTGCAACTAAGTCTGGGTCTGGAAAATAACGATAATCTTGTGCATCTTCTTTATCTCTCATTGGGAATGTTTTTCCAGATACATCATCCCATCTTAGAGTTTCTTGTTCTACAACTCCTCCATCTTCAATTACATCTATTTGTCTTTCTATCTCATATTCAATACCTCTTACGATACTTCTAAATGAGTTCATGTTTTTCATTTCTGTACGTGTTCCAAGTGGTTCTCCTGGTTTATGAACAGATACGTTTACATCTGCTCTTAAAGAACCTTCTTGCATCTTACAGTCAGATACTTCTATATATTCTAGAATTGACTTTAATTTTCTTAAATATCTTTCCGCTTCTCCACTACTACGTAAGTCTGGTTCTGATACCATTTCTATTAATGGTACACCTGCTCTATTTAAATCAACTAAGCTTCCTCCTGCAAATTCATCATGATTTAATTTTCCTGCATCTTCTTCTATGTGGATTCTTAATAGTCTAACTTTTTTCTTGTTTCCTTCGTCATCTTCTATTTCTACATAACCATGGTTACATAGTGGTTTATCAAATTGTGATATTTGATAAGCTTTTGGAAGGTCTGGATAAAAATAGTTTTTTCTATCGTTTTTACTATCTTTTGAAATTTCACAGTTTGTTGCAAGTCCAGCTTTTACTGCATATTCTACTACTTTTTCATTAAGTACAGGTAACGTTCCTGGCATTGCCATACAAATTGGGCAAGTATGTGTGTTAGGTGCTGCACCAAAACTTGTTGGGCAAGAACAAAATATTTTTGTTTTTGTAGAAAGTTCTGCATGGACTTCTAGTCCTATTACTACTTCATAATCATTTCTTGACATATGTTATTCTTCCTTTCTTTTATATTGTCTATTAACCTTTAGCTTGATTATTTACAATTCCTATTTTAACAATTGTTTTATTTAAGCTATTTTTTAAATTCTGGTTTATAATTTTCTCTAAATTTTGTTTTTTGTTCAAATGTATATGCTGCATTTAAGATTGTTTCTTCACAAAAACTATTTCCTATTAATTGCATTCCTATTGGCATACCTTGAGAGTCAACTCCTGCTGGTACTGAAATTCCTGGAAGTCCTGCTATATTCACAGATACTGTACAAATATCTGCTAAATACATTTCTAATGGATTATTTGATTTTGATCCGATATCAAATGCTACTGTTGGTGATGTTGGTGTTAATATAACATCATATTTTTCAAAAACTTTATTAAATTCGTTCATAACCAATGTACGAACTTGTTGAGCTTTTTTATAATATGCATCATAATATCCTGAAGATAATACATATGTACCAAGAATAATTCTTCTTTTAACTTCTGGTCCAAATCCTTCACTTCTTGATTTTTTATATAAGTCTCTTAAGTTTTTAAATTCTGGTGTTCTGTATGTATATCTAATTCCATCAAATCTACCTAAATTTGAGCTTGCTTCTGCACATGCAATTATATAATATGTAGCTAATGAATATTTAGCAACATCTAATGATATTTCTTCTACTTCTGCTCCTAATTCTTTGTATGTTTCTATAGCTTTTTCTAATGTTGCTTTTACTTCTGCATTTATTCCTTCTCCAAAGAATTCTTTTGGCACTGCTATTTTTAAACCTTTAACATCATTTTTTAATGCTTTTGTATAATCTTTTTTCTCAATTTCAATTGATGTTGTATCTTTTTCATCATGACCTGCTATTAAGTTTAACAATGTAGCACAATCTCTTACATCTTTTGTTATTGGACCTATTTGGTCAAGTGATGATGCAAATGCTACTAAACCATATCTTGAAACTAATCCATATGTTGGCTTTAATCCAACTACTCCGCAAAAGCTTGCAGGTTGTCTTATTGATCCTCCTGTATCTGATCCTAATGCCCAAGGTACCATTCTAGCTGCAACTGCTGCTGCACTACCTCCAGAAGACCCTCCTGGTACTTTGTTTAAATTCCAAGGATTTCTTGTTTTCTTGAAATAAGAGTATTCTGTTGAACCTCCCATTGCAAATTCATCCATATTTAATTTTCCTAAATTAATTAGATTTTCACTATTTAATTTATCCATAACAGTTGCATCATAAGGTGACACAAAGTTTTCTAACATTTTTGAGCTACATGTTGTTTTTACACCTTTTGTACAAATGTTATCTTTTATTCCTATTGGAATTCCTGCAAATTCTCCTGTAATTTCTCCATTATTTATTTTGTCTTCAACTTCTTGGGCTTTTTTATTAGCTTCTTCTGTTAATGTTGTTACAAAAGCTTGAACATCTTTTTCTTTTTCTTCAATTCTATCTGTATATGCTTTTGTTATTTCTGTTACAGTTAATTCTTTATTTTTTAATTTTTCTTGTAATTCACATACTGTTAATTCTGTAATATTCATACTTTTTAATTCCTCCTTAACACACCATTTTGCATTAATAAGTTTTATATTTTATTTGCATTTATCCTTTGATATTTATATAAAACTTATTACCAATTTCAATTAAATATTTATTGAATTCGTTATATATATCTAATTGATAACCTTTGGTATTTTAAACATGTTTTGATCTTTATCTGGTGCATTTTGTAATAAACTTTCTAAATCTCCAAAAACTTTTACTTCATCTTTTCTAAATACATTTTTTGCTTCATGTGCACCTATTGTGATATCTAGACCATCTACTGGAGCATTATTTACTATATTAGCAAAATCTAGTATATCTTGTAAATTTTCTAAGTATTTATCTACTTCATTATCTTCTATGTATAAATTTGCTAAATTTGCTATATGCAAAATTTCCTTTTTACTTACTTGCATATTGTTCATCTCCTAACTCTCATTTTTTCTGTGCATATTATATACTTTTTTACATAAAAAAACAAGCCCAAAATGGCTTGTTTTTCGTATTTTATCGATTTTATATTTAATTTAAAATCATTTTAATTTACTTTGTAAACTTAAATTATTGTAGTTCAATAACAGCTCCAACTTCTGTAAATTTAGCTTTTAATTCTTCAGCTTCTTCTTTGCTAGCTCCTTCTTTAACTGTTTTTGGAGCTCCGTCTACTAATTCTTTAGCTTCTTTTAATCCTAATCCTGTAGCATCTCTAACTACTTTGATAACTTTGATTTTTTGATCTCCAGCTTCTTTTAATACAACATTAAAAGATGTTTTTTCTTCTGCAGCTCCAGCTGCTCCAGCTGCTGCAGGTGCTGCTGCAGCTACTGCTGATACTCCATATTTTTCTTCAATAGCTTTTACTAAATCATTTAATTCAACAACTGTTAAGCTATCGATTTCTTCGATTAATTTTTCTATTTTTTCCATTTTAAAATCCTCCTAATTTTTATTTTAATTTTTTGTTGAAATTCTTATTTAAAACAAAGTTTTAAATTTTTTTGAATTTCTATTTGAAAGTTTTACTTTCATTTTTGTTATACATTTATTCTAAATATATTTGCAAAATAAATTATTCTGCTTCTGCTGGTTGTTCAGCTGTTTCTGTTTTAGCTTCTTCAGTAGTTGCTTCTGCTTCAACTGAAACTGTAACTTTTTCTCCAGCTTCTTCTTTTTGTTTCTTTACTTCGTTTAATGCTACTGCTACTTTTGATATATTTGCAAGTAATGCACCAGCAAGCATAGATAGTAAATCTTCTCTTGATGGTAATTTTGCAAGAGTAATGATTTCGTCTGCTGTCATTACTTTTCCTTCAATTACTCCACCTTTAATTTGATAAAAGTCATGTGTTTTCATGAAGTTGTAGATAACTTTTGAAGCATCTAAGTATTCATCATTGTTCATGATTACTGCTGTAGGTCCTTCTAAAGAATCTCCTAATTCATCATATCCATTTTCTTTTAATGCTCTTCCTACAATATTGTTTTTAATAACAGCACATGTTGATTCTGTTCCTCTTAATTCTTTTCTTAATTCTGTATCATCAACAACATTAATTCCTCTGTATCCTGTTAAAAGTATTAGTTTAGCTTCTTTCATTTTTTCTGCTAATTCTGCTACTTCTGCTTTCTTTTTGTTTAATGATTTTTCACTTGCCATTTATTTTTTCACCTCCTAAATTATATCTTTAATGATATTTATAATAGGAAAACCTATTATTATAAAATAAATAACACTCTCTTGCCCCTCTCCCAGGCAAAAGAGTGTATTATAATTTATATTAGTATATTTTATAAATTCACTTTTACCTAGGTAGGACTTACATTTGCCTACTGTCTTTGGCTTTATTAAATTTTTATTAATTGATTATCCAACAAATATTCCAGGTCCCATTGATGTAGAAACTGATATACTTTTTACATATTGACCTTTAGCTGCTGCTGGTTTAGCTTTTATAATTGCATTCATAACAACATCATAATTTTCAGCTAATTTTTCAGCACCAAATGAAACTTTACCAAATCCTAAGTGAATAATGTTATTTTTATCTAATCTATATTCTACTTTACCAGATTTAATTTCATTTATAGCTTTTGTTACATCCATTGTAACTGTTCCTGATTTAGGGTTTGGCATTAATCCTTTTGGTCCTAATACTTTACCTAATCTACCAACAACACCCATCATATCTGGTGTTGCTACAACTACATCATAGTCAAACCATCCATCATTTTGGATTCTTGGTATTAATTCTTCTGCTCCAACAAAGTCAGCTCCAGCTTTTTCAGCTTCTTCTGCTTTTGGTCCTTTAGCAAATACTAAAACTTTTTGTGTTTTACCTGTACCATTTGGAAGTACAACTGTACCTCTAACTTGTTGATCAGCATGTTTAGAATCAACACCTAATTTTACATGTAATTCAACTGTTTGGTCAAATTTTGTTTTTGGCATTTTTTCGATTAATTCTAATGCTTCTTTAATTTCATATTGTTTGTTTTTATCAACTAATTTTGCACTTTCTGCATATCTTTTTGATGTTTTCATTTAAAAATCCTCCTTTGGTATTATCGAGTTTTACTCTCCCAATTTTTTATTATTAATTTACAACAATACTTTTTATAAAAGTATTATTCTTTAAATTATAAACTAGTCTACTACAACTACACCCATTGATCTAGCTGTTCCTTCTACCATTGTCATAGCTGTTTCAATTGATGCTGCATTTAAGTCAGGCATTTTTTGCTCAGCAATTTCTTTAACTTGAGCTTTTGTTATTTTTCCAACTTTATCTTTGTTTGGTTTTCCTGAACCTTTTTCAATTTTAATTGCTTTTCTAATTAATACAGCTACTGGTGGAACTTTTGTTATAAAATCAAAAGATTTATCTTTGTAAACTGTTATAACAACTGGTATGATCATTCCAGGTTGGTTGGCTGTTCTATCATTAAATTCTTTAACAAATTGCATGATGTTTACACCACTTGAACCTAAAGCTGGTCCTACTGGTGGAGCTGGTGTTGCTTTTCCTGCTTCAATTTGTAATTTAATAAGGTTTGAAATTTCTTTTTCTGCCATTTTATGGTTCCTCCTTTAATTATTTCACTTTTTGTACTTGAGAAAATTCTAATTCCACTGGTGTTTCTCTACCAAACATAGAAACTAGAACTTTTACTTTGTGTTTTTCTTTATTAATTTCTTGTACTGTACCCACAAAGCCTTCAAATGCTCCATTCATTATTTGAACTTGTTCACTTACTTCATAATCAACATTAATAGGTATATCTTCAAATCCCATATTTCTGATTTCTTCTTCAGTTAATGGAATAGGATCTGTTCCAGAACCTACAAATCCTGTAACTCCTCTTGTATTTCTTACTATATACCAAGATTGTTCAGTTACAATCATTTTAATTAAAACATATCCTGGAAAAACTTTTTTTAAATTAGTTTTTCTTTTTCCATCCTTAATTTCTATTTGTTCTTCCATTGGAACAATTATATCAAAAAAGTAATCTTCTAACTCTCTATTTTTAATTGTTTTTTCAAGGTCTGTTTTTACTTTGTTTTCATATCCTGAATAAGTGTGAATTACATACCATCTAGGTACATTATCATAATCTTTTTGAGACATTTGTTTTAGCCTCCTTTAATTCTTTTTATTCTGCATTTTCTTGTTCTGTATTTTCTTGGCTGTTTTCAACATTTGTTTCTTCACTGTTTGCTTTACTGTCTGAGTTTGTATTCTCACTAGTTTCTTCACTTGAAGTTGAATTATTATTTGTATTTGTTTCTTCTGTTGTATTATTAGAATTTGTTTCATTTAATGTTGTTATAGAAGATTTTATTTTTTCAACTCCATGTTTATTTAAAGATTCAAATGCCACATCTAATACAAAAACGATTGCAGCTACAACTAATACTATAGTAATTACAACTACTGTATTGTTGAATAATTGTTTTGGTGTTGGCCAAACCACTTTTTTCAATTCGGCTTTAAAGTCTTTTAAAAAACTTTTTTTGTTTTTACTGTTTTCTTTTTTGGCACTTTTATTTTCTTTTTTAGCCATTTTATTTCCTCCTTAAAATAGCCTTATTACTATTTTGTCTCTTTATGTGTTGTACGCTTTTTACAGTATTTACAATATTTAACAATTTCTAATCTATCTGTATTGTTTCTCTTGTTTTTTGAAGTTGTATAATTTCTTCTTTTACATTCTGTACATTCTAATGTTATATTTTCTCTTGGTCCTTTTGCTGCCATTAATAACACCTCCGTATTTTTTACCTTTACTTTTTTAAACGATGTGAACATATATCCGTAATAACATATGCTTGACTATTCTATCACCTTTTTGTTTGTGTGTCAATGCTTTTGCCTTAATTTCTATTGATTTTTACATATTTTTTCTTATTTTTATATTATATGATTATTCAGTATTTCTTGTATTTATGTAACCTTTGTGCTATAATTGAATTATGTTCTAAAAACATAGTATAAATAGGGGGTTAATACTGTAACTTTTAATTTTTATCTTCTTAAGGAGGTCAAAATGAATATCTCAAACTTAGAAAATTTTCCAGATTGTATAATTTCACCTAAAGGGCAAAACTTTTGTGAAAGAGCTAGTGCTTCTTTGGAACTTACTATTCGGAATTTTTTGGCTAGTCACAAATTATATCAAATTAGAAAAATAGATTTACTTTCAAAAACCTTATATTTTATAAGTTCTAACATGTTTTCTAGTTTATATAATTTAAAAACCGAAATAATTTCAATTTTAGACAGTACTACATATTTTTCTCTAGTTTTTACTATTTGCTGTTTATTCCTGTATTGTGATAATGTTTTTATATCACCTACAGACATTTCCAAAGTTTTCTATCAGCATAACTATAGTAAATCAAAAAATCCTGAAATTTTTTTGGATAATATTATTGAAAGCTTTTCAGAAAAGACAACAAAAAAGTATCAACTCACAAGAATATGGGACATTTTAGAAATTTTTCGAAATCTCGAGCTAGGAGTTCCTGTTCCAGTCTATCTAAATGATGATTCTAACAAATCCAAAGATAGATATGTATTATTAGTAGGAATTGATAAAGAGTTTGCAATTGTATTGGATAGTGAATTTGCAAAAAACAATTTTGTTTATTATTGTCCAATAGAGCAATTTCTGAATTCTATAATCTCCTCACAAAATTTAACATGTGCGTGGGATTTTAGAAATTTGTTTTTAAATTAACTACCCCCATGTAAAAATAGCTTCAAATTGAAGCTATTTTTACTTTTTCTTTTTTTGAACTGAAAAGCCAAATTTTCCTAATTGTTTTCCTGTTTCATAATAATGTCCATTTAAGTAACTAATTAAATCACATTTAGATATATCAAATGCTCCCTTTTCATCAATAAATTTCTCATCGGCATTTATTGCTAAAACATCTGCAACAAACATATGATGTGAACCTAATTCTCTAATTTCTTTTACCTTACATTCCACTGAAACTGGACTTTCTTTTATCATTGGACATTGTACAAAATTTGCTTTTTCTTTGTGTAAATTCATTTCTTTAAATTTATCATATTGTGCTCCACTTCGTACTCCACACCAATCAGTTGCTTTTACTAAATCTTTTGTAGTTAAATTTATTACAAATTCTCCTTGCTCTTTTATTAAATTATATGAATATCTTGAAGGTCTAACAGATATATATACCATAGCTGGATCAGTATTTAATATTCCTGTCCATGCAACTGTTATAATATTGGATTTTTCCATGGTTCCACAACTTACCATTACTGCAGGTATTGGATATAAAAAAGTACCTGGTTTCCACATTTGTTTACTCATAAAATTCCTCCTATTCTATTTACTAATCTTAATATTTTATGTTTGTATTTTTTATATGATACATATTACTTAATAATTTTTATAACAATCTAATTATATCATTATAAACAAAAAAATAAAAGTACAAATTAGGAGTTCCTTATAAATTCTTAATTTCTACTTTTACAAATATAAAATAAAAAAATCTAGCAACAACCTATCTTCCCAACAGGGTAACCCGTAAGTATTTTCGGCACATTTAGGCTTGACTTCTGTGTTCGGGATGGGAACAGGTATTACCCTAAATGTCATCGTCACTAGAAAATTATAGTGTATTTAATTAATTAAGCACACTCAAAAATACATAGATGAATATCGTTTTATTATTTATCCTTTTCTCGATTGCTTTTTTGTATTATTGTGGTTAAGCCCTCGATTTATTAGTATTGGTCAGCTTAATACATTGCTGTACTTACACCTCCAACCTATCACCATGTCGTCTTCATGGAATCTTACTACCTTTCGGTATGGGATATCTTATCTTGAGGTGGGCTTCACACTTAGATGCTTTCAGCGTTTATCCCGTCCTTACTTAGCTACTCAGCCATGCCATTGGTATGACAACTGATACACCATCGGTAAGTTCAACCTGGTCCTCTCGTACTAGGGTCAACTCCCCTCAAATATCCTTCGCCTGCGACAGATAAGGACCGAACTGTCTCACGACGTTCTGA
>OGXW01001399.1_pt1 | contig 18238 bp, 13 predicted proteins | sample 1576341 | NCBI WGS metagenome assembly OGXW01 (sample SAMEA3541592, study PRJEB24748) | human gut metagenome | biome: human gut; feature: human-associated habitat; material: faeces | place: China | collected 2012
CATCTCCATTTCTCTTTTGAGAAATTCCGATGTACTCAACTGGCTAAAGCCATATAAAAAACTCCGGCAGACTTACGAATCCGCCGGAGTTACTCTTTTTCGGTCTTTACAGTTCTTTCTCGAAGAATGCCTTCATCGCTGCAACAGCGGCATCCTCATCCGCACCGTCCACGTTGACAGTCACCGTCTCGCCCTGCTTTACGCCAAGCGCCATCACTGCCATCACTCTGGTAGCGTCCACTTCCTTCTCACCTTTCTTGATGGTGATCTTGCTGGTGAAGTTCTTTGCCTCCTTTACCAGAAGACCTGCAGGTCTTGCGTGAATTCCAAGTTCGTCTTTTACGGTGTAATCAAATGTTTTCATGTTTTCCATTTCCTTTCTTTTCTTAATTTATGTGGCTTTTATTTACTCCATTCCGACAACGCGCTCACGCACCGGAAGTACCATCGCAGGTGATACGGACAATTCGTCGATTCCCATCGCAACGAACTGTTCCGTCAATGTTGTATCTGCGCCGAGTTCCCCGCAGATTCCTGCCCAGATACCCTCCTTATGCGCACTGTCGATGACCATCTGAATCATCTTAAGCACTGCCGGATGGTGGGAATCATAGAACATATCAAGCTTTGCATTCTGTCTGTCGATTGCCAGTGTATACTGTGTCAGATCGTTGGTTCCGATACTGAAAAAATCCACTTCCTTTGCCAGTTCATCGGCAATGATGACCGCCGCCGGTGTCTCGATCATAATACCGAATTCCACCTTGCCGTACGGAATCTTCTGTGCATCAAGTTCTGCACGGATCTCCGCCATGATCTCCTTGACCTTCTGTACCTCCCAGACGGAAATAATCATCGGCACCATAATGGCAATGTTACCGAACGCACTCGCACGGTACAGCGCACGAAGCTGTGTCTTAAAAATCTCCGGGCGGTCCAGGCAGATGCGCACTGCGCGGTAGCCGAGCGCCGGGTTATCCTCTTTGTCCAGATTAAAGTAGTCAATCTTCTTATCCGCACCGATGTCCAACGTACGGATGATAACTTTTCTGCCGCCCATCATCTCCGCTACGCTCTTGTATGCGGAAAACTGTTCCTCCTCCGTCGGATAATGGTCATTCTGCAGATATAAGAATTCACTGCGGAACAGTCCGATTCCCTCCGCATCATTCATTAACGCCGCGCCAACGTCGCCGATGCCGCCGATATTCGCGTACAGCTTAATGGATTTGCCGGATTTTGTTGCGGTCGGCTTGCCCTTCAATGCCGATAACAGTTCTTTGCGTTTGCTCTCGTCTTCTTTCTTCTTCTGATACTCCGCCAGAACGCTCTCCTCCGGCTCAATGATGATTTTGCCTGCCATGCCGTCCACAATCGCCATTTTGCCGTCCATGCCGTCCGCTACCGGCGTACATACCAGTGCAGGAATGTTCATCGTGCGGGCAAGGATTGCGGTGTGGGAATTCGTCGATCCCTCTCTCGTCACAAATGCCAGCACCTTGGAACGGTCAAGCTGGATCGTCTCGCTCGGTGCCAGATCATCCGCCAGAATGATCGCCTGCTCCATCTCCATGGACTGCGCGCCGCTGCCGTGATGCAAAACGGCGATCAGACGCTCGGAAATATCCTTGACGTCCGCCGAACGCGCCTTCATGTACTCATCATCCATGCCGGCGAACATCGCCGCGAAGTTGTCCCCTGTCGTGGCAACGGCAAACTCTGCATTGACCTCCTGTGTCGTGATAATGTTGCGGATGGAATCGCAGTAATCCTCATCGTCCAGCATCATCTGATGTACCTCGAAGATCGCCGCATTGTCCTCTCCGACTTCCTTTACCGCTTTGTCGTAGAGTGCTCCCAGCTCCTCCATGGCGACTTTTTTCGCCTCCTCAAAACGCGTGCACTCAGCTGCGGTATCATCAACATGTGATCTTCTCACCGCGCTGCTCTTCTTGGCAAACTCCCGGATCGGGCCGATTGCGATTCCGCTAAAAGCGGTTTTTCCCTCGATACAAATCATATGCGTTCTCCTTTCATTCTTCGCTTATTCATCTAATCCACGCAGTGTGGTCTCTACCTGTTCCAGTATGTGTGCGGCATTTCCCGCGGCATAGTCCCCCGACGCAATGGCAAGCACCGGCAGATTTCCGCACTCCGCCGCAATCTTTTCCCTGCGGTATGCGATCTGCGGTCCCAGAAGGATCACATCATACCCCGTGCAGTATTCCTTGTAGACATGTACCCCGACAGCCTTCACTTCCAGTGGAAGCTGCTCCTTTTTTGCATACTTTATCAGTTCCCCGCGCAGAATGTCGGTCGACATTCCCGCGCTGCAGACAAGTAATATCTTCATTGACTGCCTCCTTTTGTCTCCCCAAGCGCACGGTAGACATCCACGATCTCCTCCGCAAGCTCCTGCGCCAGCGTCGCCATCATAAAATGGTCCTGCGCGTGCGCCACCAGCAATCCTCCGTCTGTCTGCTGTCCGCCTCTCTCACCAGAAGCTCCGTGTGCACCTTATGTGCCTCCGTGGCATAGCGTTCCGCCTCATCCAACTGCTCCGCGGCTCCGCCAAAATCAAATGCCTTTGCTCTGTGAATCGCTGCAAACGCGCAGCTTCTCGCCGCACCTGCCTTCGCAATGATCTCCATCGCCGCCTCTCTTTGCCGTTCTATCTCATCGATTTCATCCATCCTGCCCACCTCCGTGACCGCCTCTGTCTTATTCCTGAATCTGCATCAATATGGAAATGATGTTCGCCATCTCGTCATCGGAAAAAATCATGTGGAATTTCCGCTCGACCGGCGCTACATATTTTCGCAGATCCCGGTATACCCCGTGATACTTCTGCACAATTTCCTCGCGGTGCGGATTCTCTATGGAAACGCCCCTTCCCGCAATCCGGTTGACTGCGCAGGCAATGTGCATCACAAGCCCTGTCTTGGTATCTAACGGCATCGGGTATTTTCCCTCAATCTGCTCCGCCAGTTCCATGAGCGCCTCCTTTAGGCGGCCGATGTCCACATATTCCAGATGATCGCCCAGACAGCGGAACATTTCATCAAAATCAACCTCCGCCTTTTCCATGCGCTGTGTGCGCAAAAGCTCCGGCAGATGCTCCACCGGCGCCGCCAGCACATCCGCCGCTGACAGAAATGGAATCGCCAGAATGTCCGGATCATACGTTCCGATAATACACAGGATCACTGCTCCCTGCATAAGTTCCAGCAGTTTTTCCCGCAGCAGGTTCCGGTCCGATAAGGATAAGGCAATCACCTCCGCGTCCGTGCAGGCTTTATGCTGGATGAGATACTGCTTCATCTGCAGCGCAACACCCTCACTTGTGGTGCAGAGCGTAACGATTACTTTTTTTGGGGAATGCCACAGCGCCCCGAGCGACTCTGCCGCCATCCGGTAAACCCGATCCACCCCATCGGCGATTGCCGCCCCCTTCGACCACTCCATTCCGAATCTTGTGACCGGAAGCGCTACCGCGCGGAGCTGTATTCCTGTCTCGCAGGAAATTGTATACAACATCTGCTGCAATACCTTCTGGTCATACACGGCAAGGACTCCCGCCCCTCTATCGATCGCGAGCAGTTTTTGCCGCAGCAGCTCGTAGGTCTGTTCATCCTTCTGTTCGTAAGGAATGTCAACGGCATACACGTTTCCGCGGTGAAGCTGCTCCTCGATGGTATCTGAGAGTGCCCGCGCGACTCCCTGTCCGTAAAAGACAAATAAAAGTACCGGCGACGGTTCGTCCGTCCGGATCTGTGGCTCGCTGACCTGCGTCTCCTCGGCAGGCGGCATTTCCGGTGCAAGTACCGTCACGCCCCCTTCCTGATAGTAATAGCGCATCTGCGGTTTTACCAGCGCATCCACCGCCTCCTTGTCCGCGCGGTAGTTTAAGAATCCCTTGCGCACAGACGGATCAAAGTCGCTGATGTAGAGGTGAAGTTCTCCCCCGTGATCCATGTAGTCCCGCAGATAAGCATTCATGCAGGCTTTCCGGATCTGTGTCTTTAAGGTCAGTATCTCCTTTTCACAAGGGAACAGCATCAGGCAGGTGAGCACCTCGGACTCCAGCGTGATCGTGCGCTTCGTTCTGCATGCCTCCGCCACCAGAAAATGTTCCAGCAGCTTCCGCCGCTCTGGAAGCGGACGCTCCGTAAGGGACGGGAGCCTTATCTCCGCCAGCACGTGGTCTTCCAGCAGGGAAATCACATCCAGCGCCTTGTCGTCGCAGGAGAGAAAAATCATCGGCAGTTCCCGCGCATCCTCCGCCTCCACAAAACAGCGGAGCAGCTTGCGTCTGACGTTCACCGACAGGAACTGTACCTTATGTAAAAACAGGATTCCCGTGGCTGCCTCCGCGAGCATTCCTCCCTGCACGCCGTCTCCGAACAGTTCTGCGATCGTTGCCGCATCGTCCGCTCCGAAATCCATGCAGTCACACATTACAAACGGCGCCTGTTCCGCAACCAGTCCCTGCTGTACGGCAGCTTTGTGCATCACTTCCGCCATGTATTTTCTGCCGCTTCCCTCTCTTCCGATCAGAAGGACATTCAGTCCGCGGTGCGGATACAAAAGTGCCGCCCTGGCAAGCTGAACGGCGTATTTTAAACTGCCATCATATCCCACCAGTTGCCGGAACGCTCCCTCCTCATCCGCAAACGCTTCCGTCAGCGAATATAAGACCGGCCGGCTGCTGCTCTTTTTTACCCTGCCTTCCCGGAGGAGTTCGCCCAGTGCAGTGCTGACGTTGGTGCGCTGCATTCCGAGTGCCTCTGCGATCTCATTAGTAGAGATCCCGTGATTGGCATTCACGGAGCTGTGGAGTTTTACAAATTCGTATATCTGCTCTCTGTTTCCCTTCATATGGTTCCTCATAAGAAATCGCTGATCTCTTCGATACGCTTACTATATGTTTTTTCTTTCTGACTGTCAATTTCACATAGTGTATAAATTTTGTATCCTTCATCTATACTCATTTTCATACAAAATGCTTTCTTTTTCAACTCTCTTTTTGTCTGTTTTTTCCAAAAATCCGCTTCTTTTCTTCCTGTTGCTTCTTTCTCCGCTTATTTAGTGTATATGTTTCTGCTGATTATATACACTTAGTGTATAAGTTTTTTCTTTTTTTACATTTTTAAAGATTTTGAAAAAAAGAACCCGTGAGAACATCTCCGCAATTCAGATATGTTCTCACGGGTTCTTATGATAATTTCAAGGTTATATTTTGATGTTTCTTGAAGGAAAAATGGCACCGTTTCTAGTACAGATTGCAGCGCCCGCGCTCCTCGCGCTCCATATCACGCACATACTGCGCCTGATATTCCATCGTGATCTCACGAAGTTCCTTGATTCCCTCAATATAAGGCAGATACATATCGTACCCGTCCATGGCATCATCGCATCCTAACTCACTGTATCCCAGGGAATCTTTTACGATCTGCTCCCGCTGTTCTCTTGTTGTATTTTTGATCAGATATTCTTCCATGTTTTTCTCCTTATTCTAAAAAGTCAGACGCATTTCATACCACACAGCGCCTCCGTGTTCCGATCCGGACACGCCCTCATTCCGGTAGCCGAACTGCCTGTAAAACGAAAGCAGTCTCTCCTTACAGGTCAGCACCAGTCCCTTTTTCCCCTGTGACTTTGTATCCGCAATTACCCTGCGCATCAGCGCTGCCGCATATCCCTTTCCCTGCTCTGCGGGGTCCGTCGCCACACCAAAGATCATCTGCCACGCACCATCCTTGCTGTGCATATCGGCATGTTCATACATCGCGTCGGTCAGATGCTCCTCGTCGGTTGCCATGCCGTTAATCATGGATACCAGTTTTTCATCCTCGTAGAGCAGCCAGAAATGATCAGGAAAACTTGCCAGCCGATCGCAAAATGCCGCTCTCCCCGCCGCTTCCGCCGCAGGAAAGCACTTTGCTTCCAGCTCTGTAACCGCCTTTAAGTCCTCCATTGCCGCATGTCTGATTGTCATCTCCCGATCCTCCTTGCGCACCTCTGTGATTCAAACACATTATAAACGCCATTCCTGCCCGGCGCAATATCCTGTGCCTAATTTCTGTAATTATTACCGGTCACACTGGAATGTAAACAGTAAAACGGCTCTCTGCGATCAGATGTTTTCCGATCACAAAAAGCCGTTTTCCATGACACCTCTTTACCTGTAATTTTGTCTTATGCCAGAACCTTTTTATTGTCTGCCCCAGTGTCGTGACGATCACCTGCTCGGGTGTAATAAGAAGTGCTCCCGTTCCCGGCGCAGCCGGATATCTCTTGACGAGCTTCCGGCTTCAATCTCATAGCTGCCCATTTTTTCTGCAAATGCATGCTGCTTCTCGTCATACACGGAAAATGCCGCCGCTGTCAGAAGAAGCGTTACCGTCTTTTCCTCCCCCGGCATCAGCTCCATCTTTTCAAACGCACACAGTTTATGTGCCGGGCGGTCGTCCTGCCGCTCTTTCGGTGCCACATACACCTGCACCACTTCTTTTCCGGCACGAAGACTGTCATTCTTCACGGTCACTGCAAGCTCATACCGCGGGGCGTCCATCGTCCCCCCGGTCTCTGCGGATGCCGTGACCGGACGAACCGTCATATATTTATAGACAAAACGGCTGTAGGAAAGCCCGTGTCCAAAGCCATAGTATAACGATGTATCCACAGTGTCGTAATAGCGGTATCCCACCATCACGCCCTCCTTGTATTCCACCACGTCCTTCTTTGCAAATGTTCCGATCGTATGTGCCGGGCAATCGTTTGCATCCTTCGGGAACGACTCCGCAAGCCTGCCGGATGGATTCTCTTTTCCAAACAAAATCTCCGCAATCGCCGTTCCTCCCTCCATTCCGGCATAATAACTCCAGAGCACCGCCTTTGCCTGCTCATTCCACGGCATCGCCACCGGTGATCCGGCGTAGAGCACAATCACAGTGTCCGGTCTGACGGCAAGAAGTTCCCCGATCAGCGCATCCTGTTCATAGGGAAGCGTGAGGGTCGTCCGGTCATAGCCCTCCGAGTCAAAATCATGATTCAGGCCTCCCACAAAAATCACCGTGTCACATTCCTTCGCCAGCGCCACCGCCTCCTCGCGGAAGCGCTTCCTACACTCCTTCGTCTCATCGGACACTTCCGCTTCTTCAGAAGTTTTGCCCCAGTCCTTTTTGGTGCTGTCCGCCTGCCAGTTCACACTGCCCTGTGCCTCCTTGCCGGGGATATAGTAGCCCGGTGCATACTCCACTTTCACATTCCCGCCGAGGAGCTTTTTGATTCCGAGCAGCGGTGAGATCTCGTAGAGCGCCTTGATCTCAGCACTGCCGCCCCCGTTGGAGTGAATTGCCGCAGCATTCTGTCCGATCACTGCAACACGCTTCACCTTTTTTGCATCGAGTGGAAGACATTCCTCTTCATTTTTTAGCAGAACCACCGATTCCCTGGCGATCTTTAATACCGTGTCCTGATGCTCTCTGCTGTTGTAAGTTCCGGTCTTTCTGGTCTCTCTCTTTTCTCCGATCATATGCAGGCGGAACATCAGCCGCAGAATATTGCGCACCTTTTCATCAATGAGCGCCTCGGAGATCTCACCGGAACGCACCATCTTTAAAAGCGGCTCTGCCAGATACTGCTGGTCGAAATCGTACGTCACTTCCATCTCCACATCAATCGCAGCTTCCGCCGCTTCTCTGGTGTCATGGACACCGCCCCAGTCCGAGACCACCACACCGTCAAATCCCCAGTCGCGCCGCAGTATGCCGTTTAACAGTTTTTTGCTGGTGCAGCAATGTTCCCCGTTTAACAGATTGTATGCTCCCATCACCGCATGGACACCGCCCTTTTGCACCGCCGCGCGAAATCCCGGAAAATAGATTTCCTCTAAGGTCTGGGGCGATACTTTCGTGTCTACCCAGAGACGCTCTGTCTCCTGCGAGTTGGCTGCAAAATGCTTTACGCACGCCGCTACATCCGACTGCTGGATTCCCTTCACCATCGGCACGACCAGTTCCGAGATCAGATACGGGTCCTCGCTCATATATTCAAAATTTCTTCCGCAGAACGGGCTCCGCTTGATATTGATTCCCGGTGCGAGAATCATGTCTTTGCCTCTTCCTCTTGCCTCCTCGCCCAGCACTCTGCCCTCCTCACCCGCAAGTTCGCGATTCCAGGTTGATGCTACCGCGCTGTTGCACGGGAGATAGCTGACAAAATCATCTGTCGTGCCTGTATTTCTCCACTCATTGTCCACAAATTCCGCACGCACGCCCATCGGACCGTCCGAGAAAAAGAGCGGCGGTATGGAAAGCCGCTCCACCCCCTCGGTGCGGAACAGCCCCGCGCCATGAATCATTCCGATCTTTTCTTCCAGTGTCAGCTGTTCTAATAATTTCCCGATCTGTACTTCATATGTCTCTGTTTTCATTGCCACCTCCGGCTGCATTTAAAATTCGACTGTTACGTTTCCTTCCTTTGGAACCGCGATCACGGCATGATCCCCGTCCATCTCATAGGCACAGCTTACCGTCTTCGGCATTCCCGCATGCATGAGCGCCACTTTCACCTCCGTACCTCCGGACACCTGAATCTCGTACCGGCTGCCACAATGTGTGACCGCTGCCTTCACCGCTTCCCGGTTTTCCGTATCATACACCGTCGTCTGTGCCTCACATCCATCGGCAAGCGCATAGACCCGGAATGTCGTTCCATCTGCATAATCATACACCGCATTGTCATCCCTTGCGCCCATCGCAACGATGCTGCCCTCTCTGACGTAGAGCGGGATGCTCAGATAACCATGCTTCTCTTTATACCATCTGCCGCCTTCCTTCACATCGCCGCTAAGCAGTGATGTCCAGCGTCCCTCGGGAAGATAATACTCCGCGATCCCGTCCTCATTAAAAATCGGAGCTACCAACAGGGAGTCGCCCAGCATATACTGGCTTGCCAGATATGCGCAGTTCCGGTCCTCCGTAAACTCAAGCACCATGCTCCGCATCATCGGCACACCGGTCTTTGCCGTCTCGATGGCATTGCGATACAGATACGGCATCAGACGCGCCTTTAATTTTGCAAAATAACGTACCACATCCACCGCTTCCTCATCATAAGCCCAGGGCACGCGGTAAGAAGTGGAACCGTGCAGTCTGGAATGTGTCGAAAGCAGTCCGAACGCACACCATCTCTTGTAGACGTCCGGCGTAGAAGTGCTCTCAAATCCTCCGATGTCATGACTCCAGAAGCCAAAACCGGAACTTGTCAGCGACAGACCGCCCCGCAGACTCTCCTCCATTGACTCATAATCCGACCAGCAGTCACCGCCCCAGTGCACCGGGAATTTCTGACCGCCCGCCGTTGCGGAGCGCGCAAAAAGAATCGCTTCCTTCTCGCCCTTTTTCTTTGCAATCACATCATGCACCGTCTTATTGTACATGTATGTATAATAATTGTGCATCTTCACTGGATCAGATCCGTCATAATACACACAGTCTGTCGGAATCCGCTCACCAAAATCCGTCTTAAAGCAATCGACTCCCATATCCAAAAGCGCCTCCAGCTTCTTTCCATACCATTCGCACGCCGCCGGATTGGTAAAGTCCACGATGGCAAGTCCCGGCTGCCACATATCCCACTGCCATACATCACCGTTGGCACGTTTCAGAAAATAACCTCCCTTTACGCCCTCCTCAAACAGCGGGGACTCCTGTCCCACATAGCTGTTGATCCAGACGCAGATCTTTAACCCTTTTTCTTTCAGTCGCTTTAACATTCCCTCCGGATCCGGGAACACACGCTCATCCCAGGTAAAGTCGCACCAGTGAAAATCCTTCATCCAGAAGCAGTCAAAGTGGAAAACCGAGAGCGGAATTCCACGCTCGATCATGCCGTCCACAAAACTGTTCACCGTCTTCTCATCATAATTCGTCGTAAAGGAAGTAGACAGCCACAGACCGAACGTCCACGGTGCCGGAAGCGCCGGTTTTCCGGTAATATCCGTGTAGCGCATCAGCACCTCCTTCATCGTCGGACCGTTAATCAGAAAATAATCGAGATTCTCCCCAGGTACGGAAAACTCCACCTTGGTCACCATCTCCGTTGCCACCTCAAAGGAAACCTTTTCCGGATGATTGACAAATACACCATATCCTTTATTGGAAAGGTAAAACGGAATGTTCTTGTAAGACTGTTCTGTGGAAGTCCCCCCATCCTCGTTCCAGATATCCACGCTCTGACCGTTTTTTACAAATGCCGAAAAGCGTTCGCCCAGTCCGTACACCAGCTCACCGACCGAGATGGAAAGCTGCTCTCTCATGTAGGCATCCTCCAGTCCCTTATCGTATGCGCTGCCCCTCCAGTTCGTTTTCATGTAGGCGAGATCTCTCCATCCGCTTCCGGTGATCTTCTCCGCTCCGCGCCAGAATACAAAGGCTCCACTCTCTTTCTCAATCTCGATGCGAAGTTCCCCGCTCTTTACAATGATCTGTTTTTCTGTTTCTTCCGCCGCAAGATTTCCGTTCTGTGGCGCCGCAAGTTCAAACTGTGGCATGCGCTCCTTAAGTCCCATGTGGTGATACGTCTGGATACGGAGCACTTCCGGATACGGCGCGCTGATCTGAATCGTCAGGTTCACCCCGCCTAACGTATCCCCTCTGTGGTTAATCTTATTCGTCGGTGCGCATAACGTGACCCGGTCTTTCTCTATCTTCGTAAAATAAATCTGCGCCGGTGAAAAGCAGGCGCAATCTTCCTTCTGTAACCAGCATCCGTTACTGAATTTCATCGTTCTCCTCCTTACTCCTCGTATTGTATTTTTTATTTCCCAGCATCCTCATCTTACCGTACCCAAACGGAAAAATATACCATACAAATTGCACATAAAACACGGTACAAATTTGACAAAACACCACCCCAAACGCTATAATTTTAGAAGATTATTTTCCAGCAGTAAAATCAGGAAGGATGCACTATGTATAAGTTGTTCATTGCAGATGACGAGGCCATTATACGCGAGGGGCTCCGCTGTCTGCTTGATTGGGAAACACTGGGATTTACCATTGCAGGAGAAGCGGCAAACGGCGATGCCGCCCTGCAATTTCTTTTGTCTGAAACGCCGGATCTGGTTCTGCTCGATATCCGCATGCCGGGTATGTCCGGACTGGATGTTGTCCGCATTGCCAGGGAACACGGCTATGACGGAAAAGTTGTTATCTTAAGCGGTTACTCGGATTTCAATTACGCCAGAACCGCCATACGCTACGGCGTACTCTCCTATCTCACCAAGCCCATCGACGAAGATGAGCTTCTCGAGATCGTCACGCAGATACGGAATCAGCTGGATTCCGATGCCAGCGCCCGGGATTCTTCTGCGCATTACCGGCAGAAAGCATACGATTCCATCATCCGGGATCTACTTGCCGGCACTGCCGCCTATGACCGTCTGGATCGTGCGGAACTGCATCTGAATGCAGATGTATATCAGGTAATCATCTACGAAAAATACAGCCACCGCACGGAGGACGCGTCCTACCGCTTTTCCGACCTGTTGCGCGTGACCAACCAGGATCACAATTCCTTTGATCATATCACGGATGACAGCCGCGAGATCATCCTGCTTAAGGGCAGCTTTGCCACCGAAAAATTCGGCAGCTTTTTGGAACGCTTTCAACGGCAGTATCAGCCGCAAAAGGATTCCCCTCTGGACAGTCTGTTTCTCGCTTACGGTCGCCCTGTATCACATCTGGAAGAGATCGCGCTCTCCTATACAGACGCTTCCCGGCTGATCGACCAGCGCTTTTTCTGCGAGGAAGATCAGCATACCTTAGGCTATGAGAATCTCCCGACGCTGGGCAGCGGTCTTCCGCTCATTACCGGTGCCTTTCTGGATGAATATGCGGACCGCCTTTTTGACGGGCTCTCCTCATTCAGTAGAAGCCGCACTGCAGAGATTCTGGGCGAATTGCAGACAAAGCTGTATCAATCGTCCGATTCCATTGATACCATCAAGCTGTTTTTTGCAGATCTGTATCTTCAGATCAAGGAGCGCATCGGCCGCTCTTACACCAGCATCGATATTCCTTTTCCGGGAAACGGAGAAATCATACGCATCATCTCCGAAAAATATTATCTGTATGAAATCATCCGCTTTCTGACAGAACAGTTTGAACTGATCTTATCCTCCATCGGCCGCACGTCGAAGGAGGGCGTGATTGACGACATTCTCTATTACATCGAGCACAATTACGCACGCAATCTCACACTGGAAGCAATCGCGCCGCTTTTTGGCTACAACAGTTCTTATCTCGGCAAGATTTTCAGCAAAAAGGTCGGGGAAAATTTCAACTCCTATCTCGACCATGTGCGTATCGAACACTCCAAGGAACTGCTCCTTGGCAATGATATGAAGGTGTACGAGATTGCTGAAAAAGTCGGCTACCGCAATGTCGATTATTTTCACATCAAATTCAAACGGCAGGTCGGAATGACGCCCGCCGAATTCCGCAGGACACACCGGCAGTAAAACAAAAGGAGCAGGAACTCTCCGTTTCATCCGCAAGAGTTCCTGCTCCTTTTATCAATAAACCTAATTCTCTGTTCTATGTGGCCATTCCGCCAAAATACTCCTCTGTTCTACTGCACAGCAGCTACTTTTTCCTGAATAATCTCCGTCAGCATCTGCTCGGCATCCGCCATTCCCGCATTCTCCAAATCCGAGATCATCTTGTCATAGGAAGCGTCAAATTCTTCTTCCGATCCAATCACGCAGCTGATGAGCGCAGACCATGCGATCTCATCGAGCTGATTTGCAATCTCGTCAAACTCCGTCGGCTTTGCGTAAGCCCAGATCGGAGAGTAGTCCGGTGTGGTAAATTCATCCGCCTGCGGGAAAATATCGGTCAGAAGCTCCACATTCCATGCCTCACATGCCGCCTTCTGCTCCTCATCATAATCCGCCATGACGCTCTCTTTGTTCGTGGTTGTGTAGGTGCTTCCGGTCGGGTCTTCAACACCGTTTCCATAGTACGGGAACGGATAATTGTGGAAACCGACACCGGTCTTCTTCTGATAATCCTTGTCCTCCGTTGCATACTTTACTTCGTCTTCCGTGCGGTAACGGTGTCCTTCATCATCCAGGAAGTAGTTCACACCTTCAATTCCCCACTGTACAAGCACCTGTCCTTCATCGGAGCAGATATAATCCAGATATTTGATTGCCGCCACCGGGTCCTTACAGGAAGTAGTGATTCCAACGCCATAGCCGGTCGTAAGTCCCTGATACATCAAAGACGGGCACTTGGTATCCGCATCCATGGCAAGGGGAAGCGGTGCATACGTCTTACCGTACTTTCCGTCCGCTTTCAAAACCTTCTCGCCATCGCCGTAATCCCAGTCTGTATCAAACAACGCCAGCACGCGTCCGGATGCGATCTTTGCGATGTAGTCCTCGTGTGTCTGGGTTGCGAATTCCGGATCAAGAATTCCCTCGTTGTACATTTTATTCATCCAGCGGAAATACTCTCTCTCCTTGTCAGAGCGGAATTTGTACATCGCATTGTTGTTCTCGTCCACGAGCCACTGTCCGTTGTCCGGTGCTCCGTCCGCGATATACCCTGCCGGATTGCCAAGCGTGATCATCCAGTGCCAGTCCGAAGTCGACAGCGTAAAGCCGATCGTATCCAGACCGTCGTCCGTGGTCGGATGTGCAGCAATATAATCCTTTAACATCGTCTCAAACTCATCTAACGTCCTCGGTACCTCGTAGTCATTCTCCTTTAAAACATCCCACTGAAGCTGTGCCGTACCGGATGTCTTAAATGTCTCTCCTCCCGCTGCATAAGCCGAAAGCTGATAGATCGAAGGATCATCCTCAGAATATTTTAATTTGTCAAACTCATCTCCATAAAGCTTCTTGATATTCGGACCGTACTCCTCAATCAGATCCGTCATATCAATCAAGGCTCCTGCATCGATCAGTGCTCCTGCATCCCCCTTGGCATAGATCATATCCGGGTAATTCTGCTCCGCGATCATCAGTGCGACCTTCTCATCATCGGCTGACACCGGATAATCGGTCTTTAACTTCACACCGGTTGCCTCCGTCAGTGCCTGTGCCACCGGATCGGTCCATGGATCCTCCTGTCCGTCCGCATTGTAGAACGTCAGTTCTACCACATCACCGGATGTTCCGCTGCCCGCACTCTCTGTTCCCCCACTCACGGAAGAAGTGCCTGCTGCGTCTCCATTTCCACAGCCTCCCAGAACCCCTGCCGCCATAGATGCCACCAGCATCAATGCACATAACCTTTTTTGCCTCATAATCTTTCTTCTCCTCTCTTCTTTGCTTGCTCTATCAGTAATCAGTCTTTGACTGCACCGATCGTCATACCACCTACAAAATACCGCTGCAGGAACGGATACACAATCAGGATCGGAACGGTTGCAATGATCGTGATTGCCATTCGGATCGACATCGGAGATACCGCGCTCTTTAACTGTTCTGCGGCATGCGGATCAACCTTGATCGTCGCCTTCTCCATAATCTCATATAATACATACTGTAAGGTCGGAAGATCTCTTGCATACAGGTAGGTATCCATAAAGGAATTCCACTGTCCGACTGCCACAAAAAGTGCCACCGTCGCAAGTACCGGCTTACATAGCGGCAGAACGATCTTTGCAAAAATAATAAAATCGTTTGCCCCGTCAATTCTGGCTGCCTCCTGCAGAGCAATCGGCAGTCCGTCAATAAACGAGCGGATCAGAATGATATTGTACACCCAGATCAGTCCCGGAAGAATATATACCAGAAAATGATTTCCTAATTTTAACGTTCTTGTAATCAGAAGATATTCCGGTACCAGTCCGCCGCTGACATACATGGTAATCACAAACAACACCGTGAACAGCTTGTTAAAATAGAAATCTCTTCTGCTTAAAACATACGCTACCATCGCTGTCGCAGCCACGCCGGTCAGCGTACCGATCAGCGTTCGCACAATCGACATGGCAAACGGCTCAAACAGATTGTTTTCCTGAAACACATAGGTGTAATTGCTCCAGGTGAACTTTCGCGGAATGATAAAATTGATATTGCGCATGGTATCGATCGGGTCGTTGAAGGAGATCGCAAGTACGTTTAAAAACGGATATAAAGTCACAATAATAACGCCGATGAAGATCACCAGTAATATGTAATCCAAAATATTATCTTTACTTTTAATTTTTGTCTGACTGCGTGCCATGTGCTTCCCCTCCTTAGATCAATCTGCTCTCGCCGAGCCATCCGGCTATCTTGTTGGCGATAAACAAAAGTGCTATTCCGACTAACGACTGGAACATGCCGATCGCAGTTCCGAGACCGTAGTTGTTGTTACCGATACCGCGGATATAAGCAAACCAGGAAAGCACCATTGCATGATCCTGCACGATACCGTTGGAGAGAAGCATCTGACGCTCCATACCGACATTCAAAGCACCGCCGATTCCCATAATGAGGAGCACTACCACCGTCGGCTTGATCCCCGGCAGCGTAATGTGCCAGATTCTCTGCAGACGGTTCGCACCGTCCACCTTTGCCGCCTCATAAAGCCCCTGATCGATTCCTGCCATCGCGGAGAGATATACGATCGCATCCCAGCCGACTTCCTTCCAGACATTGATGAAGCAGACGACTATCCAGAATAGAACCGAGTTCGTAGACATAAGCTTTAGATTTTTTCTGGCCAGTGTGTCTAACATGCCGCCGTCATTTAATACCATCTTTGCAATACTTGCAATGACAACCCAGGATACGAAGTGCGGCAAATAGGAAATGGTCTGTGTGACCTTCTTAAAACGATTGAAGCAGATCTCATTGAGCATGAGTGCAAACAGGATCGCCATGACGGTTCCAAGTGCAATTCCCAGCACACTCAGACCAATCGTATTGATCATGGTCTGGCCGAACAGCCGGTCTGTGAATGCCTTCTTAAAATTGTCAACCCCCACAAATTTTCTCTGCCATACCGGAAGTGCAAAACTGTTTGGCTTTACCTCCTGAAACGCCATTGTCCACCCCCACAGCGGAACATATTTAAAGATGATGAGCCAGATGACAAAAGGTACCGACATCAACAGCAGATACCGCTGCTTCCACATAAGCTGCCAGCTGAATTTCTGTTTGACCACTTTGGCTTTCTGTTTCTTTTCTGTCTTCATATCGTTTTCCTCCTCTTTTCATCCTCATTATAGGATTGGGAGCAAAATTTTAATACCTTACTATTTTCATTATTTTTACCATAAAATTTGCATCTTTTATAACGGCTTTTGCATGTATTAAAAGACCTGTTCTGCGGATTGTTTTTTCTCCCTCAGAACAGGCTTTTGTATTTTATGATTCTGTTTCTTCCCAGTCACCGGGAAGCGTTATCTCCACCCGGGTATATTCGCCGCAGATGCTTTCCACTGTCACGCCGTACTCCTCCCCGTAGCGCAGCCGCACTCTCTGATTGACATTGCAGATGCCGATATGTTCTCCCTTTGTGCGGTTGCCTGCAAGTTCTCTGCGGATCTCCGCAATCTTTTCCCCGCAGATGCCGGCGCCGTCATCGGTAACCGTGATGACCACATTCTGTCCGCTGCGTTTGACACAGATATCGATGTGACCGACGTCCTCTCTTCCCTCAAGTCCGTGTATAATACAGTTTTCCACCAGCGGCTGGATCAGAAGCGGAAGGATCTTCTGCCTCTCGATCCCTTCCTCCACATAGATCTGATACTGAATCCGTTCGCCGAAGCGGTACTGTTGAATCTTCAGATAATACTCTGCCAGTTCCACCTCCTCACGGATCGTCATATCCTTTGAACCTGCCTGGATGCTGCTGCGCAGAATCTTTCCGAGCATCTTCACCAGTTCCTCGATCTCATACTGCTTGTTGATGCGCGCCTTCATGCGGATGGTTTCCAGTGTATTATACAGGAAATGCGGGTTGATCTGGCTGGTGAGCATCTTAAACTCCGCATCCTTCTGGCTGGTCTTAAGCCGCTCCGCGTGAATCTTCTCCTGATACACCTGCGCCAGAAGCCTCTGAATTCTCCAGATCATGACGCTTAAGTAATCATAAAGCTGACTGATCTCATCATTTCCTCCAAGCTTTTCCTCAAGTTCAAAATTTCCCTCAGACGCTTTCTGCATCTGTTCCCGGAATCTGCCGACACGCCTTGCAAACGACCAGGAAAATGCAAAAATCAACGTCCCGGCAAGCACAACGCTCCCAAGGAACAGCCAGATACTCTTTCGCTGCTGTGCATACGCTTCCCTTAAGATCTCATCCACCGCACGCACACTGACCACCTGAAAATAATCGCTGGTATCCTCCTGCTTTACATTCTCACAGGTGAGGACATATTCTTCCTCCCCTGCCCTGATACGCGTCTGATACTTCTCCTCGGCGGCATCCGGCAGATACTGCTTTAATTCTTCAAAAGGAATCGTCTCATGACGGCTCGTAAGCAAGGTCTCGCCATCCAGCACAATATAGGTACTTCCCTCCCGCTCCCAGATCATTTTCTCAAACTGCTGCGGGCGCAGATAGATCACAAGCACCCCGACATTTTCGCTCTTTTTGGTCTTGATCATACGGGCAATGGCAGGCGCATGGTCATATTTGGGCAGGCTGATCGGCAGACACGTCCACACGCAGCCGCTTCCCTCTGTACTCACTCTCTGATACCAGGCCTCGACCTCCGTGTCCGCATCCACAACCACAAAGTCCGAATTGCCGCGCAGCGTATGATTCTGCAGGAAAATACTGATTCTGGAGATCATCGTGTTGTAGTAACTCTGATATTCCTTAAAAGCGGTATAGCCTCTGTAGTCATTGATCATCTCCTGATAATCCGTATACTGTTTTGCCGCAATCTCCTCGAGCTTGTCATCGAAATAAAAGTACGAAGAGACCGTGGTCATCGTATTCTCCAATTCCAGGATCTGTCTTCCGATCGTCTGTAGTTCCGCAATCTCCGCATTCTCCGCCTGACTCACCAGCACCTGATTGGTTCCGTGAATCAGATAGCCGATAATGGCGGAAAGCGGCAAAAGCCCGCCTATCACATAGATTAAAATCATGCGGTAGACGAGCTTCATTCCCAGTATCCGGTTTATCAGTTGTTTTATCTTTGTCTTCATACGCTTCGTTTCAGTATTGCCACGCCGTACGCCGGCAGTGTCAGCTTGCTCCCCTTTTTCCAC
>OGXW01001407.1_pt1 | contig 18173 bp, 14 predicted proteins | sample 1576341 | NCBI WGS metagenome assembly OGXW01 (sample SAMEA3541592, study PRJEB24748) | human gut metagenome | biome: human gut; feature: human-associated habitat; material: faeces | place: China | collected 2012
ACCTATCACAATCACCATTCCGTGGTAACTTGCATAATTATCAAATATATTTGTCACAAGCATTGATAATCTGTCCGCTACAATAAGCTTTTTAAATAAGCCCCAGAATATCCTTATACATCCCTGTGATAAGTTTTCACCTTTAAGTGATCTGCCTTCCCATAGTTCATCTGCAGTCTGGGAATACAAGGCAATTGGTCCCTCCATTATTTGTGGGAAAAAGCCCAGAAACAATGCAACTTTGCCTGGATTTTTTTCTGCCTCCACCTTGTTCCAGTACACATCAGCCATATATCCAATGGCTTCAAGAGTATAAAACGAAATTCCTATCGGGATTAAAAAGGTCTTAACATTCAAATAAAAACCACTCGTTACATGAGTTAATATCTTATCAATATTTACGGCAAAGAAATTGTAGTATTTAAGATAAACCAGTATTCCAAGGAGAACTGCTATTCCAAATATTAATACCCTTTTTCTTCTCTTTTTCGCCATTTTTTTATCATCGCACTGCTTTTTGATAAGTTCCATCCAGACTGTTATATAATGCGTAAACAGTGATGTAACAATTAAATATATCACAAGCTTCCCACTGATTGTCCAAAAGAATACATAACTTGCCAGAAGCAGGGTACACCATCTGTATTTTGCTGATGTAAGCTGATATGCCAAAAGCACTACCGGCAAGAAAACAAATAAATATAAAGGTTGACAGTATGACATCCTAGTTCTCCTGAAGTCTTGTTATCATTTTCCACATTGCCTCTACCGAATTTAAATTCTCCGGCACTATTTCAGAAGCTTCAATATCGATATCAAACTGATCTGTCAGCTCAGATATCAGTGATATAACCATAAATGAATCCATTATTCTATCATCTATTAAATTGTCAGTGTTCTCCCAGTCAATACTGTCATCCATATCATTCAAAATTCTAATTAATTCTTCCATTATTATCATCCTCCATATTTAATCTATAGGTATTTTGTTCTTTGCGCACTATCTTAAAACCAGATTTTGCAGAATACATAATTACAGCAGGCAGCTCATGGCTTAAAAAGAGTGACATTCCCTCAGTCATCGCATATGCACCCACATTTTCAAAAATAATCACATCTCCTATTTTCGGTTTAGTTAATTCAAGTCTCTGAATCAAGACGTCATTTGCCGTACATAGGGAACCGCAAATTGTCCATACTTCCGGTTCTCCATAATTTTTTCTACTATCGTATATGCATTTGGGCTGATACATTCCTCTAATCTGTCCATCATAATTCAGCTGATGTATACCGCCATCAACTATACAGTAATTTTTATTTCTGTTTCTTTTTATATCCAAAATTCCTGTCATATAGTATCCACAGGATGCAGACAGTCCACGCCCCATCTCAAGGGTTACTTTTCCTTTCCATTTCATTTTGGATAAGGCACAATTAATTGTATCCAAATCTTCCTGCAGAGTATCTCTCTGCCCATCGAAATAAGCAACAGCAAGCCCTGGTCCGTATTCAAGTTCTCCAATATCAAATCCATATTTTTCTTCTATTTTCAGGCAAAAATCATTAAGGTCATTTAACTCTTTTTCAAATTTTTTATTGCTCTTCTTCTGCGTTCCTGAAAAGTAATGAATTCCCTTAATTTCAAGTAATGGATAATCATTCGCAGAGCCGATTATGTCTGCTATAGTTTCCTCATCCATTCCAAACTGATTACCACTGGTCAGCCTCAAATACACCTTAAGTCTTTCATTATGAGCTTCACTCCACCTTGCAAAACACTGCAATTGTTCTATTGACTCCACTGTATATGAACACTTTCCACCATAAGTATTCATTATTTTTGTGATATCTGCTTTCATTTTCAATACACCGGATATTAGCAGTTTCTCAGGAGCCAGTTTTAATCTGTTACAGATTTCAAACTCTCCCATGGAACATACTTCAATCCTGTCCGTAATCTCTGACATAATTTCTGTCAAAAAAGGATTTGCCTTTATTGCATAACATATATTTACATCATGTGGAAGGTTATCCCTAAAAAAAACCACTCTGCTTTTCAGCTCATCCAAATCAAACATATAAAATGGTGTCTTATAACTTTCAACTGCATGTTGCAGACAATCCATGTCCATTACATCATCACCTCCTGTCTGTTCATAAAGTATTTTCTGTCCGTTTTCCCATTTTTATTTAATGGCATATCTTCCACTTTCACAATAGTATGAGGTATCATATATGCTGGTAATTTTCTTTTAAGACTTGATTTTATCTCATTTTCCTTTGCATTTCCAAGATAAAAACCTACAAGCCTGTTTCTTTTTTTATTCATAAAACAACAGCTTTTCTCAACTCCCGGCAGTTGATTTAGGGCATGCTCAATTTCTTCAAGCTCAATCCGATGCCCCATGTGTTTAATCTGAAAATCCTTCCTTCCAGCGAAAAACAGGTTTCCAGTCTCATCATAACGAGCCATGTCACCCGTAAAGTAGCATCTTTTTGTTTCTCCATTTATATCTATCTGACGAAATTTTCTGTCTGTTTCTGTTTTATTATTATAGTATCCTCTTGCAAGAGATTCTCCTACAACGCATATTTCTCCTGTCACTCCCGGATTATTGATTTCATGTCCATTTTCATCCATAAGCAGAATTTTTCTTCCTTCAAAAGCCTTTCCAAGCGGCAACAGCTCATTGTCCTCAAATGTCCTGTCTACTCTGTAATACATACAGTTACACGTTATCTCAGATGGTCCATAAAGGTTAACAAATTCTGCATCAGGTAATGCCTGCTGCCATAATTTGAGCTGTTTAATCGGCATTACTTCTCCACTAAACATCACACGTTTTACCTCCACCGGCACCCTGTAGCTGAGACCTTTCATGCATGATACAATGGTAAGGGCAGAAACAGCCCACACCAGAGAATTAATATGTTTATCACATATATAATCCAAAAGCCTTGGCGGTACAGAAAACAGTTTTGTAGGTATTATTACAAGTTCTGCTCCAGTCATTACGCAGGTATATATATCCTTTACAGAGACATCAAAATCAAATGGTGCCTGATTTCCCACTATATCCTTGTCCGTAAAATTAAAAGTTTGAGAAAAATGTCCTATAAAATCCATGACCGCTTTGTGGCTTACAGCTATACACTTTGGTTTTCCTGTAGAACCTGATGTAAAAATGCCATATAGAAGGTCATCTTCCTTGCAGTTATTTCTGACCACCATTAATTTTTTACCATCAATGTCCGTTTGAATTATCTCTTCAACCAGACACTTTTTATCTCCGTATCCTGTTTCATCTATCAGCTTTTCATTCTCGGCATAAGTAACTATTATTTGCGGTGACAATGCCATAAAAATATCATGCATCCTGTCTAGTGGCTGTTTAGGATCTACCATTACATAAAAGCAGCCTGCATACACAACCCCAAACATTACAGCCAGAGTCACAGAACTCTTGTCTGCTACTATTGCAATTGGCTTTTCCCTGTCTGTTTTTGCGCACAATGCTGTTCCGATCTGTTTTGACAACATTTGTAATTCCTTCCAGGTCATACAGATATTTCCATCGTCAACCGCAATCTTTTCTCCATGATTTTTTACTGTATTGTCCAGATAATCTAAAATACTTTTCATCTTTTTATATTAATGACTCCTTTCACCGCTTATATTATGCCTTTCATTTCTTACCAGTTTCTGAATCAATTCTTAACAAATCTAAAAAGGACTTCAGTGTACACATAATTCGTATACGCTGAAGTTCTTTTTTCTCTTAACTCTATTAAGCTGTTATTTATATGCCGTCCGCTATTTTATGTGCCAGTATCTCAATCCCTTCGTTCTCAACGCCGATATCTGACAGGGCACTTGCAACTCCTGCAATCTCGTCATTCAAGGTTGTCACCGCATTTGCTGACTGGGATGTGGCATTTTTTATTGCTTCAACCGATCTGGTGGAATCCTCCACCTGCTTTAAGAGGTTCTGCGACATGAATGAAAAATCCTGCATCTTATCAAACATAATCTTGGAATCTGCCTGATATTTACGTCCCACCTCTACGAGCTGTGCGTAACTGCCCATTGTCTTATCCTTCATGAACTCCACAACGTTATTTGCCTCCTGGGCTAGACCTGTGACAGCACTTAAAACTGTATTGGATATTTCCTTAATCTGGCTGGCTGTGGTACTTGAACTGGCTGCAAGCTTGGTAATCTCATCTGCAACAACTGCAAAACCCTTGCCAGCATCACCTGCATGGGCAGCCTCTGTTGAGGCATTAAGTGCAAGCAGATTGGTCTGGTCTGCGATCTCCATAATGTCTGCCGTAAGGTCAAGGATTTTCTCTGCAGCTTTGGATTGTTCGATTTTTTCCATGAGTGCAATCTCAACTGCATCTGCCCTCTCTCCAACTGAAGCCCTCTCCTTCTCAGACTTTGTCATGATATCGTAGGCTTCGTTGTTACTGTTCTGAGCATAATCAGCACCTTCTTTTGCCTCCTCGCTCATGCCCTCAAAGGACGACTCCATATCCTCCATGACATTTGCGATTTCTATTACGCTTGCATTCATTTCCTGAATATATGCGCTGTACTGCTGCATAATATCAGAAATATTGTCAGTATCACCCGACACCTTACTGACATGTTTTTTCACTGCAGCAATAGATGCTGCAAGCTTTTGTGCGTCTGATGAAACCTCTGCAAGAAGCTTTTCTAATTCTGCCTGCTGACTTCCCTCATTCGAAACAGCTTTTGTATCTTTCTTAAACAATCCCATTTGTATACCCTGCTTTCAATTTTCAGAAAATTTATACAACTCTAGGATTCATTATACCAAAAGTACTATTTATTCTCAAGTATTTTATTGACACTTACAAGTCTTGTTACTGTTACAAATACCTGAGCTGCCTTTGTAAGCTCCTCAAGAGAAGGAAATGTTGGTGCAATTCTGATTACAGAATCCTCTGGATCCTTCTTGTATGGGAATGGAGAGCCTGCGCCTGTCAGTACAACTCCTGCCTCTTTACATTTTGCAACAATATCCTTTGCGCAGCCTGGAAGGGCTTTAAATCCGATAAAATATCCTCCCATTGGCTTAATCCATGTGCCTATTCCTCTTGATGCCGCTTCCCTGGTAAGGAGCTCATCAAGCATATCAAATTTAGGTCTGATAAGGGCTGCCTGTTTGCTCATATGAGCCTTGATTCCATCCATATCTTTGAAATAAAGTACATGGCGGAGCTGGTTGGTCTTATCATGTCCGATTGTCTGGATTGTGAGCCGCTTCTTTATATCCTCAACATTTGCCTTTGATGTAGAAATTGCTGCAATTCCTGCACCAGGGAAGCTGATTTTGCTTGTTGAACAGAACTCAAATACCATGTCCGGATTTCCATTTTCCTCACAAAGGGATAAAATATCAGGAATCTCTGCCTGATTGTCATCATAGAGATGATGTACTGCGTAGGCATTGTCCCAGAAAATTCTGAAGTCCGCTGCTGCTGGCTTTAAGGCTGCAAAACGCTTAACTGTCTCATCTGAATACACGATTCCATCCGGATTAGAGTATTTAGGTACACACCAGATACCTTTTACAGACTCATCATTATTTACATACTCTTCCACCATATCCATGTCTGGACCATCTGCTGTCATTGGGATGTTAATCATCTCAATTCCAAACTCCTCTGTTATGGCAAAATGTCTGTCATAGCCAGGTACAGGGCAGAGGAATTTCACCTTGTCAAGCTTACACCATGGAGTATTTCCACATAATCCAAAAAGCTCTGCTCTGGCAACCTGATCATACATGATATTAAGACTTGAGTTACCATATACAATAACATTTTCCGGCTTTGTTCCAACCATATCTGCAACAAGCTTCTTAGCCTCCGGGATTCCGTCCAGACAGCCATAGTTACGAAGCTCTAAGCCATTTTCACTTTTTAATACCGACTTGGAATTAAGAACATCAAGCATTGGCATTGTAAGATCAAGCTGGTCTGTACCCGGTTTTCCTCTGGACATATCGAGGTTAAGCTTCATGTCCTTTATATTCTGAAACTCTGCCTCAAGCGCTGTCTTCTCCTCAAGTAATTCTTCCTTTGTCATGTCCTGATACTTTTTCATCTCTGTCCTCCTAGTTTTATATATGTTTTACTTCATTATTAACTCATTTACCGAATCAGATTGTATACAGCATATATCTGCATATAATCTACATAATATCATTCTGATAATACATCACTCCGCCTCATCATGAAGCTTTCTCATATGGGCTTTCATCTGCGCCTCATAGCCCAAATCACCCGGCTCATAAAATACCTGGTCTGTAAGTCCATCCGGCAGATACTGCTGCTTCACATAGTGGTTTGGATAATCATGGGCATACTGGTATCCCACGCCATGTCCCAGCTTCTGTGCTGAACCATAATGTGCATCCTGCAGATGTGTTGGTACCGGCGGTGTCTTTGTGGACTGCACAACTCCCATTGCTTTACTTATGGCTCCGTAGGCCGCATTGCTCTTAGGGGCACACGCCATATAGGTGACTGCCTGACTCAGTATAATCTGTGACTCCGGCATGCCAATCCGCTCCACTGCCTGTGCCGCCGCTGTGGCAACAACCAGGGCATTCGGATCTGCATTGCCTATATCCTCTGACGCAAGTATCATAATCCGCCTTGCGATGAACTTTACATCCTCACCTGCATAGAGCATTCTCGCCAGATAATAAACTGCCGCATCCGGATCTGAGCCCCGCATGCTCTTTATAAATGCCGAGATGGTATCATAATGATTGTCTCCCTTTTTATCATAGGATATGACTCTTTTTTGTATACATTCACTTGCCACATCTATTGTAATGTGTATGATTCCATCCTCTGAACGCTCTGTTGTAAGCACTCCCAGCTCTACTGCTGTAAGGGCTGCCCTGGCATCGCCATTTGACACATCTGCCAAAAACTCCAAAGCATCATCATCAATCTCTGCCTTATAGGAGCCCATGCCCTTTTTCACATCAGTTACCGCCCGCATAATCAGAGTCTTTATATCGTCCTTTGACAGCTTCTTAAGCTCGAATATAACCGACCTGGACAGCAGAGCTCCATTAACCTCAAAGTAAGGATTCTCCGTTGTAGCTCCAATTAAAATGATTGTGCCATCCTCCACAAATGGGAGCAGATAGTCCTGTTGTCCCTTGTTGAAGCGGTGTATCTCGTCTACAAAAAGGATTGTCTTTTTGCCGAACATCCCCTGGTTATCCTTGGCCTTCGCCACAACATCCTCCATGTCCTTCTTGCCGCTTGATGTGGCATTGATCTGCATGAATTCTGCGCTTGTGGTATGGGCAATCACCTTTGCGAGTGTGGTCTTGCCAGTTCCTGGTGGTCCATAAAATATGATAGAGCTGAGCTTATCCGCCTTTATGGCCCTGTACAGGAGCTTATCTTTGCCTATTATATGCTGCTGGCCCACTACCTCATCCAGAGTGGTAGGTCTCAGTCTTGACGCAAGTGGTGCTTCCGATTCCATATTCTGTTCTCTCATGTAATCGAATAAATCCATTTTGAATTATTTTCCTCTAAATCTTGCAAATTTCTGTATTTAATTAAATAAATGATTATTTTTTGTTTATTAAATGAATAATAAAGCGTCCAAAAATTCATTTTTTCTATTGTATAGAATACATGAATTTCAGACGCTTTTCAAGTGAGTATATTTTTTTCTACGTTATGTCACATTTAATGGCTTATTTTTCCAATATAATGTGCGTTTTTCCCAAGAGGACACTTGTTTTCCAGTGGCAGACATTTTGCTCTTCCTGCCACCGGCTTACTCTGTCATAATTGCCTATCCAAATATAAGCACAGCTGCTTCATGATTCTGGCATCACTGCCTCTCCACACGAGCTGTCAGGGCACCATTATCTGTGTCAATCAGAATTGTATCGCCTTCCCTGACTTCATCTGCGAGGATGAGCTTTGCAGCCAGTGTCTCCACATTCTTTTGCAGATAACGCTTTAATGGTCTGGCTCCATATACAGGATCATAGCCATTTTCTGTGATGAAGGCTGCTGCACTGTCCGTCAGGCTTACCTTTATCTGCCTGTCAGCCAGACGCTTGTTCAGGTCAGCCATAAGCAGGGTGATAATATTTCCTATATTGTCCCTGGTCAGAGGCTTAAACAGGATGATTTCATCCAGACGGTTCAAAAACTCAGGTCTGAAATGGCTTCTGAGCTCATTCATGACCTCAGCTTCACAGCCCGGCTTAATCATGCCATTTTCATCTATGCCATCCAAAAGCTCCTGTGAGCCAATGTTGCTGGTCATAATGATAATAGTATTTTTAAAATCAACAGTCCTGCCCTGTGAATCAGTGATACGTCCATCATCCAGCACCTGAAGGAGTACATTAAATACGTCCGGATGTGCCTTTTCAACCTCATCAAACAATACAACTGAATAAGGCTTACGTCTTACTGCTTCTGTGAGCTGGCCACCCTCATCATAGCCTACATATCCCGGAGGCGCACCTATAAGTCGTGACACTGAGTACTTCTCCATGTACTCACTCATATCAAGCCTGACCATATTGCTCTCATCATCAAAGAGGCTTGCTGCCAGAGCCTTTGCAAGCTCTGTCTTACCTACACCGGTTGGTCCAAGGAACATAAATGAACCGATTGGTTTTGTTGGATCCTTGATGCCAGCCTTTGAACGGATGATTGCCTCTGTTACCTTGGTAACTCCATCGTCCTGACCTATAACCCTCTTGTGAAGCTCCTCATCCAGATGCAGGGTCTTGTTTCGCTCGCTCTCAGTAAGCTTTGCTACAGGTATACCTGTCCATCTTGAAATAATCCGGGCTATCTCCTCGTCACTTACATTTTCCCTGATTAATGACAAGTCACGATTCTTTAGCTGCTCTTCCTCTGCTTCAAGCTGTTTCTCAAGCTGTGGCAGCACTCCATATTGAAGCTCTGCTGCCTTTTCCAGATCATAGTTCTGCTGAGCAGTCTTTATCTCATTCTTTGTGGACTCAATGGATTCACGAAGCTTTGACACCTTGTCAACTGCCCCCTTCTCATTTGCCCACTGGGCTTTCTTATTGTTAAAATCAGCTCTGAGCTCTGCCAGCTCCTTCTGCAGGTTTGCAAGTCTCTCCTTGCTCAGGTTGTCTGTCTCTTTCTTTAAGGCAGTTTCTTCAATCTCAAGCTGCATTACCTTACGATTCAGCTCATCAAGCTCTGTAGGCATGGAATCAAGCTCTGTCTTGATAAGGGCACAGGCTTCATCCACCAAATCAATTGCCTTGTCTGGCAGAAACCTGTCAGATATATATCTATTTGAAAGAACTGCTGCTGTAACAAGAGCAGAGTCTGTTATTTTTACACCATGATATACCTCGTATCTCTCTTTTAAGCCTCGAAGAATTGAGATAGTATCCTCTACCGTTGGTTCATCTACCATAACCGGCTGGAAACGTCTCTCCAGGGCTGCATCCTTCTCAATATACTCTCTATACTCGTCCAGAGTTGTAGCACCTACACAGTGGAGCTCACCTCTTGCAAGCATAGGCTTAAGGAGCTGTCCTGCGTCCATGGCACCATCTGTTTTTCCTGCTCCCACAATTGTGTGCAGCTCATCTATAAAGAGAATTATCTGTCCCTCTGAGCTTTTAACCTCCTCCAGAACAGCCTTAAGCCTCTCCTCAAACTCACCACGATACTTGGCACCTGCTACAAGAGAGCCCATGTCAAGAGCAAAAAGCTTCTTATTCTTTAAGCCCTCAGGCACATCACCCTTTACTATACGCTGTGCAAGCCCCTCTACTACTGCGGTTTTACCTACACCAGGCTCACCGATTAATACCGGATTGTTTTTGGTCTTTCTGGACAAGATACGAACGACATTTCTGATTTCATCATCCCTGCCTATTACCGGGTCGAGCTTCTGTTCTCTGGCTCTCTCCACCATATCATAACCATATTTTTCAAGGGTATCATATGTAGCCTCCGGGTTATCGCTTGTGACCCTCTGGTTTCCTCTCACGGTTGAAAGGGCTGTGAGGAATCGATCCTTGGTAAGTCCATATTCCTTGATAAGCTCCTTCATAGCCTTATTTGGATATTTGAGCAGACACAGGAAAAGATGCTCAACAGACACATATTCATCGCCCATTGATTTTGCTATATCCTCTGCATGGATAAGTACATTGTTCAAATCTTTGCCCACATATAACTGACCGGCTCCGCTGACCTTGGTTCTCGCCTCAAGATGACGGCGGGCATTCTCGGTAAAGTGATGCAGGTCAATCTCCATCTTTTCTATTAATTTAGGAATCAGTCCATCTTCCTGCTCTAGAAGAGCCAGCAGCAAATGCTCCTGCTCTATTTCCTGATTGCCATAATCATATGCAAGCTTCTCGCAGTCGTTGACTGCTTCTATTGATTTCTGAGTAAATTTCTGTATGTTCATTTCCACACCTCCCTGTTGTGTTGGTTATATATATATTTATCTTTGTTGTTTGGACTTTTTTATTAATAATATGAAGAAAAAATCCACATAATCAACTATTTTGGACTTTTAATTTAATATTTGCTATTTGACGTCCAAATAATTCAAACCAATCCTTAAAAAGCAACTTTTTTAGTATCAAAAGTGGTCTTTTAATGGTAAAAAGTCCAATTATTAACATTATGATATTTTTATACTATTCTGGCGCACAACCGCTTATTTAAAAACCGCCGTGCGCCAGAACCATCAAGCCATTCAAATGGCTAAAGCTTATTGATTAGCCTTCAATACAAATGTATTTCTTCTGAGGAATCTCCTCTTTCTTCTCCCTCTTAGGAACGTTAATCTTTAAGATTCCATCCTCGAACTTAGCCTTTATGTCTTCCTCTGTAACATCATCTCCTACATAGAAGCTTCTGCTGCAGGTGCCATAAAAGCGCTCTCTTCTGATGTAATTGCCCTTCTTGTCCTTTTCCTCATTGCTGTCATTCTTCTCTGCTGTGATGGTCATGTAACCATCCTTAAGCTCAGCCTTTACATCATCCTTTTTATATCCTGGAAGGTCAATATCAATATCAAAGCTGTCCTGATTCTCTCTGACATCAGTTTTCATAACTGCTGTATTTGCATTGCTATATCTATTGCTTCCAGCTGCTGGTTTGAAAAAGTCACCATCAAAAATATCATCAAATAAGTTTTCTCCAAAAATACTAGGCATTAACATATGTCCTTCCTCCTTTAATTTTTATTTGTTTTCTTTTGTTGATTATGTTATAGCACTATTATTAGCACTCGTCAAGTGTGAGTGCTAATAAAAATTATAAAATAATTATAAACTTGTGTTTACATTATAATATGCTATTTTCCCAATGCCCCAAGCCCCGGATAAGAAGCAGCTTCTCCCAGCGCTTCCTCGATTCTAAGAAGCTGGTTGTACTTGGCTGTCCTCTCACTTCTGCATGGCGCGCCGGTCTTTATCTGCCCACAGTTCATAGCCACAGCAAGGTCTGCAATAGTGGTGTCCTCAGTCTCACCAGAGCGGTGGGAAGCAATAGCTGTATATCCAGCCCTATGAGCCAGCTTGATTGCATCCAGTGCCTCCGATACAGAGCCAATCTGGTTTACCTTTATAAGAATCGAATTGCCACAGCCATTCTCTATGCCCTTTGACAGGCGCTTTGTATTTGTCACAAACAAATCATCTCCTACAAGCTGTACCCTCTTTCCAAGCTCCGCAGTAATCTTTTTCCAGCCATTCCAGTCCTCCTCATCCAGAGGGTCCTCAATGGACACAATAGGATATTTCTCAATGAGCTTCTTGTACATATCTATAAGCTCCTCCGAAGAATAATCCCTTCCACTCTTTGGCATATGATATGACACCTGTCCGGTAATATCATGCTCAGCCGTCATCATCCCTTCTTTGTGTAATGGCTTCCACTCACTTGCAGCTACATCAAGAGCAAAGCATATGTCCCTGCCAGGCTCATAGCCTGCCTGCTTTACAGCCTCTGTCATGGTGTCAAGCACATCCTCAACCCTATCAAAATCAGGGGCAAAGCCTCCCTCATCACCAACCGCTGTGGATAAGCCCTTCATATTTAAGACCCTTGCCAGAGAATGATACACCTCAGCCCCCATCCTCAAGGCTTCCTTAAAGCAGCAGGCTCCCACAGGCATTATCATGAACTCCTGAAAATCAATTGAGTTTTTGGAGTGAGCTCCACCATTTATGATATTCATCATAGGTACAGGCATTGTAGCAGCAGCCACGCCTCCTATAAATCTGTACAAAGGAATGTCAAGGGATTTTGCCGCCGCATCAGATGCAGCAATTGACACGGCAAGGATAGCATTTGCGCCAAGCTTTGATTTGTCATCAGTGCCATCTGCCTCTATCATGGCTTTATCAACAGCATAAATGTCAGAGGCATCCATCCCCTCAAGACGTGTGCTAATCACTGTATTAATATTGTCAACAGCATTCTGCACCCCCTTGCCCAGATACCTCTTCTCATCCTTGTCCCTAAGTTCATGCGCCTCAAACTCTCCTGTTGATGCCCCAGACGGAGCAATTCCCCTGCCCACAGTGCCATCATAGAGATATACCTCAGCCTCCACAGTAGGATTGCCCCTTGAGTCTAGGACTTCCCTGCCTAAAACTTTTTCGATTTCCAAATATGACATATGTTTCTCCTTCCATATAAACGTTGCCCAATTTGATATAAATAATATTTCCATATCTAAGTAGAAACATACACATATGTCATTTTATATTTTTATTTTGTGTTAAGTCCAAATACCTTACATAAAATGTGCTCAAAACCTAAAACAGGATACCACGCTGAAACAGTCAGAAATTTGTGCAGAGTTACGGATATAATATTTTCTAAATGTTCTAATATAGGTGTTTTAAAGTTGACGCAACCGTTCGACATTCGCCATCCATGGCTCAAGTCTCGCTCTCGGCAACGTCCTGTTGCCGAGTTGCTTGGAAACGTATAGAACATTAAGAAAATCTAATATCCTTCGCAAAGCACAAATTCCTGACTGTCTCAGCGTGGTATCCCTCCACACCGCTCAAGCACATTTTCCACAAAAGTTTGCCACATACAATAACATACATAAAACCTGCCACTGGCAGCTTTTCTTGCATACTTTGGCATAAAAAAGCAGGCCGCCCTCAAGGGGCATGCCTGCCAAAATCTATTTATTAACTGAATTATCTTTAACCCTGTCCTCAAGACGAAGCGCACGAATAATCAGATCCATAGAGCCCTTCACACCATAGCTTGCACTGTTGATACACAAGTCATAGTTAGAAGCCTTGCTCCATTTTCTGCCAGTATAGTACTTGTATTTAATCTGATGACGCTTATCCTCAGCATCAATAAGAGCCTTAGCCTGCTTAGCTGTGAACTTAGGATTAATCTCCATAAGCCTCTGCACACGTCTCTTTACAGGAGCTGTAACGAAAATACTTACATGAGGAATATGATTGTTCGTAAGGATAGCATCTGCGAAACGACCCATTACTACAAAATCCTCCTGCTTAGCCTTCTCAACAAGGAACTTGCTTGTATCAAAGAAAAGCACATCATCCTGTGGAAGTCCGTGGTATTTAGCGAAGTTCTTTATTCTCTTGATGAGAGACTCATGCTTCTTCTGTTGGATAGATGCGATTGCCTGAGCTGCATCATCACCACTCTGCTGCTTGAATACCTCATTCATAACAGATACATCATAGAAATTCATACGAAGTGCATCTGCAAGCTCAAATCCAATTTCGTTTCCGCCACAACCACATGAACGACCGATACAGATGATAATATGGTCATCTTCCTTGAAACGGTCATGTAGGTTAACGCTGTTTAAGTCAGCAATCTTTGGATCAAGGATATCTCCATCAGCATAGCTTGTAGGGAGATTCATTGTCTCATCAAGGATTTCTCCGTATTTTTTCATAATCTCATGGCGTGTATCCTTGTTATTGATAGTACGAGCCATGTTGCTTATCAGAGCCAGCTCACTTCTGATTTTAAATCCCTGATTTCTCTCGTGAAGAACTTCCATAATATTTCTGATGGCAACATCCCTGTCACCAGTAAATACCCTGCCGAGGCTTGAACCAAGCTCTTTGTATACTTCTCCATCTAATTCATAAATTCGGACCGCAAGATCCTGGATTTTCTTATCATTAAATTCCATATCTTACCCCTCCTCTATAAAAAGAACAATAATGTGTCAATAATAAACACTGGAATCAAGTATCTGACTGACCATCCAATATATCCAAAGAAGGATGGCATCTTAACACCGTTTTCATCTGAAATAGACTTAACCATGAAGTTAGGAGCATTTCCGATGTATGTGTTAGCACCCATAAATACAGCACCACACGAAATAGCCATAAGCATCTTGACTGGTATTGTACCAACTGTTGTTGCAATTCCTGACGCAAAGCTCATAGAACCTGCTGTAGTAAGGAATACAAGGTATGTTGGTGTATTGTCAAGGAAGCTTGAAAGTGCACCTGTTACCCAGAACATCTGGAATGGATGTGAAAGTCCAAGGCTTGCTCCTGCGCTCTTTAAAATCATAAGAGCTGGCTGCATTGTAATGAAGATTCCAACGAAAAGTACAGCAACTTCCTCGATAGCTCCCCATGTGAAATGGTTCTCCTTACGAATCTCAACATTAGTTGTCTTGAATGACAGGAATGCAGCAAGAAGAATTATAGCAACCTCAATAATAGCTGGAACTGTAAGTCTTACCTCACCGAAAATGTGGATACCAATAACCTCACCTGCTGCGTTCTTGAATGCATCAAGCTCTGGAAGAACACCGCTTAAGATAACCGCAACTACAATCATGATGATAAATATGAAGTTATGAGCTCCTTTAATTCTTACAAGTGGCTCTCCCTCTTTAATCTCAGGCATTAATCCCTTTGAGATATCCTTCTGGTAAGCTTTCTTATCCAGAAAATAGAATACTGCAAGAAGAAGTACCATGTTAACTAATAAAACAGGTATTAATCTAAGGCTCCAGAAGAATGGAACTCCCCGGGAAAATCCCATCAAAAGTGGTGGATCTCCGATTGGTGTCAGACATCCTCCGATGTTTGACACGAGGAATATGAAGAATACCATAATGTGTGTCTTATTTTTTCTCCATGAATTCATCTGAATAATTGGTCTTACAAAAAGCATTGATGCTCCTGTTGTACCAATCCAGCTTGAACAAAGTGTAGCTATAGTAAGCAAAACTACGTTTACCTTTGGGTTACCTGCAAGGCTTCCCTCAAGCTTGATATTACCTGTAACACAGAACAGACCAAACAACAGCACGATAAATGTAAGATAGTCTCCTATGATACACTCAAGCACTGTTTCAGCAGCTGTGCCGGCACCGTATTTAATCGCAAATGGAATGATAAATAAAAGCGACCATAAAATCACGGCGTATGCTCGGTTTTTCTCCCACCATTCAGGCTTAACCAATGGAAAAATTGCAATGCAGAGCAATAAGCATGCAAATGGGATGCATAACCACAATGGTATGTTTGTCATTTTAATCACCTCTGAAACTATTTATATTGCTTTTTTGACGTTCTCATTTTACTACTCTTATAGTATAATTCAACCTCAAAAATAATTTTTGTGTATAATGGCTATATTTTTCAAAAATAAACTATATACATATCAAAAATACACAAAAATTGCTTCTTATTTATAGTTCCACTCAGTAAAATCATCTACTGAATAATCCGCCATTGGAGCACTGTCATTTGCCGGTGAGATGTCTGATTTTACATAAAATGTGGCAAAGTCAACCTGTCTGGCTCCTTCTATGTCATTTTTTGAATCGTTTCCTATATATATAGTCTTCTGGGAATCGAGCTGTTCTTTCTCGATTAAAGCATCAAAAAATCTCTTGTCAGGCTTCTTGGTCTTATAATCTGATGAGATTAAGACAGCATCAAAGTATTTAAAAATATCTATGCAGCGCAGCTCATACTCTGTAAAAATTCTCTGGGCATTTGACAGAAGATATACTTTTTTACCTGCCTCCTTGAGGTATGAAAGCATCTCCTTAGTTCCTGGATAGAGACGTACAAAATCCGTAGCCAGCACTCTGAAAAACTGTCCTGTATGTACAGCAAGCTCATGGGAGGCCTCAACCCCCTTTTCCTTGTACAAATCCATAAACACATCTGTAATCTCAATTTCAGGAGACGACTCATGCTCATACTTAGGGTTGTCTGCCAGCTCGCTTTTAAGTGCAAGCTCCTTTCCGCTTACCAGTTTCTTATAGGCATTCTTAAGCTCCTCTGATTCATACAGGGCTCCATAATAGCCATAAAACATAGCAAGTCTCTCCCAGATTTCTTCTTTGTTCTCATTTGTACGTATGTCAACCAGTGTTCCATACAGATCAAAGACATAATTGTCATAATTCATAGGTAATTCAGCTTTTGTTTTCATAACTTTAGTTTTCTCCGTTTAGTCCATATTATCAATATCTGACAGAATTTTCAAGTTACTCTTCTTCTTAGGGTTTCCAATATCTTTTTCTCCATTCTCGATACCGCCACCTGATTCATATTCATGTGCTCCGCAATCTGTCCCTGGGTCAGATTTTTCACATACCTAAGATATATAAGCTTCCGCTCATCTCCCTCTAATTTTTCCAACAGGCTTGACAGCAGAATGTTATTTTCTATCCTGTTCACATCCACTTCCCCCGAATTTGCATCCTCAATCACATCACCTAAGACACCATCATCGCCGATTGGCTGTGACAAATAGTTTACCGGCAGATTAGCGTCCATCGCCACAATCACATCCTCCCTCTTAAGTCCTGTAAGCTCACATAATCGTTCCACCGTAATATGATCCGGCTCGTCCATATTCCGAGTGACTGCTGTAATCTTTGCCACATCCTCCATTATTTTTCTGCTTACATGCACCTGCCTGTCATCCCTCATAAACCTCCTGATTTCCCCAAGTATCATAGGCACAGCATAGGTGGAAAAAGCATTGCCGGTATCCGGGTCAAATCTGTCAATTGCCTTGATTAAGCCCATTACCCCAATCTGCACTATATCCTCCCTCTCGTACTGCTTATTGCCTATCAGCCCATCATTTCCCACACAGCAGGAATTTGATATGGCATAGCCCCTTGCCTTTAACTGCTTCACCGCCATGTGCACTAGCCCAAGATTGTTAAGCACCAGCTCGTCCCTTGCTTCCTTATCTCCCGCTCTCGCTCTTTTTATGTACTCCTTTAAGCTGTCATCTTTTGTAGACGCCTTATTCGTTAGTTCCTCCTAACTTCTTTATCATAGTAACCCTTGTTCCCTCTGCCGGCCTGGACCAGACCTCAAGCTTATCCATAAAGGCTTCCATAAAGGCAAATCCCATGCCGGACCTCTCCATCTCAGGCTTTGTGGTAAAAAAGGGTTCCATTGCCTGACTTAGATTTTCTATTCCTACTCCCTTGTCAGTGACCACCACAGTCAATTCCTTTCCCTGATAAGTGCACTCCATCTCCACCTCTTTTGCACCACCATGGATTATGGCATTAGTCACCGCCTCAGACACAGCAGTCTTTACATCATCCAGTTCCTCCATGGTAGGGTCTAACTCCATGATAAAGCCGGCAACTGCCATTCTGGCAAAGGCTTCGTTCACTGATTTTGCATCAAATACAAGTTTCATTCTGTTACAGCTTTGCTCCAAATTATTCATACTATTCCCTCACCTTCACAATCTTGTACAAGCCCGACGCTTCAAATATTCGCTCAATCCTAGGTGTCACTCCACAGACAACCAGCTCTCCATCCAGAAATTTCATTTTTCTGCTCCTGCCTATTATGACGCCAATCCCTGAGCTGTCCATAAAGCATGTCTCTTCAAAATCCAGCACCAGCCTCCGCACTCCTCTCTTGTCCACCATGTTGTCAATGCTCGCAATCAGCATTTTAGCACAATGATGGTCCAGCTCCTTTGGCATCTTATACAATAGTTCCTGTTCTCTCATTTTAACCTCCTCTTGCATCCTTTGGCATACATAAAACCTGCCACCGGCAGCTTCTCTCACATACTTTGGTATCCAAAAATCCCTGCCGCCGGCAGCT
>OGXW01001409.1_pt1 | contig 18151 bp, 26 predicted proteins | sample 1576341 | NCBI WGS metagenome assembly OGXW01 (sample SAMEA3541592, study PRJEB24748) | human gut metagenome | biome: human gut; feature: human-associated habitat; material: faeces | place: China | collected 2012
CTCAGTAGGTAGAGCACCTGCCTTTTAAGCAGGGTGTCCGGGGTTCGAATCCCCGTTGGAGCACCAAAAAGTGAGCATTTTTGTTATCGTCAGAAATGCTCACTTTTTCTATGCCGTGCCAGCAATCCATTGAAATCACTATGTTTTTTGAGTCCGGAGTTCTAAATTCGCTGTTTTGGATTCCGAACTTTTTTCTTATGTTTTTTACAGTATGACTAATGTTTCGGAATAATTTCCGACACGAATTCCGACACGGCATTGCATTTTACGCCATAGAATGATAAACTTGCCTTAGTGAAAAGGGGGTTTTCATTTATGCCAAAGGCCACTAAATTACCAAGCGGAAAATGGAGGTGCAGAGCCTACTACACAGATTTTGACGGCTCATATAAAACCAAGTCATTCACCGCTAACACAAAGAAAGAAGCTGAAAGACTGTCCGCAACTTTTGTTATGGAACACGAGCACGCCGCCAAGCCTGAAAACAAGACATTAGGCGCACTCGCGGACGCATACATCGAGAACCGTTCGGAGCTGCTCTCACCATCCACTATCGCGGGATATAAGAAAATCAGGAACAGCGCCTTCAAGGAAATAATCAATGTCCGCATAGGAATTATTACAAAGGAAATGTATCAGAGCGCCATAAATACTTATAGCAAAGGCAGAGCGCCTAAAACAGTAGCCTCCGCTAACGCTTTCTTTAGTAGCGTCCTGAAGGCCAACGGATATAATCTAAGTGAAGGCGTCATACTCCCGCAAAAAGAAAACAAAGAAATCCAAATCCCGTCTGAAGCAGAAGTAAGCGCCTTTCTTGAGAACATCGCGCCCACCCGCATTTATCTTTATTGTTTATTCGCCGCGACGCTTGGCTTGCGCAAGAGTGAAATAGTGGCTTTACGATGGAAGGATATAGACACTAAGGCAAAGACTATACATATAAGTAAAGCAAGAGTAAAAGGTGAGAATAGCGTTTTCGTTGAGAAAGCGCCAAAGACAACACTAAGCGAACGAACCTTACATATGCCGCAGATATTGATTGATAACCTCGGTAAGTGCGGCAAGCCCGACGAATATATTTTCAAGGGTAATCCGCGCGGTTATGAAGAAAGTTATAGATATTATCGAGACAAATTCAATTTCCCTTATAACTTTCACGCCCTCCGTCATTATTACGCGTCAGTAATGCTAATGAACGGTGTTCCTAACCGATACGCAAAAGAGCGTATGGGACACGCAACCGAAAATATGCTTCAGCGCGTTTATCAGCATACTTTCGCCGACAAGCAAAAAGAATTTGACACTGTAATGGACAACGTTATGAATAGCGCTTTCGGCGAGAAAAAATAAAAATCGCGTCGCAGAATCGATTATGTTCTGCGACGCGATTTTCTATTCACGCAACTAACGCGCTTAGTAGTGCCATCTTGTCATCGCTATTCATTTGAATGATATTGGCCAGAGTGTCAAACTCTCTAATGGTGAATGTATCGGGACAGCTAAGCCGATTGTAGAACGTAGAGCGAGAAACGCCAATCTTCAAGGCAATATCATCAAACGAATAGCCGCTCTTGATGGAATAAATCTTTATTTCCTTCCGCAAATCAAACTTTGACATTTCTGCGCCCTCCTTTCAACTAATTATGCGGCGGTTATCTCGGCGTAAATAGCCTTGAAACTATCCAGCGTGGTTTTCTTCTGATACAGTTCAGGAAGGAACTTGCGGGCGAAGTCAGAGCGGAAATGAATAAAGGCTTTCTGTTCGCCGTAAAGCTCGGCACAGGCGTTCAAATCATCCATAATCCATTTGGCTTCCTCGGCGTTTGCCTCATTCCTCATATAATACTGGACATATTCAATAGTAATCTTGACGAGGCTTTCAGGGCGAACGAGCGTAGTAGAATTCTTTTTCATTTTAGGTAATTCCTTTCAAAATAAATTTTTTGTTTTGTTGTCGTTCGGTTCGGAGTGGCCACCCTTTGTCCTCTTGACGATTTGAATTATAGCACCATCAAATGTGTTTGTAAAGTACAGATTTTTGGATTTTTAGACTAGAAAACCGAATTTTTAGACTATTGAAAGTTCATAAAATTGTTATTTGCTTCTCCCCATTTGGTGCGGCTATGCCCACATTTTCTCCCAAAAAGTTCAGGAAAATAGTCCCAATTTTGCCGTGGCCAAATCGAAGTTTGAGATTTTGAGAAATTCGCGCAAAACGGCCTTATTTTTGCCTCAAAAGTTCCGAAAATCGAAGTTCGTGTGTTCTAACTTACGTTTTTCCCAGATATATACAAAAAGAACGCCCCGAAGGGCGTCTTTCTTGCTTTATTTTTCCTCTGTCTCATCGTGCGCGGACTTGTTTTTTTCGGTTTGTGTCCCGAAGTAAAAACTGATTATCATAGTGAATATAGTGAGAAATTGTTCCGCGCTTATTGAGCCGATAATTGCCAGATAAGCAAATACCGCGCACAATATCAGAGTAATTATGCTCTTTACATTTATGAGCTTGGCTATTTTATTTTTCATTTGCTGCCATCTCCCTTATTTTCTAAAATTGTGATTCTTGTTTCGTGTTCATTGACTTCAGATTCCACGCGCTCAATGTTCGCGCCCTGTTTGTCCAGTGTCTTGTCAAGTCTGTTGATACTATCTTGTAATTGGGTTAGTGCCTTTGTATTCGCTGCTATAATCTTACCAATTGTGATGATAAACCCAACTAACACAATTAGAGCGCTTAGATTTTGCCAATCCATAATCTCACCTCTTTATTTCGTTCTCTTCCAAACATAAACTGCGAGGTAAGGCGGCATATTGTTGTGGGCTTTCCCTTCACCGACGTCGCCTGTGTAAGAACCAACTGCCCAATATGTGCTCTTGCTACCGACATTCGGATATCCAATCGGGGCATAATTATTTCCAGCACCTGCATTTGGATAAAAGATTCCGTGGTTGTGCGAAGGCATTTCTGAGTTTGTCAAGGTATGAGTTGCCTCACCGCCAGTTGAACCGCCCGCATAAGTTGAGCCAGCCGCGAGAAGGAATTTGTCTTTGATTTGCTCCCAAGTGCCGCCGAATAAGGTGCTTGGATTTGTATTATTGACGGAAATATAAACCGAACCAACCGGATAGAGCAACGAAAAAATGTCTTTGCTATTCAGCTTGATTGAGTTTGCTGAAATGCTGTCCGCCGCAAGTGCGCCCGTTGCGGAAACTCCGCCGCTAACGCTCAAATCACCTTTCACTGTCGTGCTGACATTGAAATTGAAATCGTCCTCGCTCCAATCGAAAATAGGCGTGGTTTTGCGGGTTTGCTCATTGCTTTCAACGGTAGATAACTTATCAATCGCGCGGGCTTGGAATGTGTAAGCGTTCAGATAATTCAGCCCCGAAATAGTGGCTGTGATATCGTATTTATTACCTGTTGCTGTGGCTGTCGCGCTTGTCCAGTTAGTATAGCTGCCATCTTTTACCTTATAGCGATATTGAACGGTAAGTGTGTTGTTTGCCGCGCCAAAATTGCCATTCCAATAGTTGCCGCTTATTTTCAGCGTCGCAACTCCCGATGTAGTCGCCGCGCTTGCGTTGAGCGTGCAAGTCAATTTGATATACTCAACCAAATCATAGGTGCGCGTTTGTTGTGTTGTAAAGCCGCGGCTATCTGTCGCCTGAAATACAACACTACCACTCTCAACGCCGCTTATAGTGCCGGTTCCACTCGATATGGATTTACCGCCGCAAGAAACCATCTGCGCGGCAATCGACGCACTGTTCTTTGCTGTGGCTCCTGTGTTCACGCTTATATTACTGAAATACTTTACGAATTTCTGATTATTGCCCGTCAAGGCCACAGTAGTCGCGTTAGTGTCTTTAGCGCTCCCATTTAGCGTGGGCTTACATTGCGCCTCATCACAATTGACAGTGAAATTACAAGTTGTCGTGCCGATTGTGAGAGTGTCGTTATATGTGGTGCAAGTTATAACACCCTGCCCACTCTTTGCATTTGGTATTTGCGCATAGAATGTCGTAGGTATTGCCCAAGTCAAACTTGTTTCACTTGTCTTTGTGGCTATCGTTCCGGACAGCGCGCCGAATGTATATGTAAGCGTGTGCGTGAAAAGCGGGCTAAGTCTATTGATAGTAATGGTTGCGTTGCCGCCGATGTAGGCCGCAGCACAATTTACCTCGCTTGGTGTGCTTGCTGTGCCGGTTTGAACTGTGGTGCTGTCCGTCCAAGTAGCTTTATATTTTCCTCCTACTTGCCCATAGCCGCTCCAAGAAATAGTGATTTTCTTATCTATGCCGCGCCCATGCTGAACAACTATTGTTTTAGGTTCGCCGCCTGATGTAACACTTTGGCCGGGGTTTCTTGTTTGCCCATACCAAACGCCATAGGTATCGGAACTTGTCGGGTTATCTGTTGCTGCAATAGTAAATGCACCATCGGTTAGGTAATATTGGTTTACCATATAGTCCCACGCCATATCCCAACCAGAAATTGAAACGGTGGTTTGGTTTGTAGCTTCGTTATAAGAAGTCGTGTATTTCAGCCAAACATAGTAATTATGATATTGGTTATATGAGCCTGTTGTTTTCCATTCAGCCATTTTCCTCCCTCCTTAGTTGCCTATCCAGAAGCAGCCGGTTCTGTCGCTGCCGTAGTCCTCAAAGCGGCTGTTATTGCCGATTATCAAGTAAGTTGTCGCGTGGAGGTTAGTAGCATTTACTCCGGTATTGTCAGCGGTTAGAACTTCCTCATTATTGCGGAAAATGCTCATTCCGTCCTCGTCAATGTTAGTGCTCATTTCGCTATCTGACTTACTGATAGTCAAACCATCATCATCGAATTTGAACCCTGTTGAAGTAATAACCTTGTCAGTGCCTTTTGCTATTTCGGTTGAAATGGCGAGATTGATTTCATCGCTCGTCATTGTGGCATCAACTTTTTTAGTGAGCGTTTCAAATTGCTCGGCGTTGCTTTGATTCTGTTGGTTTATGTTGTCCTGCAAATTGGCAAGGTTGTTCGTCAAATCCGTTTGGTTCTGAACAACACTTGATACAGTAGCGGAAATTGAATTTTGCGTGAGTTGCAGCTGTGCTATCTTTTCGTTGTAGCCCTCCACAGAGGACGCAAGCAACGTAATTTCTTTATTTTGCTTATCAACGCGGGCATAGGTTTGCTTTATTACGTCGCCAATGCTTGTGGGATTGCTTTCAGTTTCCGCGCTGTTCTCGTCGTATTTCCAAAGTGTTTGTTCGGTGAGCGCGCCATCATATTTGAGAGTGTCATTCAGCACGAAAGAAGTAAGCGTCCCGTTATCCCTTGTCTCAATGTCGATTTTGTCGCCAATTTCAAGCGCAGGATTTCCTCGCCAAGAACAATCAAAAATATCAATCGTAATGTCGCCTATCGCGGTAATAGCGTTATGAACAAGGGTTCCAATGTCGTCCCGCAATTCCCAGAACGCATTATCCCGCACATATTGAGTTGAGCCTATTTGTGTAGTGCTTTCGCTCACATTATCGCCCAATTCATTCGCGCTACAAATTGTCTGAAGTCTGCGCCCTTCGCCGCTCTTGAGTGTGATGTATTTAGCTTTTGTGAGAGTTTCAACCGCAGCGCCGCTCTTGTCGAGCATCTTGAAGCATAGCTCATTGTCAGAGTTTATAAAATAAATGGTTTGTGTAGCCTCGGCCACGTCGTCAAGCACATCGCGCAAGGTTTCAGTTCCCTCAAAATTTGCGCCATTATCATAGCTCAATGAAAAGCCGTCCGCGCCGCTAACAGTAATGCCAAGCACGGTGCCAACAGCCTCGCAAAACTCCTTTATGGTGTAAGGCTTAGTAAGCGTCAATTCGCTAACTGTGTGTTCTGTGGCGCTATACAATGCGTCGTAAGCCGTTATAGAAAGCTCGTTAGTGTTTTCATCTCTGTGTGTTTCACTTACGTAAAACGTAGGATAGCCTGCGTATTCGATGGTTCCGTCATTTTCTTGGACGCCTATACCCATAACGATTGAGTTAGCGGTTGATACAGTCAGTGCGCGCTCCATATCAATCAAGTGTATATTCAATCTTTGGCAAATACCGAACCCGAAAAATTTACCGTCCTCGCCTACACGCTGAATGTCAAAACTGATTATCTTATCTGTTCCGGTATAAATAGCACTCAAGGCAGAGTTCTCATAAAACTCTGCCTTGGCTTTTATCTTGCGGACAGAAGAATAAATCGCTGAAGAAAAGACGTCTGTCATATTCAGCACTTTTTATCCCTCCTGTTTATAGTTCTGTGAATTTTAGTTTCATCGCTTTGTAAGATACGTTTGACGCCTGAATCGTGTAATAATCAACATCACTTGACGGAATGATACAACTGACGCCGGTTTCCATCTGGTTCGTTTCCGGATTGCGGAAACTAACGCTCACACTAAACGCCTTTATAGCGCCAAGTAAAGACGCCATAACGGTAGAATTGAGAGGGATAATTTCAACCTCAATAACGCGTTTAGTATTGATGTAATCTACCACGGTATCACAATTCGCGTTTGTCTGCGCGGTATAGTTCGCGCTTGAACTGATTGTCAGCCCGCTTACATAGGCGCTGAAATCCGTATCTCCTATTTTGAAGTAGCTCATCTTACCCCTCCTTACGCCAAATTGAGTCCCAAATTCCCCGTTTGACGGGTAAGGGCGTTTATGCTGTCAATGGTGGTTTCCGCGAAAGTCTTGCCATCAACCTGTAAAACAATGCGGCTTCCGGTTCCCATTCGTGCGGACAGCTTATCCGCTATCTTATTGAGCCATTCAGTGTTATTTTCAAGCGGAACAACAGCCTCAGCTCCTGCTTCGCCTATGCCCTGTAATCCGTTCCCGTAGCCGAAAATTGTGGGCTTATCGAAAACACCGCCCTTTGCGTTCCACGAAATCGAGAATTTAGGCACACTCGGCGGAGTTAGGCTAAACTTGCCGGTTATCGAGATATGGGGCATTTTGAGTTTAGGCAAGCTCCAGTTGAAATTGAAAAAGCTCTTGATTTTATCAATTATCTCTTTGACTTTATCCCTAGCCGCGCCCAGAATCTCGCCGAACTTGTCTCTAATGGCGCTCAGTTTTCCGCCTGTCAAACCATCTATGACGTTGAACATATCAGAGAAAACCGATTTCACGCCAGTGCTTATAGCGGCAACAGCGCCTTTGATACCGCCGCCAGCTTCGTCATAGGCGCTTTTCATTTCACTTAGTTTTCCTTTCGCATACTCTTTCGCGGCGCTCACAGCGTTATTCATAGTTTCTTTGATTTGGCTGAATTTCTCGCTAACCTTGGATTTGATATCATTTACCTTTTCGCTAATAGCGTCTTTCATCTTGCCAAACCACGCCTTGACGCTCTCAACGGCGCTTGAAACAGCATTTACAATAGCGTCCCAAGCGTTTTTACAGGCTTCTTTGATTTCGTCCCAATGCTTGACACATACCACAATAATCGCAATGACTGCCGCAATAGCAGCCACGATAAGAATGTAAGGCGCTAACGCTATCATTGTAGCAGCCGCGTTAGCAATCCACGCCGTTGTCGAGGCAGCCAGCCCAGCAATAAGGGCGGGTATCTGTGCTATCAATCCAGCGTTTGCGATATTATAAGCGGCGACAGCCACAACAATAATTCCTATGGCAATAGCCACAGCCGTCAATATACCGGATATCACACCCCAGTTATCAATTATGTATGTCGCTACATTTTCAATGGCATCAATTATATTGTTGAGGACTTCGATAACTATCGGCGCGATAGCATTAGCAAATTGTTCTATGTAAGGCGCTACTTTTTCTAACCCCTCAGACGCTAAATTTATTAGCGCCGTAATCAACGGGGAAATTGCTTCAGCTATCCCAGCTAAAGCTGCCCTAAAACGCTCATTAGCCTCGTTGTATGCTAACAGCTTTGCGGCGTTTTCCTCATAGGCGGCAGCGGAGTCCTTATATTGAGAATTTAGAGTTTCCGTTATAAGTTGTTGACGCTCCTGTTCAGAATTACACGCGGCAAGTTGTTCGTTGAACTCGTCCTCATTTATGCCCGCCCAATTCAACGCGTCAGCAAGAACGCCCACAACCTTACCCGTTTTAGCGGTTTCATTAGCGGCCTCTGTCAAGCCCTCAATAGGTAAGCTATCACCGAATGTCGCATATACGCCTTCACAAATAGTCGTCCATTGGGCTAATTCCTGTTCAGTATTGCACAGCAAAGACAAATGGTTCGCCGCTTCGACAGCTTGCGCACTGTCGCCTAAAACTCTTTGCAAGCCTTGATATGTATTTGTTGCGGCTTCAGCACTAAAACCGGCTTGCTCAAATGCCGTTGATAATTTGGCTTGTCCGGCTCTATATTCCTCGGTGGATTTTACAAGAGCAATACCGGCAACAGTAGCCGCCGCAACTGCTTTTATAAACTTCTTTATGGCACCTACAAGAGCCTCACCGAACTTCTTAGCCGTGTTTATGATGGAGCCGCCCATTTTCTTTATATTGTCCTTTGCGTTGGAACTCGCGTTTTTTACTTGCTCTTTGAAAGATTTCACCGAATTTTTAGCTTCATTCATTGCCTTTTTCAAAGGTGCGGTTTCCGCGCTGATTATTACTTTTAGTTCCTCATTCAAACTTGCTCCCTCCTTTCCCGAAATTTTTTATTGAAAGCATCGGCAAATTGTTTGAACCGTAATGCGGATAATTCATCTTGTTTCTCTTGCCGCTGTTCCTCGATTTCCTTTTTATCGAAAAACGCGGGATATGCTTCTTCTATCGGCGGCATTGATACCGATTTACTATAAATGCGGCTAACACTCACGCCCACCAATTCAGCGAGCTTGTAATCAAAAATCGCCTTTTCTTGTGAGTGCTGTTTCTGAACTCGTTTCTTGCTTTCTATGTAGCGGAATATTTCGGCAATTGTCATATTCCAGAACTCATATTCAGAAAGTCCCCAATCCATAGCATTATCAAGCATCTCATAAATTTGCTTGCTAAATAAAACGGGGGCAGAACTGTTGTCAGCTCCGCCCCCACTTGTCAGTTTTTTTCGGTTTCCCCCGCTCCATTGTCGGCAATCAAACCGGAAACTTTATAAAGCTCAATTATTACCTTTATAAAGTCCGTTGCGGTATGCCCATCGGCAAGCCACGCGTCATAAATGTCAGAAGCATCGTTCAGCGTGATACCGTGGTTGTATTGCTGTAATGACGCGTTCAATATTGCTACCATTGTAGTGATAGTTGGTATTGTCTCGCCATCGCCAAAAATGGCGACAGGATTACAACCGATCTGCTTTTCAAGCATTATTACGCTGCGGGTATTGAGCCTCAATTTATAATCTTTGCCGCCAGCGCTGAAATCAACATATATCATAAATAAATCTCTCCTTTTATTTTATCAGTTGGGGAAGGGGAAAGAGAGTAAAACCCCTTTCCCAACCCCCATATATGGGTTATGCCCAAGTCATTTCAGAAGTGGGCTTGATTGACAAGGTATATGTAAGCGCGGCGTTCACGCCTACACCGTCGAGCTTGATGGAGCTACCGCCAGTGAAAGAGCAGCTTTCGCCGTCAGGAAGCTCTACCTTCCAAGTGCTTTCACCATCGAGCGCCTGTAAAGTGCTGAACTGCGCTTTTGCGTAAAGGAACTTGAACGCGAGGCTATCACCATAGTTCAAAATTCCGTCCATATACCTATGCGCGGCATCGCCAAGAGTAGTAATTTCGACAGCCTCGGCTTCGCCGCCCAGATCCGGAATCTCCTGTAAGTCAGCCAGCTCAACAAATTGAGAAGCGGCACCATTCTTATATGAAAGTTTTATACCTTTAGAAAGAACACCAGCCATTTTTTATCCTCCTATCTTAGAAATCTTCGAGTGCTAAACACTCATAAGTCATTATTTTTTGTATCATAGAACTGTTGTTGTCATACATCTCATTACAGCCGACGCGGGAAAAACCAAGCGGCCGCAGTTTCTTATCTATGAGCAACGCGTATTTTTGTAAGTCGCTTATTTGCGTCCCCCACACTTTGATTTGATACTGTAAGCGGCTATAACCCAAAGTATCGCCCGCCTGTGTGGAGACATTAGATAATTCCATATATGAAATACAGGGCGTTGAAAGCCCGCTGTATAAAGTCATTTCATAATGGACTGGAATACCAATCTCCTTCAAGGACGCAAGCAATTTTGCGTGATAATCAATCACTTAGTATTCCCTCCCCAAGCGCGGAAACAATTTCATTTCTGTTCTCATTCAGTGCTGGACGCATATATGGCTGCGGCCTTTGTCCGTTTGTGAAATGGAAATCGCCTTTATCATCGGCATAAGTCCAACCACCTTTGCGGCCATTGCCGCCTTCAGCAAATAAGCCTGTTCCATATTCCACATAGGGGGCATATTCAAGCGGGGTAGAAATGACTCCGGTAATTTCGGTTCCGGTTTCCTCAACAGCGCTTGTTATGCTGCGGCGTAATGCGCCACTTGATTTAGGGGCTTTCTCTTTTGCGGCGCGCTCCACAATGGCGCAGGCTTGTCCCATTCCCGCCTTGACGGTTGAAAGACGGCCTATTTTAGTAAAGCGAGCTATCAGTTCCTCAGCCCCCTGAACCTCCATTTCAGCCATTAGGCACACCTCGCCATATATACCTGCTTGAACCGCCCCTGCATCACATAGAGAACTTTCAATTTTTCATTGCCGTAGATAATAACGCATTTATCGTCAATGACGTCCTGCGTTATTCCTATGTATTGGGCGTCTTTATAGAGAACGTTGTCTGTGATTTGCTCATTCAGAACGCTGATAGTCATCTTTACAGAACCGCCGTCAGTTAGTGCGGGCTGTCCATAGGCATCTTCAGAACTATATCTCTTATAGGTGTAATCGCGCATCATTTGCCGCATATCACATCACCTTTATACGTCTCTTTGCGTTCATCGTCGCCAAAATATCGGCGGGATATCCGTCAATATAGCTTTCGCTCACGCCGCCCAAGCCCAAACTAATAAGCCCTTCTGTTCCTATGCGGTTCAGTTTTATAACGGCTATTCTCTCGGCTATAAGCTCAAGTGAGCTGTCCAAATCTCTGCGGCAATAGTCCTCTACCTCGGCAATCGCCATCTTCAGCGCAAGCCCAATTTGCGCGTCTGTGTAGTTCCCTGCGGCGTCGCCCAGCATTACTTTGATTTCATCAATCATTTATAAGCCCTCCTTTTTTCGTGGTGGTGGGGATTTCTCCCCACCAGCCAAGCGGAAATCAAGCAGAAGCCGCCTCGGTAATCTTGCAAGCCTTAGTCGCGTCAGTAAGAGCGCAGACGTAGCAATCGCGGAGATAAATGCTATTCTTGCGGGTATCGGCGTCTCTGTCCTGTTCAACCTCAACGTCCTTTTTGAGGAAGAGAGTGATAGCTTCATTAGTCATTACATAAGCCTTATCAGTAAGCGCCTTAGTTGCAACAACAGGAATACCGCAGATAGTACCGACTTGGCCGTTATAAACGACTTCACCCTGACGTGCGGAAACATAGTCCGCGTCCTTGCGGAGTGCGGCCTTCCACTTGTTCGGGATAACGACGAAAATCTTGCTCTCGTCCTCAAGGTTCAATTCGCTAATGCCATCAACGATAACGTCATAAGAGAGAGAAGAACCCTTTGCAAAAGTAATGCCGCTAACAAGCTCCGCATTACCGGCGGCGTTCTTAGTAGCAAGAGCGGCGTAGAAATCGGTAGTCATTTTGTTGGACATAACAGAAGTTGCGCCCTTGATACCCATATCGACAATGACGTTGTCCTTCATAAAGTCCTCGTCAGTGTAATCGAACGCTTGCTGAACCATCTTGACGGTGTAGTCTTTTCCGACGTAAGAAACAGAACCGCGAGTAGTATTACCAGCACCAGCGGCGACTTCCTCAGCGGAACCGGAATAAGTGTAAGTATTGATAGTCTTTATCATACCAGCGTTTTCTGCGAGACTGTCGTCAACAGTCATCATAGAACGCGCATTGATAGCGGTAGTAAGAATATCCTTTGCTTTTGCTTCAATTACTTTATTGCTATATACAGTATTGGCCATAATTTATAATCCTCCTAATCAACCAAAAAATTTCTTGAATAGTGCCGGATTGTCTTTTTCCAGCCTACTCAATTCAGCCATAGACATTTTCTTGGCTGTTTCCTTTGTTATCTCTGCGGGATTGCTGTCGTTTCCTTTAGGCGTCCTTCCCGCGAGACGTTTTTCAACCTCCGCTTTTACAGAGGCTTTGAACAGTCTATCCAGCGCGTCAATATTCGCCTGTGCCTGTTCTATATCCTCGCCGACATTGATAATGTCAGCAAATTCAGCGCTCAACCCTCGGCTTGAAAGAACACTTTTCAGCTCACTGCGGTTTTTCTCTATTTGGAAGCTCGCAAGCTGTTCTTGTAATTCCTCAATTCGCATTTGCGCTTCTTTCTCCTTTCTCTGTTGCTCATCAAGAGACGACAAAGAAAGTTTCTTTTCATAGTCCTTCTTTTGTTTGGCGAGTGCCTGATTTACGCGTCTATCGGCCTCGGCCTGTAAGAGCTTTTGAACCTCTTCCGCCGTATAGGTTTTTGCGGCAGGGCTGTTTTCTTGCTCCTCATCGGGATTTTCATTAGTGATATCGATATCTGTATTTTCAGCCATAAATAAAATCTCTCCTTTATTGATTTGTGCGCGAAGCACACCCCAATTTTTTATTTGCGGTTATTTGTTTATTGCCTAAACCCCCGAAACGGCAATTTGAATATAAAAAAGCCATAGCAAGACTTTTTCGTCTTACTATGGCCGATTTATTAGGTTTTAGTGCACTTTCTTTCCTTGCGAATATGCTACCTTTGCTTCGTTTAGGCTCATACGGTTCGCCCCACCACTATAATCAGGGTGAGCACTTTGATATGTGTCATTCTCCCAGCCGCATATTTCGCATACGCCATAAAAATCAACTATGCTTTTCCCACAGCAAGGACATATTTCTGGCGAAAAGAATTTATTTTTGTCCGAGTTCACTTGCTTTTATAACCTCCCAATAGACTTTTCCATTTATGGGTTTGAATCGGGTAATAATAACTCCTTCTTTTCCTATAACAAAATCATTATTTACAATATCATATCTGTAAATCGCGTCAGCATTATTCTCAAAACCATCAATATTCCCACCAATAGGTTTTGATAGAAGAACCCTCGCGCCTCTAACATACTCATCAAATGAGATATTATTATACTCTTTCAGGTGCTTTTTATGATTATTTTCGGCTTTTTTGTCCATAAAGCGCCCATTCGCCCACTCAGGAGCTATTCTATCACTTGAACTACTAGAAGGCAACCCATCTTTTTTAGTGAAAGCCTGTTCGTTCTCAATAGCGGCGTTTGGTTGCTCCACAACCGGCACAACACAGCATCGGCAGCGAGGATGAGCTGGAATCGGTAAAGCATCATCAACCCTATACCGTTTCCCGTTCAACTGGCTACATATTGGACAGGATCTATTGTCGGTATCGGCGTAAATTTCAACTTCCCTAATTCCGTAATCCTTATAGCGCTGCCGCGCCGCTTGTGTTTGTATATGTGCTATCTCAGTCCTGATGATGGTGTCAGCCCTGTTATAACTAACGTTGAATTCCTCTTGGAGGAACTTGTTCAACTGTGTTGTCTTTTTGCCGGTGATAACACAGTCAATCAATCTGTCATTGAGTGATTGCTGAAGCCGTTCAGTATCGTTCCAAACGCGTTGGCTCCAGCTCTTACCGTCCGCACACCAGATTTGACTAATCATCTGTTTTACGTTCTCTTTGCTCATTTGAGAGAACTGTTTTTGCGACGGTAAAGCCAATGAATTATAAACACTCTGAAATGTCTTTTCAAACTGTTTAGCAAATAGAACCGTTTCTTTATCGCCCATCTTTTGAAGCTCGGCTTGTAATTGCCCTTGGAGCTGCCAATACTTATCTAGCTTATATAAGTCCGCAACCGTGGGCGGCTTACCGTCCTTGGCTGTGTTTAGCAGCTTGTCATATGTAGCTTCAAACTCGGCTATTATGCGGCGCATCGCCTTTGAATAATACGCCTGTATCTGTTTTTGAGTTTCCTCTATTGTTTTAGTGGCCTGTTCGTCTTGCGCATCCCGCATACGTTCCTGCCAATATTTTGTCGTTATCATCTCTCTTTCACCAATAATAAGTAGAGACAGCCTTATTCATCTACATTGTTAGCAGGCTCAAAATCGTAAATTTTTATTTTTTCGTTTCGCTCCTGTTCAAGCGCCTCTATTTCCGCATCAACATCATTGACTTGCGGTATCATCGAAAGCAATGTCTTATTAGATACGACGCCTTGTAAAGCCTGAACCAGATTTACAACGTCAGTATTATCGCTTGGAATGTTGCGGGTAAATGTGATTTGAATATCGCGGAAAACGTCCTCACCAAGCGTCAGAGAGGCAACGCCCGCAATAAGCTCAACGCGGCGCTGAAGTGCCTTTTTCATATTGCTCTCTATTGCGGACGCCTTTGTTTCACAGCCGGTAAGCCTGTATCTAATGGCCACACCGGACGAAACGCCGCCCACAAATGTTTCGCTTGAAAAATCGGGACACTTAGCAATGCGGTATATGCTGTCGTGAGTTCTTTTCAGAATATTTTCGACTTGTGTGTCAGTCGAATTCTTTGTAAGCCATTCCGCGCGGGCGTCTGTGGGCAATATGAGAACTCTGTTTTCTTTCATTGCGGCGATATCCTCGACTTCAGCATCAACGCCCTCAAGGGCTAGATATGCGTCGCAGAAAGCCATATAATCATCTATTTCCCCGCTCAACAGCTCGTTGTATGCGTCCTGTAAGGAAATGATACAATCGAAAATGTTTTTCTCGTCATTTGACAGCATAAATATATTGGCGGGGCATTGGTTGAAATAGTGCGGCTCACTGTCAATAAAACTAAGCTTGCCGCCTTCGCCGTTCATTTCGTAGTGCTTTATGTCATCGTTGGAATAAACATCAACCTTATACGAGTCGCTGTCGTCCCATTCGTTCGCCTTATACCAGCGCACGAAATAAAGCAAATCGTTTGTAAGCGCGTCGTCAAACACGCCGAAACTCTGTAAAGGGTTTATAAGGCGGAAACGGACGCGGCCTTCACTGTCATTATACATAAGCTCATTAGCGACGCCGTAAATAAGCGCGTCGTTGAGAAAGTCGCTGTCCTCGTCCTGATAATCGTTATAGCGCAAGCAATCCATTATTTCTGAAATATCGTTGTTGCTTGTATAGCTAATATACCCCGGACTCGCTATGTAGCCGTTATAGCTCGAAACTATGTCGGCGCAGTAGTTAGTTATGACTTTATTGCAGGGCTTGGACGCATCATTATATGACTTATTACAAATGGCCTGTTGCCCCTCAAAGTAGTTTTTCCAATTTTGAAGCCTTGGCCGCACTTCGACGGAAAAGCGCTCCATCATTTTGAATAGTAAGTCTGGTGTAAGTTCCGTTGTCGGATTGATACTAAACATTATTTCACCCCTTGAATCACAAACCCAAATTCGTTTTGCTAAACGTTTTGAGTTTCTTGTTTGTATAAATATCGCTATATCCGTAGCGGCAAGCGTCTATTGCATGCGAGTATTGGTGTGTGTAGTCGTCTGTCCATTCGCCGGTTTGCTTTGATTTTATATATGAGAAGTTTTTCAGCTCGTTTATAAAGTTCTTACACGACGGTGAAACAATTAGTAAGTTGTCTTGTAAGAACATTAGTCCGGCCTTTACACTGTCTTTACCCTTGGCGCAAGCAACTGCGTTTATGCCCTCGTTTCTGAAAAACTGAATTGAGCGCGGTTCCGCACTATCAACAAAGAGCTTTGTTTTCGTCAGCTCCATTTGTTTCAGTGCGGCGGCTATCTCGCTCAACTGACAGCCGCTTTTGTAGAACTCGTTCGTTATGTAGATAATGTGATTTTGCCTGTCATAGAAAGAGTCAATTATTGCTGTCTTATCAACGAAGCCCAAGTCCATACCGGCGCGGCGTTCTAAGCCACTAGCAGCAAGCTCAAGCGCGTCAATAGGTTCCTCGCGCCAGTTCTTTATGACAAGTCCTTCGCTATCAACACCGTATTCCCCATAGTAATAGACGCGCGCTTTCGCGGGGTTGCGTCGTTTCATATCCTCCATTGCGTCTATATATTCCTTCGATAGAAAAGGATTGTCCTTGAAGGTAGAATGAATTTTCAGCATATTCGCGGGAGGATTGACTTCGACGAAATCATATAACCAATGATTCTGCGAAATTGGATTGTAGCTTATTATAATTTGCTGATTTTCATTTCGGCCTCTCATTCTCAAATTCAGTTGCTCAAGCATATGTTTTGTGGTTTCATACGCTTCCTCAATCCAAACTGTTCCTATATCAGTCGTAGAAAGTAGTTTGTTTTCATCGTCAAGCCCCTTCATAATTATTTGAGAACCATTAGGGAAAGAAATAGAGAAATCCGTTTCTTTTATTTTTATGTAAGGTGTCAATTTCCACTTTTTTAGTATTTCCTTGAACAGTGCAAAGCATGACTCTCTCAGCGTGCTTCCATAGCGCCGACACACTAAAACTCTTATCTCTTCACTGCAGCATCGAATAATAATTTTTTGAGCAATGGTATAGCTCTTAGACGAACCCGCGCCGCCATACCAAACCTCAAATCTATGGGAATAGTCGCGCAAATAGGGATAAAATTTAGGCGTGAATTGAGATTTTGCTATGTTCAACTCAATCTGTGGCATCTTCTCCTTCGTCTCCTATGTTTATCGTGATAGTGGAACTCACGTCGGCCTCCACCTTTTGCGTCGGGTTATAGCCGACATTTTTCAATACGAACTCAATCATTTTTTGATTGCCGTCCTTACATAGATTTATAGCACCTTGGCGCGCGGCGTCCTCCGCAGCTTGCCATCTAATGTCGTTCAATCTTTTCAGCTCACTTTTGAACTCTTGGAACCCCTCGCCGTTGCGCCAGTCGCGCAAAGTGGAGACATCACAACCAACTTGGCGGGCTATCTCCCCGTAGGTTAGCCCCTGCCCGCAAGTCAGGAGTTCAAGCGCCTTTTGTTGTTTCGGGCTTAGTGCCATTTGTTTTTACCCCCTTTGCGGCTTTTCGGTTTTTTATAATTTCCTTTATGCCGCCTACAAAGTCGATTGCATAAAGTATCAAATTTTCAGTAGCATAGATAATTATACAAATCCCTATCGTATTCCAAAATTGCTCACTAAACATTTGTGTTCTACCTCCGTTTATTTCACATCGTCATATAAGACGGTTGTTTTTTTATTTCTTCAAGCGGGACAAGATAACCAAGGCTATCGTTCCCGCACGTTTTGCGCGGCCATTCTTTCGCATCTACCACCGCGCGCAAGTCGGCCAGAGAAAAGCAATGGAAAAACTTTTGTTGAAAGTCAAAATAAGCTATGTAATCAGCCTCGCAGAACTTATACCAGCCATTTTGTTTAGGGGAATTTCGGTTCCACGTTTCAATGAACAGGTTGCCTGTCTGACTTATGCGGCTGTCGCTCTTTACTTCATACGCGCGGCGGTTGCCTGTTTCGGGATTTATGACAAAAAAATCTATGTCTTTGTTGAAATAGTCGGAATTGCCTGTCAAGTCCTCCACCTGATATTTTGAGCCGCGTAATTTGTGCGCGAACGCTTGTTCGCCAGCCTTTCCAATGTTCAATACATTTATCCTCCGTAATTATTAGTTTGGGCTTTCACCCTTCACCAATAAGTGGAGAAATCTAACTTACTCTACAAAAAAGACAAGCAAAAATTCAAAATTCGCGGCGGTTGCCGCACGTGTAAGTAAAGCGATAAGTAAAGCTTTATGTAATGACTTACTTAGCGGCGCGGCGGCTCTCTTAGAAGCCTAACGCCGCGTTCCGCTCTTCTGGTGTAGTTGCCCGCGCGAGTAAGTCCCAATCTATCCCTATTTCAAAAAGCCCTTTCATATCTCCCTTTTCAGCAAGCTCAATAATAACGCCCTTATCATTAGTCCCACTCACTCCAGCTTTTTTACACTTTTTTTCATGATTATATAATCTCAAAATTCTCAAAAACACCTATAAAAAAGATTGA
>OGXW01001411.1_pt1 | contig 18133 bp, 16 predicted proteins | sample 1576341 | NCBI WGS metagenome assembly OGXW01 (sample SAMEA3541592, study PRJEB24748) | human gut metagenome | biome: human gut; feature: human-associated habitat; material: faeces | place: China | collected 2012
ATATTTTTAACAACACCACTATCAAGAAAATATGTAACATTTGATGCAGTATTAACGGCAGTATTAAGAAGAGGAACAAAAAATATGCCAACACAAGAAGAAATAAGTAAAACTCTAGAAGGTATGTATGGGGCAGATTTTGATTGTGGTTTAAACAAAAATGGCGATAATCATGTAATTAAATTTTATATTGAAAGTTTAAATGATGATTTTCTTCCAGAACAAGGAGAGAATATGCTAAAAAATAGTATCGAAAAACTTACTGAAATAGTATTTAATCCATATTTAGATGATGGAATATTTAAAGAAGAATATGTAAATCAAGAAAAAGAAAATATAAAACAAAGAATAGAAGCCAGAAAAGATAATAAAGCAGCTTATGCAAGGTCAAGATGTGTAGAAGAGATGTATAAAGATGAGCCAGCAGGATTTTTTAACTATGGTTATATAGAAGATTTAGATGAAATAAACAGTAAAAATTTATACGAATACTACCAAAATCTTTTAAAAGAATGTAAAATTGATATTTTCGTTTCTGGAAAAGTTGATATTAAAGATACTTTAAAAATTATAAATGAAAATGCAGATATGAGTAATTTAAACCCAAGAAATGCTAGATATATAATAAACAAAATAATCTCAAAAGAACAACCACAAGAAAGAAAAATTGAGGAAAAACTTGATGTAGCACAAGGTAAAATAGTAATAGGATGTGATATTACATTTAATGAAGAAGATTTAAAAGACGAAAACCTAAAATGTGAAGCAATGTTATATAATAGCTTGTTAGGTGGAAGTGCAAATTCAAAATTATTCCAAAATGTAAGAGAAAAGGCAAGTTTAGCATATACTGCAAGTTCAAGTTATGTAAGATATAAGAGTAATATTTTTATAAATGCTGGAATCGAAATAGAAAATTTTGATAAAGCTTTAGACATAATTAGAAAACAAATAGAGGATTTAAAAAATGGTGATTTTACAGAAGAACAAATTGAAAATGAGAAAAAAGGTATAATTTCACAAATTAATACAATTGATGATGAACAAGATACAGAAATTATATATTTCTTAGGCCAAGAACTTACTGGTACAAGTGAAACAATAGAACAATATAAAGAAAATATAAATAAAGTTACAAAAGAACAGATACAAAATGTAGCATCAAAAGTAGAAATAAATACAATATACTTTTTGAGAAATTAGGAGGGAAGATATGCAAACAATTTTTAATTCAAAAGTAAAAGAAACTTTATATATAGAAAAATTAAAAAATGGTTTAACAGTAATGATTATACCTAAAAAAGGAATACAAAAAAAATATATAATCTGGGGAACCCATTATGGTTCTAATGATAACAAATTTGTTGTACCTGGCGAAAATGAACCAATAGAAGTACCAAAAGGTGTAGCACATTTTTTGGAGCACAAAATGTTTGAACAAGAAAATGGCAAAAATAGTTTAGATGTATTAACTTCAATTGGGGTAAATGCAAATGCATACACTACAAATGACCATACAGCATATTTATATGAATGTACAGATAATTTCTATGAAGCATTAGATGAATTTATGGATTATGTACAACATCCATATTTTACTGACCAAAATGTTGAGAAAGAAAAAGGCATAATTGGACAAGAAATCAAAATGTATGATGATTATCCAGAGTGGAGAGTTTACTTAAATGCATTAGAAGCTATGTATTACAAAAATCCTGTAAAGCTTGATATTACTGGAACGGTAGAAACAATAAGTCATATTGATAAAGATGTTTTATACAAATGTTATAATACATTTTATAATCCATCAAATATGTGCTTAGTTGTAAGTGGGGATTTTGAGCCAGAAAAATTATTAGAAGAAATCAAAAAAAGACTATTAGATACAGCTCAAAATGGCGAAATTAAAAGAATTTTTGAGGATGAGCCTGAGAGAATTGTAAAACAAAAAATTGAGCAAGATATGAATGTTAGTAAACCAATTTTCACAATAGGAATTAAATGTAAAGCACCTAATCAAAATGAAAAAGTAAGAATTCATATTGCAATGGAAATAATTTTAAATATGCTTATAGGCGAAAGTTCTAATCTTTACAAAGAAATGTATCAAACAGGAAATATATTTGCTATGCCAAATTTATCTTATGAATTTGGTGACAATTATGCTCATATTTTGATTACTGAAAATGCAAACAATCCAGAAATTTTATTTGAAAGACTAAGGGAAGAAATAGAAAGTTTTAAGAAAAATGGTCTAAATGAAGAGGATTTTGAAAGAACTAAAAAAATGATTTATGGCGAATATGTAAAAGAATATAATGATGTCACATCTATTGCAAGGATGTTTTTATCTGATTTTATGAAGGGCATAAATTCTTTTGATTATTTAGAAGAAGTGGATATTATGGATTTAAACTTTGTAAATCAAGTTTTGAAAGATAATTTTGATTTGGAAAAAATGGTTCTTTCTGTAGTAAAATAATAGATGGTGTCGAAGGTTATCAAATATCCTAAAACGTAGTAGAATAAAGGACTACGAAAGTTTTATAAACTACACAAAAGTACTTGACGTGACAAAAAATATGTGTTAATTTAGTAGTATATGTAAGAGAAAAAAGAAAAAATAATTTTTGTGACTTAAAGGAGAAATGACGTATGTTAAATGATGAAATTTGTAAATTAAGAGATGAATTAAATAAGAGCATTGAAGAGGGAAAAGATTACGATTATATATATGAGTTAAGTGTTAAATTAGATGATTTGATTGCGGAATTTTATGGGGTTAAGGAGAAATAATAGAAAGCAGATTAGGATGAAGATTCTAATCTGCTTTTTTTGACTTAGAATAAGGTTTAGGGTTATCAGTCAACCCAAGTAAATAATCAGTAGAAGTATTATAAAAATTAGCTAATTTTATTAAATGATCAATTTGTAAATTATTTTTACCACTTTCAATTTGGGAATAACTATTTTGTTGCAAGCCTAAAACGCTTGCAATTTCTTTTTGGCTTTTATTATTATCTTCTCTCATATCTTTTAATCTATACATTTATATCACCAAAATAATTCTATAATATCTTCAACAAAGATGTTGACATTTATCTTTGATAATGATATATTAATTTTGAAAAATATCTTTATTAAAGATAAAAAAGGAGAAAACAAATGAATAAAAGTAAGGGAATAACACTTATTGCATTGGTAGTTACTATAATAGTTTTGCTAATTTTAGCACGGTGTTAGTGTTAGTATGTTAACAGGGAAAAATGGAATATTAAATAAAACAACTGAAGCAAAAGTTAAAACTCAAAAAGCAAATGAATTAGAAAGTTTAAAATTGGGAATACTAGAAAGTTACGATAATAGTGGAAATATTTCAATAATAAAATTACAAGAAAATTTAAAAGAAAAAGGAATAGAGTATAGTCAAAGTAATGAATTACCTATTAGAGTTAATATGGAAAACAATAAGTATATAATAACTAAGAGCGGAAAAGTTATAGAAGATGTTATTAAGTATAACGAAAATGGATTAAAAGTTTGTTTAGACGCAACACATAATATATATGATGGTTATAATAAAAGCACTAATATTTGGTATGACTTAAGTGGTAATGAAAATAATGCTGTATTAAGTAACTTTGAAAATAATGATGTTAGTGGGTGGAATAATGAAAGCTTAAAAGTAAAAGGAAATACAACAGATGAAATAACCTCGAATGAGGTTGTTAAAATTCCGTATGGATTACAAGAAAATGAAAGTTTTTCTTTGGAAATGGTGTTTGAGGATAATGATAATGCAAGAACAACGTATTTATCAGCAGATAATGAATGGCATACATTTAGGTTTCATGATTATAAAAATGGTGAGGGGATATATGATGGAAGCTTTTACATAGGTGGGAATATTTATGGTAATGAACAATTTTACAATAGATTCGCTCCAGATGATACGGCATACCTACTGAAACAAAATAAGATATATTATATAGCATATACATATGAAAAAGATATAAATAAAGCGACATTATATATTAATGGAGCCAAAAATACCTATACAAAAAATTATATTGGAAATAATGAGGCTTGTAACTACTTTATAATAAGAGCTTTAGAAGAAGATGGTACAAAATCAGGTTCTGCAACATATCATCAAATTAGGTTTTATAATAGAGTTTTAAATAGTGAAGAAGTAGCAAGTAATTTCAGTTTAGATAGTTCAAAATATAAAATAAAAAGTGATTAAAGTATGAAAAGGGTTACTAAGATTAGTAATTCTTTTCTTTTACTTAAAATTCTCACTACCCCTTGAAAAATCCCCCAAAATAATATATAATAATTTGCTAGAAAAAATCAAAAGGAGAGCCAAATGCAAGTAAATAAAAATCTATCACAAGAAATATACCAAGATGCAGGAGAAGCAAGAACAATAAAAGCTAAAAGATACATAAATCAAGGTAAAGTAAACATAATAAGAACAAACTACGAGGACCAAAACAACTTCAGCATAACATCAATTGTATCAGGGCACTATGACGAATACCAAGTAAATATAGAAGTCCAAAAAGGAGAGCTAGAGATAGCTTCTTGTGAATGCTTAGACTATGAAACAAACTACAATGTATGTAAACATATAGTAGCAACATTAATGAAATTTGAACAAACAAAATACTGGGACAATGATGTACAAATAAAAGAAAGAACAAGTAGCAAAAATGAACAATATAAATATAGAAGTTTTAACAACCTAATAAGCACATTTTACAATGAAGAACTAAAAATATTAAGTGAAGACGAAGCAGTAATGTTATCAAGCAAAGACAAAGTAAAATTTGAACCAAAGATAGATTATGATAAATTTACAAACACGATGAAACTCGAATTAAAAATTGGAAACAAAAGAATGTACAAAATAAAGGATCTGCCAGAATTTTACACAAGAATGATAAATAATGAATACTTTAAATATGGAGAAAAACTAGAATTTGTACATAACAGAGAAAATTTTGCAGATGAAGCCAAACCACTTTTAGATTTTATTTTAAGATATGCAGAGATTATGAAATATTCAAATTCAAGTGATAGATATGGATATTATTATTCATCATCAATAAACAAAGCAGAAATAACGCTTGGAGAAGGAATAATAGACGAAATATATGATTTATTAAAAGACAAAAAAGTAAATTTCGTATATGATTACACAAATTGTAAATTAGAATTTATAGAACAAAATCCAGGAATAGAATTTGAATTGACAAAAATAAATGAAGATGAATTACTTTTAAAACCTAATGTTGATGTATTCAAACTAGCAATATTTAATGGACATAAATATGATTATTTACTAATAGAAAATAGATTTTATAGATGTGATAAAGAATTTTCAGATTCTAATTTAAAAATAATAAAAGCATTTAGAGAAAATTATACATCAGAAATGTTATTAAGGAAAAAAGATTTGAAAGATTTTTATTCTATAATAATGCCTAAAATAGAAAATAATGTAAAAGTAGAAGGTCTTGATGAAGAAGAGATAGAGAAATTTAGACCAGAAAAATTAGCTGTAAAAGTATTTTTAGACTATGATGATAATAATTACCTAGTTGCAGATGTTAAATTTTGTTATGGAGATGAAGAGTTTAATCCATTAGACGAAAAAGCAAAAGTAAGAGCTTTAAGAAACGAGCTACAGGAAAACAGAAATTTAAACATAATAAAAAAATCAGGATTTATGTTAGATGTAAAAAATTTAAGATTTATTTTACCTAATGATGATCAAATATATGAATTTTTAACAAATGACATAAATTATTATATGCAAAAATTTGAGGTAATGGTTACAGATAATTTTAAAACCAAGGAAGTTAAAGAACCTAAATTAGGCTCAATAGGGGTAAAAGTTGAAAATAATTTATTAAATATAGATTTAAGTAAATTAAGTATTTCACCAGAAGAAATTCAAGAAGTAATGGATAAATATAAAATAAAGAAAAAGTTTTATAGACTAAAAGACGGAAGCTTTTTGAATTTGAATGAAAATGAAGATATAGAATTTTTAGACAAACTTGCATCAGGAATGGACATAAATTATAAAGATTTAAAAAATAATGTTATAAAATTACCTGTAAACAGGACCTTATACCTAAATGAATTATTAAAGAAATTTAATAACACAAAAGCTACTAAAAATAGCGAATATAAGCAAATTGTAGAAAATTTAGAAAAAGATAATATAGATGAAGAAATCCAATTGCCAAAAGAGGTTAAAGCAGATTTAAGAGATTATCAAAAAATAGGATATAGCTGGCTAAAAACACTTGAAAATTATAAGTTTGGTGGAATTTTAGCAGATGATATGGGACTTGGAAAAACACTTCAATTATTAACGGTAATAGAATCTTATATAGAAAAAAATGATGAAAACAAAATGGCAAGTATAGTAATATCGCCAAGTTCACTTGCATTAAACTGGATGGCAGAAGCAAAAAAATTTACACCAAATATTAAGGTACAGGTAATTTCTGGAAATGCAAATGAGAGAAAGCAAAAAATTGCAAATATAAAAAATTATGATTTAGTTATAACATCATACGATTTATTAAAAAGAGATATAGAAAAATATAAAGATTTAGATTATATATTCAAATATATAATAGCAGATGAGGCACAATACTTAAAAAATAGTAACACTCAAAATGCAAAAGCTATAAAGGAATTGAAAGCAGAAACAAGATATGCCTTAACTGGAACACCAATAGAAAATTCTTTAGCAGAATTATGGTCAATATTTGACTATATAATGCCAGGATATTTGTTCCAATATAAAAAATTCAAATCAATGTATGAAACACCTATAGTAAAAGAAGAAAATCAAGATGCAATGGCAAAATTAAAAATGTTAATTGAACCATTTGTACTTAGAAGAACTAAAAAAGAGGTATTAACAGAACTTCCAGAAAAAACAATAACAGTTTTAAATAATACTATGGATGATGAACAAGAAAAAATATATATGTCTTATGTAGCAAAAGCAAAACAAGAAATTGCAGATCAAATAAAACTGAATGGATTCGAAAAGAGCCAAATAATGATACTTGCAGCACTTACAAGACTAAGACAAATTTGTTGCCACCCAGGTCTATTTATTTCAGACTACAAAGGCGAAAGTAGCAAATTAAGTCAATGTATGGAAATAATAGAAGATGCAGTAAGCGCTGGACATAAGATTTTGCTATTTTCAGGTTATACATCAATGTTTGATATAATTCAAAAAGAATTAATAGAAAGAAATATAAAATATTTTAAGCTAACAGGTAGCACAAAGGTTAGTGAAAGAATAAAACTTGTTGATGATTTTAATAATAATCCAGATGTTAAAATATTCTTAATTTCACTTAAAGCAGGTGGAACAGGTCTTAATCTTACTGGTGCAGATATGGTTATTCATTATGACCCTTGGTGGAATGCCTCAGCAGAAAATCAGGCAACAGATAGAGCTTATAGAATTGGACAAAAAAATAATGTTCAAGTTTATAAACTTATTACAAATAATTCTATAGAAGAAAAGATTTACGAGCTTCAACAAAAGAAGTCAGAACTAGTAGATAATATGCTTTCTACAAAGACATCATTTATTAGTAAATTTAGCAAAGACGAGATTATGAATTTGTTTGAATAAAAAACTAGAAAACACTTGCAAAAAGCGAAAATAATGTATATAATGTGGATATAAACCACAAAAGGGGTAAAACCACAGTGGAAATTACAAAAGGAAAGTCCCTAAGTGGACAAGAAGGAGGAATTACTATGGAAATAAAGGTTTTAGGAAAGGAAATAAAAGTTACAGAAGCAATCAATGATTATGTAGAAAAAAAATTAGACAGAATCGACAAATATTTTGAAACAGCAGAAGCAGAAGTTACTGTAAGAGCAGAAAAAAATGAACAAATAGCAGAAGTTACAATTTCAGCTAATGGTGAAAACTACAGAGCAGAAGCAGAAGAAAAAGATTTATATGCTTCAATAGATAAAGTTATAGATATATTAGAAGGTCAAATAAGAAAAACTAAAACTAAAAAAGAAAAAATGATGAGAGAAGGTTCATTAAAAGATATGAACCAAACAGCAACTGAGAAACATGAAATCAAAAATGAAATTTTAAAATATGGTTATTATGAAATAAAACCACTTGCACCAGAAGATGCAATGTTAGAATTACAAGAAAGACCAACACATAATTTCTTACCATTTATAAATATCGAAACAAATAAAGTTTGCGTTATTTACAAATTAAAAGATGGTAAAAACTATGGAATAGTTGAGCCAGAAGCTTAGTAATATATGGTATTTAAAAAGCTGAAAAATCGCCTAAAAATGGCGAGTTTTCAGCTTTGTTTTTATTTAAGAAAAACTGTAAATTCGCCAAAATTTGCAAAATGTAAAAAAATGTGGTATAATGGTCGTTAGTTTCGCTAAAAATAACAATTAAAGGAGAGTGAATAATTATTTTAAAACCAAAATTATTACATCTTACAAAAGAAATGGCAAAGGTTATTGCGATAGTAATATCAGGGTTTTTATTAATTTTAGCGATTATATTTATAAAATATAAACCAGTATATGAAGTAACAATTGCAGGAGAAAAACTAGGATATATAGGAGAAATAGAAGAATTTAAAAATTTAATAGAAGAAAAGATAATTAATCAAGAAGGTGAATATATAGCAGATGTTTCTTTAATTCAAGAACCTGAATATAAATTAAGTTTATTAAAAAGAACAAGCAATTTGAATGAAGATGAGGTAATTGAAAAACTAAAAACATCAGATACTGTAATAACATACAAGTATTATGAAGTAGCATTAAATAATGAAACAAAAACGTATGTTAAAACACTTGAGGAAGCTGAAAAAGTTGTTAATGAAATAAAAGAAGAATTTTCTAATGACAATTTAGAATTAGATCTTCAAATTAGTGAAAAATACACCGAAAGTATAGAAAATGTGGATACAAACTCATTAGAAGTAGCAACTGCTAACGTCGAAAGTGGAGCAAAAGAGATAAAAGAAAACAAGGAAAATGAAAATGCACTAGCTATTGTAAATAATATTAAATTATCTGTATTACCAGTTACAGGTAGAATTACATCAAGATATGGAGAAAGAAGTTCTTTAAGAAGATCTACTCATACAGGTCTTGATATTGCTTGCACTACAGGTACAGATATAAAGGTAGTATCAAATGGCACAGTTACATTTTCGGGCAAAAAAGGTTCTTATGGTAATTTAATAATTGTAGACCACGGAAATGGTGTTGAAACTTGGTATGGTCATTGTAGTAAATTATATGCAAATGTTGGTGATACTGTAACAGCGGGTGATGTTATTGCAGCTGTTGGCTCAACAGGAAATTCTACTGGACCACATTTACATTTTGAAATTAGAATTAATGGGGAATGTGTTAATCCTCAAAATTATGTTTATTAGAGAAGAGTTCCGAATGGGAACTCTTTTTTTGAAAAGTAACGGAATGAATTTGTAAAAAAACACAGAATAAAAATGTAAAAAATCACGGAATGGAAATATGAAATGTCACGGAATGGTATGGAATAATAAGTGAGCAATCAGAAAAAAGGCATTTGGAAAGGCTCCTAAGGTTCTTTGTGTTGTTTGTGGTTTGTCTAATGCTGCATATAAGAGAACTGATGGGGTGTATGTGGTGCCGATTACTGCGTTGAAGCCTTAGAAAGGTAAAGATATTTGATGGCTAATGTGTTAATCTGCAAGATTATGCTTATAGGAAAAGAGCCCCAAATGGCTCTTTTGGATGTTATTTTACTATGCATATTGGGCGGAAACCATAGTCGGGAGTACCAACACCGCCGTGATTGCTAAAATCGAATAGACCAGCTTTTGAGCCTCCACTATAAAGACCACCTCTTTCAAATAAAGGATAATCTTTAGATACAAAGCGAGAATAATCTGAAAACCAAGAAGCTAATTCCGAACTATCAGATGATGTTTCAAACAAAGCATCTCCAAACTTTATTGAGCTATAATTCTCGTATACATCTATATATTTATTTATGTATGTCGAATTTGAATTTGTAGTTAAAGTATCAATTTTTTCTTTATAGCAAGCTGCAACATATTCCCAAGCTCCACCACTCATATCATATATTCCATAAACATTTTTAGTTGTACTTGCGGTTATTCCGTTAGCAGTATTATATTTATCAGTTGAACTTGATGTAGAATCAGTTTTTCCACTTCCTTCACCAGTTATAAAACCTATATTTGTATTTACGCAAATTTCTGCACCATTTAGTCCATATTTACTATGAGCAAGATATACTGCTGCTCCCCATTCCACATTTTTAGTCATATGTGTATCAACAGTACTTACATTATTAAAATATCTGCTATATTTATCATTGCTTGTTAAATTTAAACAAGTAGTAAAAATATTTGCAGCAGATATGCTTCTCCAACTTGTAACATTTGGCTTTATCTGCAATGTTAAATTTGGATTATTAGCAGTTGATGCGTCACTTCCATATCCATCAGTATTACTTGCATCAAATTTAGCAAACCAAAACCCCTCTATACTTTCAGCTCCAAATGTAAAAGCAGGTTCCAATAGCCATTGGTCTTGAGATTTAGTTCCATCATCATTTGTTGTAAAAGTTACATCACTTAGTTTAGTTTTTAATTCTCCTGAAATGTTTTTATCTAAAAATTCATTTGTAGTTCCATTCAAAAACGCAATATCAATAGTTCCACCTTTACTTCTGTCATTTGCATCTTTATATGTTATTTTATAGGCATATCTGGGAATCCAAACCCACATACTTCCATCTTTTGTCATCGCATTTGCCCATTTGCTTCCTGTAACTTCTGTTTCATATTTTATTGGTAACATTCCATCTGCTAGTTTAGGTGTATTTACTTGAGCTTTATTTCCAGAGTTATCTTTATATGCATACCAGTCATCATTAGTATTACCGCTATCTGCTACTTTCCAATGTGCTTCTATATTTTCAACTCTATTTAAATCCGTTATATTGCCATATTGGCTTATTAAATATGATGTATTTGCATTTGTAACTGAAATAGGAAATGTAGTTCCTGTAGTCTTTCCTCCTTGGCTTTCTATTTCTGCTTTTAATTTTTCACTATCGATTAAACCATCTGCTTTAAGAGATGACATTACAGCGACTTTTATTTGTTCCTCTGATTGTGCTTTTTCAGTTTTTTCCTTTGCCTCTGCTGCTCTATTTAATATTCCATTTTGTCCTGTTAGCATACTAACACTTATGCCAGCTAAAATTAAAAGTACAATAATTGTTACAACAAGTGCAATCAGTGTTATACCGTTATTTTTATTGATTTTTGTTATCATTTTTCTCATCCTCTCAATTATAAATTGACGAAAACGCATATCACATCCTGTAATTAAAATATAACACATTTTGTACTCACTTTCAATTGCTTTATGCAATGTAATTCATTTGTTAAATGTTTGTAATAAATTTGTAATATTTGTTTCGATATATAAAATTAAGTTTGATAGAAAAATTTGAAATAATTAAAATATGGCAATAAAATTTAATATTTCCAGAATGAATCTTTTTCCACAAATCTACAATTTGAAAATAGTGTAAAGAGATATCCTCACAAATAATATTTAATTCTTTTTCTGGAATTTTACTTTTATTATGGCAGACAATGCAACTACCAGAACCGGGTTAGCCATACTTTGGCAGCATTTGAGGTTGGGTTTCCTTTAGAAATATGAACGTGTATAGGCTCATCATTTTCGTTAGCCCAAAAATAAATCTTATATCTGTTTTAATTCAAAAATATTAGGCAATTTCAAGACATCCTAATCGTGCATATTTGAAAAAGAACGCAGAACCATTTTTCACAATTTTCATAAATGTTCCTTTTTCTTCTTCAGAATAATTTCCGCCTTCTAAAATAACTTTATAGCTAGGTAGTTCTATTACATAAGTATCAAAACCATATTCTTTAGGTCTTTCAAAAGTAACACGAACATATTCTTCTCCATTTTCATTTTTTCCAATATTAGAAAATACACCTAATGTACCATCTGGGTATTTTGCAAATTCATGAGTCATTAAAATTCACTCTCCTTTTTTAATACAAACATTATATTTAGTATATTACATTTAATCTATTTTAGCTATAAATTTTATTTATATTTTGATATAAAAATTGAAAGTACTATGAATTGTAACAATAATGTTAAAAATTATTGTACAAAAATCTAGCATTTTAGATTCAACTATGCTATACTAATTTTAAAACAGAAAGGAACGCGATAAAAATGGGAAAATTATTTGTTATAGATGGAACAGATGGAAGTGGAAAACAAACGCAATTTCAAAAATTACAAGAAAGATTAACAAAAGATGGAATAGAATATAAAACGGTAAGCTTTCCAAACTATGATAGCCCAAGTTCTTCACTAGTTAAAATGTATTTATCTGGAGAATTTGGAAAAAATGCAAAAGATGTAAGTCCATATATTGCATCAACATTTTATGCAGCAGATAGATATGCTACATTTAAAACTGGATATCAAGAATATTATGACAATGGAGGAATAATTTTAGCAGATAGATATACAACAGCAAATATGGTACATCAAGCAGGAAAAATATATGATAAAGAAGAAAGAAAGAAATTTTTAGATTGGCTATGGGATTTTGAATTTAATTTATATGGATTGCCAGTTCCAAGTGAAGTATTTTTCTTAAATATGCCAGTAGAAAAATGTTTAGAGTTAATAAAAAATAGAGAAAATAAATTTTCACATACTCAGACAAAAGATATACACGAAAAAGATCAAAGTCATTTAATAGATGCATATAATGCTGGATGCCAAGTTGCAAAAGATTACAATTGGTACGAAATAAGTTGTATAAAAGATGGAAATTTAAGAACAATTGAAGATATTCACGAAGAAATTTATGAAGAAGTAAAAAAACATATTTAATAAAATAAAGACATAGTTAGATCTAAATTTAATTATGTCTTTTAATTTAATAATGAAAAACAACAAAAACAAAAGAAAAAACAAGATATAATGAGAAAAAATAAAAATAACAAAATTATTAATCAAAAAGATAATTAAAAGTAAGTACAATGTAACTTTAATGGATTTGAAATATTGGAAAAATTTGGTATAATATAACGCGATGGTGCATTATTCTAGTCGTGCTTTTTTATTGTGAGGGTGGGGCTAAAAATCCACTAAAGGGCATATGAATTAGGGCTTCTTGTTTGTGCGCGAAATGCCAGTTTTGTGTGTGAGTAGGAAGAAAGAGGTAAGGGAAGAATATAATGGCATATATTTGTTTACCCTTGTTTCGCTGAAACTTAAAATACTTTAAGTAAAACCTATGGTGAGTGCCAAGACACAAAATACATAGAGTAGCCTGTCTTGAGTGAATGTATTGGGATTATTTTATCATTTATGAAATTGCATTTGCAAAAGAGACTAGCAATAAATAAAAGTATGTCAAGGAAAACTTCTAGAATGTTTGCTAGAATTAACAAGCAAGGAAACTTAAGGATTAAGGTACGGACTTAAGTGGCGATCTGGTGTCTAAGGATTAACTTAGATGTTTCTTTTAAACGGAAACGGCTATGTAGTAATATATAGTAAGAAATAGAGAAATTCAACCAGACCTAAACCGTAAAATTTACTTGAGTTTTTACCATCTATCAAACTTTAATCTTGGAAATAGAACAAATTCTATTTTCTTTTTTTTACAAAAAATAATTTAAGGAGGAATTAGGCCAAATAGGTCTTAAAAAATATGAAAGAAAAAAATAATAAACAAGATAATTCAAACATAAAATGGGCCCTGCAAGCTTTTGTGTTAACATTTATATTGTCAGGTGCAGTATCATTTATATCAAATAATGGAATAGAAAAACTAAATATATTTGCATCTATAATAATATTGATTGCAGTTATATTAATTGGTATAGTTTTCGATATAATAGGAGTTGCAGTAACAGTTGCAGAAGAAGGACACTTTCACGCAAAAGCAACTAAAAAAGCAAAGGGTGCCAAAACATCACTTAAACTTATAAAAAATGCATCAAAAGTTGCAAATATCTGTGCAGACGTAATAGGGGACATTTGTGGTGTTGTAAGTGGTGCCATAAGTGCTATGATTGCTTTAAAAATATCTAATACTTATGGAGTTTCAAGCAATATTCAGTTTTTAGTAAGTGCTTTTGTTGCATCTATTACTGTTAGTGGAAAAGCTATAGGAAAAGGTATTGCTAATAAAGAATCTACTAAAATTGTAGATATGGTTGGAAAAATTCTTGGAAAATCCAAAATAAACAAGTAAGTGATTATGTAGAACAATGTCGAAAAATGCGAATAAATCAAAGAAAATCCGAAAATACTATTGCAATTTTAAAAAGATTGTGATATATTATGTAAAGGTTGTTGAAAATGAAGAAAGGATGTCATTTTGAAAACATTTTTTGATGGAATATTTATTTCCAAAGAACATTTGGAGGAAGCTGGGATTAAATATCCAATAAAGCTAGAGTATTACAAAATAGCACGAGATGAAAATGTTAAAAACACAAACCAAGTAAAAGAAAAAGAAAATACTAAGGGAAAATATGGAATAGAGGTAGTAAAAACGGAGTACCTAGATGGTAATGTTAAAATTGAAACTAAGGAAGTGAGTGATATAACAAATGACATAAATGAAGCAGATAGAATTTTAACATTACTCAGAAACAATGAAGTAACACCAATTGGTGTTGAAGATGTTTTAGAAGATTTACAAAAAGTGTAGAAGCGAAGATAATTTTGCTTCTCTTTTTTTGTATTGGGGACGGTTCTTTTCGCGAAAAGAACCGTCCCCAATACAAAAAGTCTGTCACCAATTGGGATTTTCCATTGACTTTTAGCCCAAATGTTTGTATAATTTAATACGATTCAATGATTTGAAAGGAGCAAATAATGGCTGACAAATTAATAATAGTGGAATCACCTGCAAAGGCAAACACAATAAAAAAATTCTTAGGAGGAAGCACAAAAGTTGTAGCCTCAATGGGTCATATAAGAGATTTACCTAAGTCAAAATTAGGAGTAGATATAGAACACGATTTTGAACCACAATATATAAATATTAGAGGAAAGGGAGATTTAATAAAATCTTTAAAAAAAGATGCAAAGAAGGCAAAAACAGTGTATCTTGCAACCGACCCGGACCGTGAGGGAGAAGCTATTGCATGGCATTTAGCTCATATTTTAGAAGAAGATAAAAGCAAAATTACAAGAGTTACATTTAATGAGATAACAAAAGGAGCTGTGCAAAAAGCTATTAAAGAACCAAGAGATATAGACATAAATTTAGTTGATGCTCAGCAAGCAAGAAGGGTTTTAGATAGAATAGTTGGATATAAAATAAGTCCAGTTCTATGGAAAAAAGTAAAAAGAGGGCTATCAGCAGGACGTGTGCAATCAGTTGCAGTTAAACTAATAGTTGATAGAGAAAATGAAATTGAAAACTTTATTCCAGAAGAATATTGGAATATATATGTAAATTTATTAGACAAAAATTCTAAAAAAGAATTTGAGGCTCATTTTACAGGAAAAAATAACAAAAAAATAGAACTTCATTCTAAGGAAGAAGTAGATGAAATTTTAAAAGATATAGAGAATGCCAAATATATAGTAACAGACATAAAGAAAAGTGAGAGAAAGAGACAGCCAGCACCACCATTTACAACAAGTACAATGCAACAAGAGGCTTCAAGAAAATTAAACTTTACATTAAAAAGAACAATGTCAGTTGCACAAGTTCTTTATGAAGGAATAAAACTACCACAAGGTCATACAGGACTTATTACATATATGAGAACAGATTCAACAAGAATTTCGGAAGAAGCAAGAGCAGCAGCAAAAGAAGAGATTTTGAAAACTTATGGTGAAAAATACTATGAAAATAGATATTATAGAACAAATAAAGAAGCTCAAGATGCACACGAGGCAATAAGACCAGCACATATTGAACTTTCACCAGATGAAATAAAAGAATATTTAACATCTGAACAATATAAATTATATAAATTAATATATAACAGATTTTTAGCAAGTCAAATGCCTGCAGCTGTATATGATACAATGCAAGTATCAATAAAAGCCAATGATTATGACTTTAAAGCAAATGGGCAAAGTTTAAAATTCCAAGGATTTATGGTTTTATATGTAGAAGGAACTGACGAAAAACAGCTTGAGGAAAAAGGAATGTTACCACCATTAGAGGTAAAACAAGAAGTAGAAAAGAAAAAAATTAATCCAAAACAAAGTTTTACAGAACCACCACCAAGATATACAGAAGCTAGTTTGGTTAAAGCTTTAGAGGAAAAAGGAATAGGTAGACCATCAACATATTCGCCAACAATTACAACAATATTAGAAAGACATTATATACAAAAAGAGCAAAAACAGCTTGTTCCAACAGAACTTGGAAAAATAGTAAATAAACTTTTAGTAGAAAACTTTTCAGATGTTGTAAATGAAGAATTTACTGCTAATATTGAAACAAGATTTGATAGAATTGCAGAAGGTGAAGAAAAGTGGAAAAACATAATTAGAGAGTTTTATGGACCATTTATAAAAGAAGTTGAAAAGGTTGAGGAAGAACTAGAACACGTAAAGCTAGAAGATGAAGTTTCAGATGTAGTTTGCGAAAAATGTGGAAGACTAATGGTTTACAAATATGGAAGATATGGAAAATTTTTAGCCTGTCCTGGTTTTCCAGAATGCAGAAATGCTAAACCTATTGTGGAAACAATTGATGTTCCTTGCCCTAATTGCGGGGGAGTCATTCAAGTTAAGAAAACCAAAAGAGGTAGAAAATTCTATGTTTGTGAAAACAATCCAGATAAATGTAATTATATTTCTTGGAATAAGCCTAAAGTAGGAGAAAAGTGGGACCCAGAAAAACAAGAAAAGGTTGAGACTGGAGAGAAAAAGACAAGAAAGAAAGCTACTAGTAGAAAGAAGAAAACTAGTAAAAAGTAGTTTTTTCTTATAGGGACCGTTTCTTTTCGCGAAAGGAAACGATCTTTTTACGAAAAGAAACGGTCCCAATGGAAAAAGAAACGATCTTAATATGAAAAGAGGCATAAAAATGCAAGAACAACAATATATTCTAAAAAATCAAGATTCATTTGAACTAAAACACATTTTTGACTGTGGGCAATGCTTCAGATGGAACGAAGAACAAGACAAAAGTTATACAGGAGTAATTAAGCAAGGAGTATTAAATGTTCAAAAACAAAATAATGAGATAGCTTTTAAAGGAATGCTTGAACGGTGATATTAAAGAAATTGTAGCAAATTATTTTGATTTAAACAGGAATTATTCTGAAATTAAAGAAAAACTTTCTAAAATAGATGAAAATGTTAAATTAAGTATTAAATATGGAGAAGGAATAAGAATTTTAAATCAAGATTTATGGGAGACGATTATTTCTTTTATAATTTCTGCAAATAACAATATTCCAAGAATAAAAGGAATTATTGAAAGATTATCTCAGAAATATGGAAAAGAAATTGATTGGAATGGAGAAAAATATTATACTTTTCCAACTCCAGAAGAACTTAAAAAAGCTGAAGTACAAGATTTTAGAGAGTTAGGTACAGGCTTTAGAGATATTAGGTTATATGAAACGACTAGAACGGTTTTAGAAAATAAGGTGGTATTAAAAGATTTGTATAATGTAGATACTTTAAAGGCAAGAGAAGAATTATTAACTCTTTCTGGTGTTGGACCTAAAGTTGCTGATTGTATTTTACTTTTTTCAGATTTGAAAAGATTTGATGTTTTTCCAATTGATGTTTGGGTTAGAAGAGTTATGAATGAATTGTATATTAAAAATCCTGATGAAACTAAGGTTAATAAGAAGGATATTGCTAGAATTGCTAAGGAAAAATTTGGCGATTTGGAGGGATTGGCTCAGCAGTATTTGTTTTATTGGAAGAGGGATGCGTAAAAAGAATTGTCAAATGATTGGCAGTTCTTTTTAAGTTTTAACTTCTTCAATTTTTATTATGGTGA
>OGXW01001416.1_pt1 | contig 18106 bp, 14 predicted proteins | sample 1576341 | NCBI WGS metagenome assembly OGXW01 (sample SAMEA3541592, study PRJEB24748) | human gut metagenome | biome: human gut; feature: human-associated habitat; material: faeces | place: China | collected 2012
CATTCAGGTCGCGTCAACGGCATCCGTTTCGGTTGAATTGAAGGGTTGCGGCGGAGCTGGTTGACACCGCGTTGACACGGGTTGAAACTAAAAATTGCAAGTGATTGACAACTAATCACTTGCAATTTATTAGGGTGCCCAGAACAGAACTACTAAAACTAAATTCTATTACTATTCAATGCTTTTATATTATGCTTAGTATTAGTGATTTACAAATGTGATGCCGATTTTTAAGGCTCTTTGAATTACTTAAAATAGCGGAATTTTGCCTGTAAATTTGCCTGTAAAATTATTTTGAGTTACCTTTGTAAACGTATTCAGGTTGAACCTTGCCTCTATTACAGGCAAAAGTTACCTGTAACCATTTTTTTACTCTAATAATCTCTCCAAATGGCGACATTCAGATTTGAACTCAACGGGCGACCGACAAAGAATAAGACTTATGTAGTGTATCTCCGCGTAACGGTTGGCGGCAAAAGAAAACTTATCAAGACGATGGTCGAGATTGCCCGGCCATCTGATTTCAACGCAAAATGCAAGGGCGAGAACTGGGTGCGTGGTGGTGTACGCGACGCGAAAGCACTCAATGCGCAGCTGGCAGACATTCTTGCCAAGGCTAAGGAAACTTATAAGGAGCTTGACAAGGAGGGCGAGGTTACAACCGTTGCACTTGCCAAAGAAATGAACACCGAGGTAGTCTCTCCTTCTTTCATGGCTTTCGCGCGAGAACGGGCACAGATGATATACGACAATGGTGGTTGGCGAAACTGGCGCAAGTATTGCGGGCTTATCAATAAGCTCGATGCCTTCCGAAAGAAGCGTCGTATGGCGGACATAACCGTTGCTGATATGACTGTTGAACTGTTGACCCGATTCGACAACTTTCTCCACAAATGGGAAAATGAACGCGAGCCGGGGAAGCTGCTACACCCCAATACAATTGAAGTACAGTTCAACATACTCCGCACTCTGGTTCATCGTGCCATTGAGGTCGGCATTATGGAAGCATCAAAGGATCCATTCCTTGTGTTCAAATACAAAGGGGTAAAGACCGTCAAGGAAAAACTTGATGATTCCGAGATGGAACGCATTATTAATCTTGAATTTGAAGAGGGCACACTGATATGGCACTGCAAGAATTATTTTCTGTTCAGCTACTATTGTGCCGGAATCCGTGCCGCCGACCTCATACAGTTGCGTTGGGGTAATGTCACAGGCTCCGGACGCTTGCATTATCAGATGGGCAAGAATCATAAGGAGCGTGATCTCCTCCTCGTTGAGCAGGCAATGGAAATTCTAAGCCATTATCACCGGGAGGATGCGAAAGCGACAGATTATATCTTTCCGCTGCTCTCGAATGATGCCGAATATGCTGGATATGTCACGCAAGCCGATAAAGACCGAATGAAACCGGAATTGCGCCACAAGATGTATCAGGATATTTCATCAAAAAACGCGCTCATCAACAAGTATCTGAAAAAGATTGCCGAGAAAGCCGAAATAGCAAAGTCCCTCTCAATGCACATAAGCCGTCACTCCTTCGCTCATATAGCTCAGGAGGCTGGAGCTGAATCATCCGCCATCAAGAATATTCTCGGGCATAGCAATCTCGCCACTACCGAGCGATACATGGGTAGTTTCGACACATCCAAAACCGATGAGACGCTACGCAATGTATTCTCCAAGAACCGATCTTCTTCAAAGGTGACTGAAGAAACAGCGGCCAGTAAAGAGGAACAAGCCATCGAGTTGCTAAAAGCCATGACCCCGGAACAAATCATGGCTGTAATTTCGGCAATTAACAAATAATCAGTAAATTTGCATATGGAACAGAACTTAGACGTAGCCAAGATATACAACCATGCCGCTGAAACCATAAAGAATGCTATTCTAAAAGCACGGCTCTTTCATTTAAAAATGCCTTGTTTTCCCGAACAGCCTGTTATTTTATAGGGGAGATATCTGAATGGGAAAGGAGGTTCCCGTATTCATTTCTCTGATTATCAACTAAATAAATGGTGTAAAAATTTGGTCGAGTGGCCAAATTTTCGTAACTTTATAGGTGATAATCAAATAGTTATGAATAAAAATAAGCCACTCGACCAAGTACGTTCGACTGGCGCAAATGCGCTCAATCGGACTTCAAAATTAGTAAATAAAACTGAATTCAACGGCAGTATTCTGGACAGACTGATGGATTTCGCCGATTCCGTCCCCGATTTCCGCAGGTCCGACAAAGGTAATATCCGTCATCGACTCGCCGACATCATCATACTTATGATATTCGCCAGAGAGTGTGGATGTGTCGGACGAGCCGATATAATTGAATTCGGATATCATCATCTCAATAAATTCCATAGGCTGGGTATTCTCAGGAAGGGAGTGCCATCGGAATCGACACTGTGCCGTATTGAAAACGGCATAAACGATCATGCAATGGCCGACAGGATGCAGGATTTTGCCGAGGTATTTCATAAAGAGCTGCTAAAAAAAGGTTGTGGCACAGAAATAATCTGCATAGACGGTAAAGTTGAGCGTGGAACGGTCCAGCAGAACGGTCGCAATCCTGACATAGTCTCGGCCTATTCGTTCAACACAGGAATAACACTTGCGACAGAGGCCTGTCAGGAAAAAAGCAATGAGATAAAGGCTGTCCCGTTGCTGCTGGACAAAATCGAACTGACTGGCAAGATTGTCACCGCCGACGCCATGTCCATGCAAAAGAATATAATCGACATAATCAGAAGAAACGGAGGGGAATTTCTTATAGAACTTAAGGCTAACCAGCGCGCCCTGCGTTACGGGGTGGAGGACAGGCTCAGGGAGCATACGCCGCTGTATTCCTACACAACAGGCCCTGAACTCGGGCACGGAAGAATCGAGACCAGAACCTATCGTATCTATGACGGACTGGAAATAATCGCAGACAGGGAGAAATGGGGCGGAAACATGACAGTCGTGGAGTGTGAATCTGATACAGTCAAAAAATCCACAGGAGCCCACACTTCAGAAAAACGGCTGTATGTCAGCAGCCTGCCGACTGACACTCCGGCTTTGGGTCATTTGGTGCGCAGCCACTGGTCAATAGAAAGCATGCACTGGGGACTCGATGTCAATCTGATGCAGGACGGTATCAGGCGCAAATCACCGAGGGCAGCGAGAAACCTTGACACCATCCAGAGAATAGTTTTCTCTGTTTTCTCAATATGGAAAGGACTTCGTAAAAAGCGTTCCGACAAAAAGAAGGGCGTCGCAGAGTTGATGAGGCATATATCGATGAACTTTACAAAACTACTTCGATTTTTGAGCCAAAAATAAAAAAAATTAGATTTTGACTAAAAGATAAAATACTGACATTCAACATTGAAAAATCACCCGCCTCGACTTGAACCGGGTAAGGGGAAATATACGCTTTATTTTATCTTAAATGAAAGAGCCGTGTTCTAAAAGGACAATATGAAGCGGCAAAGGGAATCAATCGTGTACAATTGCTTACATATTTTGCCATTGGTAAATATGTGTCTTTAAATACCAGAAGCGGTGTGTGGGGAACCGGAGCATTGAAAGCTATCAGTGAACGGCTCAGAAAGATTCTTCCTGGGCTAAGGGGATATGGGGAGACCCAACTTAAAGAAATGAGATTATTCTATGAGGGTTGGTCAATAGTTCGGTAAAAAAAACCGAAGTTATTGAAAATTAAGTTAATATAATTATATCGCAGATACAAATGAATCGCCAAAGCGTTCATTATAAAACTCTTAGACCATGAACGTATTGGCGATTCTCAAAGACTTCACCTGTCGGTGCAAGTCGGTATTTGAAAATACTACAACCAAAATGAGCAAAAGGTTTCTCAACTGGCTGGTTTTAACAATACGCACAGTCGCGTTGATTCCGGGGAAAATCAATTTTACACGGCTGTCGCGCTATGGCGGACGCACGGCCAAGACCTTTGCCTCCAATTTCAAAGCTTCAGTTGACTGGATGAGAGTCAACATGGGAATTGCCCGTGAAAGTATCGGCGACGGAGATGACATCGCCATAGCGATAGATCCGTCGTTTATCTCCAAAGCCGGCAGACTGACGTACGGCATAGGCCGTTTCTGGTCCGGAGTCGCCCAACGTGTAAAACGAGGTCTGGAGATAATGGCCATCGGAGCCATAAGTCTAAGCAAGCGCTCCTGTGTAATGCTCGGTGCGATACAGTCCCCGAACTTCAAGACTCTTGGGTCGAAGAAGGGCATGTCGATGCTCGACTGGTATATATCCCTTGTCAGGTCAAAGGCCGGTGAGTTGCTCCCTCTGACCGATATTATGGTGGCCGATGCCTTCTTCTCCAAATATGAATTTGTAAATGAAGTGGCTGCCATGGGATTTCGCTTTGTCGGGAGGTTGCGGTCCAACTCATACCTGAGGTATCTGGCCATACCCTCTCCTTCCGCACCGCGAAGACGCGGACGCAGGAAGAAATATGGTGAGAAAGTGGATTTCTCCAGTCTTGATATGTCGGTCTTCACTTCATTCATATATGAGGATTCAAAAGGAATCAAAACCGAATGTTACACTGCGGTTGTCAACTCAAGAGCGTTGAAACGCAACATCCGCATTGTGGTATGTCCTGTTGAGAACGGGGAGTCCCTCGTGTATTTCTCAACCGATACCGGGATGGCTCCCGAACGGATCATCGGCTTTTACCGCACACGATTCCAGATTGAGTTCGGCATACGCGATGCCAAACAGTTCACAGGTCTTCAGTCCCAGCAGACCCGGGACAAGGATCGGCTCGACTTCGCGTTCAATCTTTCCTTTACCACGCTCAATGTCTGTAAGGAGGTCATAAGGAAAGATTACCCCGACCTGTCAGTGCCTCAGTTCAAACGGCTCATGTTCGAGTCGTATCTCGCCTCGACAATTATTTCGACTTATGGAAAATCTCCGCATCTCAAAATAATTCAGAAAATAAACCATAGGTTGGCTCAATTAGCGGCTTAAGCCAGACTGTGCAACCTCAAATTTTACCGAACCATTGTTGGTCATTCATAGACTCTAAATCGTCGGTTGCAACCGACGATTTGACCAAAGATAATTTGTCGGTCGCAACCGACGAATTACAACTTATTGCCAATGTGGAAGATATATTGGGTCTAATCAAATTTGAGACACCATCGGCATTTCCAATGGAGGACTATCTTAAAACTCCGTTCACTCATCATACCGTACTCCTACGCAAATGCAAGAATAGCGAGGAACGGTATTATTATATGGGACGGTGTGTTGAAGAACATATGTCCGTGCCACGCCTCGAACAAGTTATATCAGAAGGTGAGTATAAGAAAGCCGGGAAAGCTCCTAATAACTTTATAGAGCGAATTGAGGATAAGAATCTGGCTCGAAAGGCTGTCATGCAATTCAAAGACTCCTATCTACTGGATTTCATAAACACAGAGGAAATCGGAGAACGTGATTTGCAGGATATTGATGAACGTGTAGTCGAGCAACAGATAGTACACAATATTAAGAAATTCATAATGACATTTGGTAAGGATTTTGCTTTCGTCGGCAATCAGTACCATCTTGAAATATATTCAGAGGACTTCTTCCCCGATCTATTGTTTTTCAACCGGGAACTGAACGCGCTGGTAGTAGTGGAGCTCAAATCGGGCAAATTCAAGTCGAGCTATCTTGCCCAGCTGATGACCTACCTACGGATTCTTGATGATAAGGTGAAGAAACCGCATGAGAACCCATCCATCGGCATTGTCCTCTGCAAGGAGGCCAACAGAAGCTTCGTGGAATACGTAATGCAGGATTACGACAAACCGATGGGCGTTGCCACATACACTACGACTAAAGAAATGCCCGAAATGCTAAAAGACACCCTCCCGGATATGGACGAGTTGAAGAAACTGCTCTGATTAAAATGTCCGTACTCGATATGCCATTGGGATAGTTTTTCACATAGTCATTCTGACAAAGATCTCAGATTTTATGGCGGAAAAATTCGGTGGTCACACGACCACAGCAAGGTGTCTTTTGAGTTACCTCAAAAGGTTTTGGGTTACCCACAAAACATCCTTGCGTGGAAGGGTTGAGAACACTCCAAAGTCGTGTTCTCCATGTCGACGCCTGTGGCACCAGAGGCATTCTCCTCGCTGCGCGACGGCCAGAGAATACGGAATTTTCACGCCCTAAAACGGAACCAGAACGGAATATCACGGAACAAGCCTGAAATAATTTGGAAAATTCGTTAAGACGATATTATCTTTGCGCCATTGTAACAGACATTGAACTCACAATGCCGGCAAGGGCATGAACTGCTAATTATAAGATGGTTAGTAATGAGATAGCCCAATGGCTATCCGGCTAACTATTTGAATGGATATATGGCTATCTATCTGAATGGCCGAATGTATATCTATCCAATATATCAATTATACCCCATTCCCTAAGGACCATTGCGCAATAGCGCATGATTTCCCAATGGGCGAAGGTCAGTCCGTACGTTGGTGAGATTGTCCCTGTGTCCCCATGCGACAATGTCTATTCAGCCGGATAGATAACTGACTGAATTATTGAATGTCCATTCGGCTATATATCACAAGGGTTCAATGTACTTATATCTATGGAGCCAAAGAGCTGGCTGGCGAATCAACAGATTCTCTGACGAGCCAACAGGACGTCTATCTATAATACTGCATGGATAGATGGCTCTGACTATGCCACCGTCTGCGGACGGTCATTCCGATTTCGGCAGTTGCCGAAGCATCGAGGCAAACGTTGCCAACTTTTTCTCACCCTCAAAACCATCAACAAAATGGCAAAGAAAATTGAAAACATCCCACTTCCCAGGGAAAACTTCCTTGCGGGGTATAAACCCATCGTGCCTCATTTCGCCGACGATGATGAAACATCATCAACTGAAAGCGAAAAGGCACCGGAACTGACACGCGATGAGAAAGCCTATTCAGACCTCTTTCTGAAAGCTCCTGACTCATCGAAAAGGACGCGAGTAGTGTACGTTTCAAACGAACATCTCGACTGTCTGAAAGAGATGGCACGATTCCTTAAGGACGAGTATGGGACAGCCGTTACCCTTAGCGGTCTTGTCTGGAACCTCCTCGAACACCACTTTAACACCTACGGCAAAACCATCGGTTCGCTGATAGACAAAAACAGACCTCAGATGCCTGACCGTTTCAAATAGCCGTTAAGCATTCTCGACCAAGGCCTTCGCCAAATTACAACTTTTTCCCCCATCCTGCCTTACGGCACATCAACATGAAGCACAATGAGAAACAATGAAATTTCCACCCAAAACGACGTCTCAGCAACCAGCACCATCAATGACAATGATAATGGTGCCGGAAGAAGAGTGGCGCAACCTCCATGACACATTGGAGCAAATCATCGACCTGATAACCCGCCGCAACGCCGATGACTCCAGCAGCGAATGGATAGAATCTGAAGATGCAAGGAAAATCCTCGGAGTTTCGCCAAAGACCTGGCAAAACTACCGCGACAAGCGCATCATTCCCTTCTCACAGATCGGCCGCAAAATCTACGTCAATCGCGCCGACCTCGACGCCTTCCTCCGAAAGCATCGAATCGCGACGGCAAAATAGCAAACTTTCCAATGGCAATCGGTTGTGTTTTACAGCATAACCGATTGCCACCTCAAAAATTCTTTGTAACTTTGCGTTTAGCATCAATGTATTGTATTCAGTAAGCAAGTGAATAATGGAATCACAGAAGATTAACAGAATAAAAGTTGCATTAGTCGAAAATGGCAAAACTGGGAAATGGCTTGCCGAACAAGTAGGTAAGAATGAAGCCACTGTTTCCCGATGGTGTTCCAACAAAATGCAACCATCCCTTGATACGCTTGTAAGGATTTCAGAATTACTTGATATTGATGTTAAAGATTTAATCATAAGCAATAAAGTATAAGTAGACAACCATAATATGGATTACATAAGAAAATATTGGTGGTGTTTTATTATTGGATTTATAGTTGTTCCAATAATACTGAACATCATTCTTCTCATACCCGCATTTACTCCTATTGTAGGAGATAATACGGTGTGGCTCTCATTCTTTGGGTCCTTGATTGGTGCTCTTGCTTCTTTTGCAATGATATTCTTTACAGCTAAAACTCTTGAGCAGAATAAACAACAGCTCGATGAACTGAGAAGACAATGGGATGAGGAGCACCTCCCATATCTTTCATGCCAACTAATATCATCCGGTAACTATTTTAAGCTACGTATCCTTAATTCAGCAAATGTTGTAGCTAAAGATGTTTCAGTCGACATTGAGAATTGTTTAGAAAATGAAGAAGTATATAGGTTGAGTAATCTTCAAGTTTTTTTAAAGAATCAATCGTTCATAATTCCACCTCTTGAGAGTATATATTTTGATATCCTGATTACAGCTTACAAAGATATTGAAAACTTGCCTAAAGGCTTCATTAGAGTTTCGCTCAAATCTGAAAATAAAGATTTTGGCACTTTTAAGCTATACCCAAGTAATCATGCCTATATGTCTTTTGAAAAAGCCAATATTGGACGGGAAATTGTCGACTCAATTTCAAAAGTAAGTCAGTCTATCAGAGATAAAAAGTTTTTATTCAAATAACGAGTATTAATAATTGAATTTCCAAGCGGACATACAAGAAAATGAAATCTTCGAGCTTTCGCCCGAACTACTCAATACGCTGCTTAAAGACCATACTTTAAGCACCGATACTGAGCAGGTCAACATTTTCTGGGCTACCGACAACTATGCTGACAGAGGGAAGGGTTATCAGTACGGAGACCAAATCACGATTGAAGCGATCACTGGGATCAACGGCAACGTAATCGTGCCGCGTGCCGTCAAATCACGCGAGCAGCAACAACAGCGTAGCCGTGAAATGGCAGAGGTATTCACCCCGTCGTGGATATGCAACAAGCAGAATAATCTTGTTGATAATGCTTGGTTTGGCCGTGAGGGCGTTTTCAATACCGAGGTTGACAATCCCGACGGCTCCCATGCATGGATTGTCAATGCCGAGCCTGTCGTTTTCCCGGAGGGTAAAACATGGCGCGACTACGTTAATGAAAACCGCCTCGAAATTACCTGCGGCGAGGCCCCATACCTTGTAAGCCGATACGACACCGTAACAGGCCAGCCTATTCCGGTGGAACGTCGCATCGGGTTTCTCGACCGTAAACTCCGCATTGTTGGGGAAAATACCGAAACAAGCGGAGAATGGCTCAAAGCGGCGCAGTCAGCTTACATGAGCATTTACGGTTTTGAGTGGCAGGGCGATAATCTCGTTCTCGCCCGCGAAGCGTTGCTCTATACCTTCTTAGATTACTACCGTGCTAAGTTCGGCAAAGACCCGCAACTCAAATCACTGCAATATATCGCCTATATTATATCATGGAACATCTGGCAGATGGACGGCCTCAAGGGGGTAATCCCCAATTCGTGCGGCGAACGACGTACAGTTGTGTATGACCTTTTCGGTGAGACCGAGACAATTACTCAATGCCAGGGATGCAAGAACGGCGACATCCGCGCCCATAACGGCACTTACGCCCTCATCAAAGATTGGGGCGCTCCAAAGGCTCAGCAAAAAATCCGCTTCATCGACCTTATAAACTAATCGGCATGGAATATTTCTCTAACCTCAAAGCGAAGTTGATTTACGTGTTCCGCATACCGGATGCGGTCCACGCAGACTGCGTCAAAATTGGCGAAGCTACTTTTGAGGACGGCAATATTACATTACCGCCTAACAGCAACGCACTTAACAAGGCTGCTCGTGCGCGTATTGACCAATACACCAAGACCGCAGGAATCAGCTATGAACTTCTCCATACTGAAATCGCTATCTTTGTCCGCAACGGCAAACTCGGTGCTGTCAATGACAAAGAGGTACATGACGTTTTACTCAGAAGTGGAGTTAAACGCAAAGAATTTCAGCATGTCAGCGGAGCTAACGAATGGTTTTGTTGCGACCTCGAAACCGCTAAGAAAGCCATCTCCGCTGTCAAGGAGGGGCGTAAGGCTCTGCAAGGTTACGAGATTTCCACAGGACAGTCGCCAATCGTGTTCCGTCCGGAGCAACGCGAGGCTATCGACAAGACCCTCAAACAATTTAAGAAAGGCAATCAAATGCTTTGGAACGCCAAGATGCGTTTTGGCAAAACGCTCTCGGCGTTACAGGTTGTTAAGGAGCGTGGCGACTTCCGTCGCGTACTTATCCTCACTCACCGCCCGGTGGTCGATGCGGGCTGGTTCGAGGATTTCCAAAAGATTTTCTATGACTCAGACGAATATGCATACGGTTCAAAAACCAATGGCGACATCTTCGTAAATCTCGAACGTCGGGCACGACGTGGCGAATGTCGTTACATCTACTTCGCCTCGATGCAAGACCTCCGAGGCTCAGAACTTGTCGGCGGCAACTTCGACAAGAATAACGATATTTTCTCAACCCCGTGGGATCTCATTATTGTTGATGAAGCCCACGAGGGTACGCAGACCGAACTTGGTAAAGCTGTCATGGCCGAGCTCACCAAAGAGAAAACAAAGGTACTCCGTCTAAGCGGTACACCGTTCAATCTGCTTGACGATTTAAAGGAGGAGGAAATTTACACCTGGGATTATGTCATGGAGCAACGAGCCAAGGCCGAATGGGACATAACCCATCCCGGCGACCATAATCCCTACGCAGGTTTGCCCCGCCTCAATATCTACACTTACGACCTCGGTCGGCTGATGAACGAGTTTGCCGACGAGGACATCGCCTTCAACTTCCGCGAGTTTTTCCGTACCAACGATGCCGACGAGTTCGTTCATAAAAAGCATGTCGAAAACTTCCTCAACCTTCTCACTAAGACCGACGAGGAAAGTATGTACCCATTTGCCAACAAGCGTTATCGCGACATCTTCCGTCATACTCTTTGGATGGTACCGGGTGTCAAATCGGCAAAGGCTCTTTCGACGATGCTCCGCAACCATCCGGTGTTCGGGCTGTTCGAGATTGTCAACGTGGCTGGTGACGGCGACGAGGAAGAAGCTAACGAGGAAGCTCTGCCTAAGGTCGAGAAAGCTATCGGGCCTGACCCTGACAAGACACGGACAATTACGCTCTCTTGCGGCAGACTGACTACCGGCGTGAGCGTCAAGCCATGGACGGGCGTGTTTATGTTGTCGGGCAGCTTCAACACTGCAGCTTCTGCATATATGCAGACGATTTTCCGCGTACAGACTCCAGCCACTATCAATGGCCGCGTCAAGGAGGATTGTTATGTGTTTGACTTCGCTCCTGACCGCACGCTCAAAGTCCTTGCCGAAACCGCTAAGATTTCCCGTAAAGCAGGAAAGCAAACAGGTTCCGACCGTCAGCAACTCGGAGAGTTCCTGAATTTCTGCCCGATTATTTCTATTGAGGGTAGCCAGATGAAAAAACTTGACGAAAACCACATGCTCCAGCAGCTCAAACGTGTTTACGTTGAGCGCGTTGTTCAGCATGGTTTCGAAGATGGCTATCTTTATAACGACGAACTGATGCGTCTATCTGACGTTGATATCAAGGAGTTTGACGAACTGAAAGGCATTATCGGTCAGACTAAGGCGATGGGTAAGACCAACGATATTACAGTCAACGACCAGGGCCTTACAAATGAGGAATACGAGGAAAAAGAAAAGCTCGAAAAGAAAAAGAAACGCGAACTGACCGACGAGGAAAAGGCGCGTCTCGAAGAATTAAAGAAAAAGAAGAAAGTCAAAGAAGACGCCATTTCTATTCTTCGCGGTATATCCATCCGTATGCCCCTGATGATTTACGGCGCAAAGGTTGAGAATGAGGACGAGGAACTGACTATCGACAATTTCACTCAACTTGTCGATGCGCAGTCGTGGGAAGAATTTATGCCGAAAGGCGTTACCAAGCAACGCTTCAACGCCTTCAAGAAGTATTACGACCCCGACATCTTCACTGCCGCCGCCAAGCGTATCCGCCAAATGGCTCGCGCCGCCGACCGTCTCTCAATCGAGGAACGTATTGAGCGAATCGCAGCCATCTTCGCCACCTTCCGCAACCCGGATAAGGAAACCGTGTTGACTCCGTGGCGTGTCGTAAATATGCACATGAGCGACTGTCTCGGTGGTTATACGTTCTTCAACGAAGACTTCTCGGAAACCATCGAGGAACCACGCTTTGTCGACCATGGCGATGTTACCGCGGAGGTGTTCACCCCCGATAGCCCGCTTCTTGAGATAAACTCAAAGTCGGGCCTATATCCTCTTTACCTCGCCTATAATATCTATCGTGCGCGTCTGCGCAATGAGATGTTCTCGCCGGAAACCCTCGAAGAACATCAGTCCATTTGGGATAAAGCAATTGCAGAAAACATCTTTGTTATCTGCAAAACCCCAATGGCTAAATCAATTACTCGCCGCACACTCTTAGGCTTCCGCAAAGGCAAAGTTAACACCCGATATTTCGAAGATCTAATCAATCAAATCAAAAATAAGCCCGATAACTTTATCTCCAAAGTTGCCAAGGGCAAATCATTCTGGAAAGCAAACGAAAACGACAATATGAAATTCAAAGCCATAGTGGGAAACCCGCCGTACCAAGTTATGGATGGCGGAGGCAATGGAGCTGCGGCTGTGCCAATCTATAATAAGTTTGTCGAAATTGCTAAATCTATTTCGCCGGATTATATTTCTTTGATTATGCCTGCAAAATGGTATGGTGGAGGCAGAGGATTGGATGAATTCAGAGAAAATATGCTTAATGAAACGCATATTGAAACAATCTTTGATTACCCTAATCCCAAAGAAATATTCCCAACTGCAAATATCAGTGGTGGCGTTTGCTATTTCCGCTGGCATAAGGGTTATAATAGCCATGAGGTTACCTTTGAAAATGTGATTTCCGGCAACCGAGTTTCAGCCCGTCGAGTGTTAAACGAGTTCATACCTTACGATATTTTCCCTCGTTATAATGAAGCTACTTCCATCATACATAAGGTACTTGGTTCTGCAAACTATATGCCATTGAGTAAAATTATCGCACCGTATAAGCCGTTCGGCTTGAGGACATATGAAAGAGGCTTTGAAGTAAGGAGAGAGGATTCTGACTTGGTTTTACATACAAGCAAAGGAATTGGTTATGTTGAGCGAAATTCGGTAACAGCCAGCGTTGACTATGTTAACGCCTATAATGTTATTACTGGTAAGGCTCTTTCTGGACACTTAGGAGAAACAGATGAAAATGGTCAGGTCAAAGTTCTTGCCACCACAAAAGTCATAGCACCAAACGAAGTATGCACAGAGTCGTACATTGCTATCGGCAAGTTTGACACCGATATTGAGGCTAATAACGCATATAAATATCTGTGTACAAAATTTTCTCGATTCCTTCTTCTTCAGGCCTTACCGACATTGGACATCCGGAAAGAACGTTTTATATTTGTTCCGATGCAAGAGTTCACAGCAAACAGCGACATTGACTGGAACAAAAGCATTGAGGGAATCGATGCTCAACTCTACGCCAAATACAATCTCTCCAATGAAGAAATCGCCTTCATCGAATCAATGATTAAACCGATGTGAGTTAAGCAATATTTTATTCCCTTGACTATTCTGAGTTTAACAGCTTAAATATCAAAACAACAATGATTATTGATAGAATAGACATCGCAAAGTTCCATGGTTTTAAGAATGTTGGCTTTCGGCTAGGAAGAAACATCACAATAATTGCAGGTCAAAATGGGACACAGAAGACTACTTTACTAGGTCTGATGAGTCAAGCATTTACCATAGCAAAAGAATCCGAAATGTATAAAGAAAAGCCTTTATGCGGAGGTTCTTATAAGTCTGGATTCAAAGACAAGTTTAATCTGTCCCCTAAGTTTGACAAGCCTGGTGAACATGAATGGACTGTCTCATTTCTTACAGATGATGAGCCCTATACGGTCATAAGCATGTATCGTGATAAAAAGAAAGGGGATGATATACGATTTTGGCAAAAAGGCTCAAGAGAAAAGGGATCTGGATATCCTCAATATCCCGTCATATTTTTGAGTCTAAAAAGGCTCATTCCTCTCGCGGAGGAAAGTTCTATGAAAACCATTGATTCAATAGAGATAACTGATCAGGAGAGACTTCTTTTCAAAGAGTTGCATAATAATATTCTTTTTTGCTTTGATAACATATTAGAAACAAATCTCGTAGCATCCCCCAACAAATTAACGTTAGGGGTAACTACTGACAAATATGACTGGATGCAGAATTCTGCTGGGCAGGATAATGTCGGGAAAATAATACTTGCCTTATTGTCCTTCAAACGATTGTTTGAACAATATAAAAAAACGTATAAAGGAGGACTATTATTCATTGATGAACTGGATGCTACAATGTATCCGGGTTCACAACGTAAGCTGCTCGAAGTATTGAATCAGTATTCCAATAAATACAAAATCCAAATTGTATTTACCACACATTCTCTAACTTTGCTTAGATTGGGCTATTCGATGCTGCAAGAAGCGAAATCAAGAAAAGCAACAGAGAATAATTTTCAGATAATTTATCTTGAAAAAAAGGATGGAGATATTCAGATTCAAGAGCAATTCCCATACGCTGCTGTTGAAAATAGAATACAAAACATAACCTCCCCCAAAAAGACAAAACATAAAGTAACCGTTTACACAGAAGATGCAGAAGCAATTTCTGTGATAAAGGCATTACTTAATGGCACTGGATGTATTAGCAGACTAGAATTTAGTAAATGTAAGTTCGGAAATGGCAATTTAATCAATCTCATGCAGTCAAAATTACCATGCTTTATGTTCCCAAGCAGTATTATCGTCTTTGATGGTGATGTTAAATCTGATGCCAAAAGTATGGAGAATTTAGCCAAAATCAGGAATAATCCGAATTGGCTTTTCCTCCCGACACTGTTTTCTCCAGAACGTTGGATTGCCAATTATCTAGTGAATTTAAGTGATAATGATCCATTATGGAGTTCAATAAATCTGGACTATAATCGACAAGTATGCTTCGGAGACCGTAAACCAGAAAAGATTGCGCAAAGTCGCGATGTGGCAAAATTGTGGTTTCAGGAACAGTCCAGTCAGTACCCATATTGGACGTCAAAGATTATAAGACATTGGATAAAAGCTTCTCCTGAAAATTCGAATGTTGCAAGGGATTTCACCAAATCATTTATTTCCATATTCAATTCAATCGCACAAGAGATTCGCATTGAAGAAATTAAATCAAAGATTAAATAATGGGTAATTTTTATTCTCCATTAAGATACCCTGGTGGGAAAAACTGTATTTTCCCATTTATGTCAGAGCTAATCCGTGAAAATGGGTTAGATGGATGCGTGTACGCTGAGCCATTTGCTGGAGGAGCCGGACTTGCACTTCATTTATTATTGGATGGGATAGTTTCTGAAATTTATCTTAATGACTTAGATCGTTCGATTTATTGCTTTTGGAGTAATGTTATAGAACGAACTGATGACTTTTGCGAATGGATTAAGGAAGTCCCTATAACAATGGGAACTTGGGACTGGGCGAAACGGGTGTACAGCAATCTTTTGACGGAAGACCCATTTGAATTAGCCAAAGCTACTTTCTTCCTAAATAGAACAAATGTGTCCGGAATTATAACAGGGGGACCTATTGGCGGACCTAATCAAACCGGCAAATTTAAAATTAATGCAAGATTCAATAAAGAAGACCTCATTGATCGCATTAAGCGTATCGGTGATGTTGGCCACGCTATCCATTTATATTGCTTAGATGGAACAGAATTTCTAAAAATTCTCAATCGTAAGCACAAACCAATGTTTATATATATTGATCCTCCTTATGTAAAAAAAGGCAGTGATTTATATATGAATTTTTTTAACGAAGACAACCATAAAAATTTAAGGGATCGAATTCTAAAGATTCGAAAACATTGGCTTGTCTCATATGATAACACAGAGTTTATACGTGAGCTGTATCCCAATTTTGTCAAGTATGTATATTCTTTGTCTCAGTGTACGTCTAATCGTATAGGTGATGAACTTATAATATTGGATGCGTCATTGTGTGTGGATAATGCTCTTCGTAAGTTGAAGAATCCTATACGGATTGACAGAGATGTACTGTAAAACTAACGCATTATTGCCTACTAAATCAATATGAGCAAGAAGTCGATACGGTTTTTCAATGATCGCGAGGTCAGGGCAGTCTGGGATGACGAGAATAACTGCTGGTGGTTCTCGGCTACGGATGTGGTGCGCGCTATCAATGATGAGCCGGACTATACGAAGGCAGGCAACTATTGGCGTTGGCTCAAACGTAAGCTGAAACAGGAGGGGATTCAACTCGTGAGTCCCACTCACGGGTTCAAATTTGAAGCCCCTGACGGCAAACGGCGTATTGCAGATGTTCTGAATAGCGATGGCGTCATTCTCCTTGCCAAGCATTACCCCAACAACCGGGCGAGCAAGTTTCTTGATTGGTTCACTTACAGCGATAACACCATTGACGGGCAGAGTCGCAAGAAGGCATACACGCTGTTTGAAAGTGGATTGCTCAATTCACTTGAGCCGGGCAGTATGAAATGCCTACAGCAGATTCACGCCTATCTCTTTGGCGGCTTATATGAGTTTGCCGGACAGATAAGGAATAAGAACATATCGAAGGGTGGATTCACGTTTGCCAACTGCCTTCATTTCCCGACCATCATCCCGACGATCGAACGTATGCCGGAAACCACTATCGACGAAATCGCCGACAAGTATGTGGAGATGAACGTGGTTCATCCGTTTATGGAAGGCAATGGCCGCAGCACACGAATATGGCTTGACCTGATGCTCCGTCGCTCTCTAAAACGCTGTGTTGACTGGAGCCGGATTGACAAGAACGAATACCTTACTGCGATGCGGGAGAGCGTTGTCGATTCAACGCATATCAAGAAACTTCTGAGTGGTGCGCTAACCGACAAAATCAATGACCGAGAGATGTTCATGAAAGGCATCGACTACTCCTATTACTACGAGGAAGAGTAGGCTTACTCTCTAATGCCGTCTATGCGTATTGGGTGAAGAAAGTTACGCAGAATATTTGAATTTTGCCTGTAATTTGCCTGTAGAAAATAAAGAAAGCGACTTAACTTGGTGATTGTTACCTTGTTAAGTCGCTTTTGGAGTGCCCAGAACAGGACTCGAACCTGCACGCCTCTCGGCACGCGCACCTGAAACGCGCGCGTCTACCATTCCGCCACCTGGGCATCGCGTTTTGGTTGTGCAAAGTTACGATATTTTTTTTATCAAACAAACATAGATGAAATTTTTTTAATGATCTTTTCGAGAAGGAGCAATCGGAAAGGACTAACCGTGTCAATAGAGTCCGGTTAAGCTGAGAAGAATCAGACGGCTTAATAGGGCAGCGTAAACCGGTCAGCAGGGCGGGATTCGCCTGAGAGATCCCACCGGGTAAATAGATATGTGTCCACTTGGACGGGCAGTGAGACCGTGTTTCTGGGAATGCTTTCGATAATTATATTTGATGGCTCGGCGATAATTTGTAATCATTTGGATGTCAGTAAAATAGATAAGAAATTCCGCTGCGGTTAATTGTTTGATATTCAGGTGTTTGTTATTGCTAAAGACGGCGACACTCCGTGTTGTTGACATGGGGAGATGGAATGATATGTGCGTGATGACGTTTTTGCAAATTGAGATAATGTATTTTGTGCTATAGATATGGTCGGGAGAAAGGATAGGTGAAAATATGTCGTAATTAATAATAATTAACAATTTTAGGGGGGGCAATGTGAAAAGTTATTTAACTTTGTGCCGATTTATTAATTTAATTCTTGATTCTATGAAAAAGTTTTTTCTTGCAATGATGTTGGTTCTTTCGGCATCGTTTGCGGTGGTTGCCGCTACGCCCGAGGAAGAGGCGGCTACGCGTATCGCTAATCTCGAAAAGATGCTCAAGTCCATGCCTGCGGCAACGGGCGTGGCAGATCTTGATGCCTATGTAAAGGCTTCGGCCGATGCTGGAACGCTTGCCGTGTCCAACAGTGTGCTTCTCAAGGC
>OGXW01001426.1_pt1 | contig 18047 bp, 14 predicted proteins | sample 1576341 | NCBI WGS metagenome assembly OGXW01 (sample SAMEA3541592, study PRJEB24748) | human gut metagenome | biome: human gut; feature: human-associated habitat; material: faeces | place: China | collected 2012
GCCAAAGGAGACAGAGGAGACACTGTCGGACGGCTGGCTTCACACGGGTGACTTATCGCCGCCGATCCCTTGCGGGGACATGATGTAACGCCCGTCTTCGGATCGGCAGATGATGTGCGGCGGTTCATTATGTACGGTGTCCAAATGGGCGACCAACAGCACCGGCACTGTGCCCTCAGCATAGAGGAAGCCTTTCTTTTTGACTGTTTCATAGCCAAGCTTCTTCAGGTGACCGGCCAGATAATGCTTCAGGTCCTTTTGCCGCATACGGAGAATATCATCAAATCGGATCATCTCGCACCGCCTTCCGCAACTGTGATCGAAGTCCTGTGGCAGAACGCATTGCCGATAATGCGGCAGATACTGCAAACGCTGCAGGCCGCACACGGCTCAAGCGATGCCCGGTAACAGGACTCGCATATCTCTACCAATCGACCTCTGCGGTCATAAGCCGGATACATCGTTCCGTGCATCATCTCACCGCACGAGCCGCAGATATGCAGGCACGCATGGCAGTGATAGACTCCTTCAATATATCTTGCATTTTGCTTGGGAACAGTATTGCCGCAATCCTTGCAGACAACGGTATCCTCGCATCGGCATTTCAAGTGACCCGAATGGTACGCTTGGCCGCAGCAAACACAGAGTGATGGGCCTCCAATGACGAAATGACTGGGTGCGGCAGCGGTTTTTAGCATCGACAGATTCCCGTAGTAATTATAGTCGGGATATTGACGGCTGCCTTCGCCGCTGGTGCAGCACTCGTTCACATCCTCACGCTTCTTTTTCAGCACCCAACGATTTGGCACACCGAGGCAGGTCGCAATCGCTTTCTGTACGATACTGCGGTACAGATCCATTTGCTCCGACAAATCGCTCGGATAGAGCCTTGATTGAAACAGCGTTTGATCTTTGTAGAAAAACATCTGCCGTGACCGTCTCGGCGCACGGTAATAATGATCCTTTACTTCCGGGTCAACCGTGAAGAAAATCATACTTACATCGTCTGTCATATAGGACAGCGCACCGGCCTGATAGCTGCCGCTTTCGAGATTGTGGCAGGAAGTCCAGGTGTTGTCCTTGTTAGACATTTCGAGAAAATCACACGGGTGCAGAGATAACAGCGCCGTTTTGAGCATTTGCAGAGGATTCAGAGAATCGGAAAGCTGGGCAAATACCGCATTATAACGCTCATGCCCGTCCACACCGAAACTGCGGCACAGCTTGCCGATGATCCGGCTGGTTTTCTGTCCCTCGGCGCATTTTATACCGCCACGGGTACGGATGATCTCCAGCGTTTGCTCGGACAGCGTGCTGCTGTACTCGTTGACAGCGGCACGCAGAGCAATGCGGAAATCCTCCAAACGCTGTTCTTCATTGATCTGCTCGGCGGCAAGATCCTCCATAGTAAAAGAGATCTCGTCCACGACATCACGCTGAATACCGCGCCCCTCATCAAAGGAAAACACGATTGCCTTTGCGTCCTCATCCCAATTCGGATGGCGGCGCAGCAATTCGAGCAATCCTGCTTTTTCTTGTGCCCATAAGTTCAGATTTGTCATAACGCCGGTTTCGCCAAAGGATTTTTCATACTTATACATGACCTCGTAAAAGGCCTTTTTTAATTCTTCCATTCGTTTCAGTCCTTTCTTAAATAGTATTTGCTTCAAATTTAACACCGGTAAAATCATCGGCAGTCAGAATATGCTTACCGCTGTACCATTCGTCGCCGACGATCTGCTCAGCGGCCTCTTTGCATTCTGCCGTCACATCGACCGTTCGTTCCAGCGTTTCGGTTATGGTGACCCTATATTTCTTTGCCATAGCATTTCCTCCGATCCGACAAGGGCGGAGAAGAAAAACTTCCTCTCCGCCCGTCATTCTATCGATTATTTCTCTCCGATCATACGGAAAAACTCTGCCGGAGACAGTACGGCAACGCCGAGCGCTTGCGCCTTGGCGAGCTTACTGCCGGCATTTTCGCCGCAGATCAGGTAGTCGGTATTCTTGGATACGGAGCTTCCGGCTTTCGCACCCAAAGAATATATTTTCGCATTGATGCCGTCACGGGTGTACGGCTCGACCTTGCCCGTAACCACAAGCGTTTTCCCCACAAAGGGGTTGTCCTGTACGACGGACATAGCGGTTTCTTTCTTTTCAATGTTTACCATAGGCTTTAATTCCTCCCATAAAATGCGGTTTTCTTCAACTGAAAACCATTCGTGAATGTTGTTATGCAGCGTTTCTCCGAAATCGGGAAGCTGCGTAAAATCATAGCCGGAATCGACCGCTACCTCAAAGGCACGGAGACTCTGATCGAAGCATCGACCGAGCGCAGCGCTGGCTGTGTTGCCGATCATCGGAATATCCATTGCGATAAGATAGCGTTCAAATGTGGTATTGCGGCTTTTTTGAATCGCATCCCACAACCGCTGCCAGGACCTTTCTCCGAAACCGTCCATACGGATGATCTCGTCCCGGTGATTATCCAGCCGGTAAATATCCGTAAAATCCTGAAGCCAGCCACGGGCAATGAATTGCTCCAGCGTCGCCTCTGACAGTCCATCAATGTCCATCGCTTTCTTTCCGACGAAGTGAACGAATTTCCTCAGATTCTGCGATGCACAATTCGGATTGTGGCAGAACAGTGTTTTCGTCAGCTTCAGCTTACCGTCGATCCGCTTCTGCGTGGTATGGATCATCGTCTGATACCCACAGCATGGGCAGAGAGACGGAACCAGCACGTCCATTGAAAAATCTCCACGGTCAAGGTTTCCTTCGACCTGCGGGATGATCATGTTCCGCTTACTCACCAGAATGCGGTTGCCCGGCATCATCTCAAGCCCCTCAATAAAAGAGAGATTGTGCAGCGTTGCACGGGACACCTCGCATCCGTCGATTTCTACCGTGTCAAAAACAGCTACCGGAGATATCTCACCGGAACGGGTCGGCGTCCACTCAATGTGGTCGAGCCTTGTTTCAAAGAGCTCGTCTTCAAACTTAAAGGCAAGACCGTCCTTGAAATGGTGTCCTGTCCGCCCGCAGGTGCGGGAGTAGGAAATGGAGTCATAGGTCATGACCAGTCCGTCAATCGGCAGATCATCCTCGGCCGCTTTGTCCCGCAGCACCTTAATGTGCAGATCCATCATATCGTTATTTGCCGTTGTGAACTGAAGAGAGCGCACTCTGCCGAAGCCGAATTCAGTGAGCTTTGCCAGCTTCATGCGTTTGCTGTCCGTCTCGGCCTCGATCTCCGGCAGTCCCTCTATGACCGCAAAGGGCAAAAAGTGGACGCACCGCTTGGCGCATACCGCAGAATTGTAAGCACGGACGGAGCCGGCGGCAAGATTGCGGCTGTTTCGGTACGGCTTTCCCGTACTGTCAACCAGCTTTTGGCGCAGCCGTTCAAAGTCGTTACAGTGAATAAAACTCTCACCGGCAACGACCAGTCTTTCCTTGTACGGGATCTGCACCGGTATTCCTTCGATGGCTTCGGCGTTGTGGGTAATATCCTCACCGATGTCGCCGTCGCCCCGGGTAGAGAGCCGTTGCAGAAGGCCGCCCTCATAAATGATCTCGGTCGTCAGTCCGTCCAGCTTCAGTGAGAAATTCACTGCGCGGCCGTCCTGAAATGCAAGCAGCTCGCTTATCAGCTTTGTCTTATCCAGCGATAACAGCGGAATATCGTGCTTTGCCTGCGGCAGCCTCGACACAACGGGGTAGCCCACGGTCTGCGTCGGTGAATTGGACATCACCACGCCGGTTTCTTTCTCCAGTTTAGTCAGCTCATCAAAGAGCCGGTCATATACAGCGTCCGATACTGACGGAGCATTTTGGTTGTAATACTCGTCCCGGTATGTATTGAGCCGGACGGTCAGTTCACGCTGCCGTATCAATCTTTCTTTCATTCTGTATCATCCTTTCTCGTTATGCTGCCCGTTCAAGAGCAGGTGCGTATAGCACATTTTCTTTCCAGCTTTCGATAAATCTCTTCACCTTGGGCGGCGGGACAACGTTGTTCTGGATCCTTGCCTGAATGACATCCCCATGCTTCACCTCTACCGTACAATACGGCTTTTTCGGTGCGGACGCTTTTCGGATGAAAAGGATCGTGGTATTGTTTTTTACCACATCTTTCACATAGCGTCCGACGCAGTGGTGCAGTTTATCGCCCTCCTGTGTGATCTCTTTTGCGGAATGCGGAGGAATAACAACAAACCCCATTTGCGTGTATCCGTAACGGTGCTGCAATCCCTCAAACATTTTGGCAATTCTCCGATCATACGCCTGCGACACATCATTTCGGGACATATCATTTACCCGGTCATGCTCCGCCTTCAAATCATTCGGAAACAGGACAAAGCTGCTCTTCATATCGTGCTCCAATAGTTCGCACATACAAAGGTAATCCTTATAGTCGGACATCATCGCTCGCATGGAATAATAACCGGGGGCGTAACAAGAGGCCCTTCGGTGTGTGGCAAACTGTTCCGTGGCATACCGCATCAGCTTATGGGGCGTCATATAACGCAAGGGAACCGTAATATACGCTTCCTCTCCGATGTCGTTTTTGCTGCACCATTTCATCAGTTCCAGATCCGGTCGGATATTATCCCGCAGAAATGCTTTGAACATCGTAAGCTGGTTCGGCCCGGGGTCGATCGTCTGCAAAAGCGGTATATATTTTTTACCGACGCCCAAAACCTCTGTTACGGTTTTGCCCTTGCTGTTGAGCACGCTGTCGTCATAGAAACGAGCCCCGCCCGTATCGCCGTAAGCAACATAGGTTGCGAGACGATAGAGCTTCAGCTTTACCAAATACTCCAGCATAGGATAGCGTAAATACTTCTGCAGATACTGCCCGGCATACAAAGGCGTGGGATCTCCTGCATAATATTCCTTCAGTGCGGAATACTGCCACGGCGTTCCTTTCAGTTCACTGTCCAGATTCCGATGATAGAGATAACCGCAGCAGTCTGCCTCAAAATTGTAGTACCACCGGTTGAATACCGGCCTGTCGCCCGGATGCCACGGTGTAATGCGATCCCGGGAATAACCGTAATAGTAGCTTTCGCCGGCTACGATCTTGCTGCCGTCCCATTGAAGAAACAACCGTGCGTTTTCATAAACATGAAACTCCGGCGTGTCGCTTTTCGGATAACGACGGTAGGCTTTTACGAAACGAATGATCATTTCGTTGCTACCCAGCCGCTGAATAACCTGTGCAGTAGAACGGTCAACTATATATCCGCGGCGCCCACGGCTCTTAAAGGTGATTTTTCTCTTGCAGTGTGGGCAAATGCCTTCGCCGTTGTGCTTGGCTTCAGCGACCGATACATTATGCTTGCAGGTAGTACAGTATGCGTTTTTCGGCGCTTTTCCCTTGGCATAATCATAGAAGATATAATGCGGCAGGGTCTCTCTGTGCATAAAGCCTTTGATGTCCCTGGGTAATGCGCCTACCGGTTTCATCCGCTCGATGATCCTGCGCTGCTTTTTCAGTTCATTTTCCCTTTGCTTTTTCCGCAATAAATCCAACTGAAGCAGGCAGAGGCTGTCAAATCCTTTTTGCTTTTCGGACTGACAATATCTCGTGACCCGTCTCTCGTCGGCTTGGGAATAGAAAGAGCATTTGTCCCTGAAAAAGTAATCCTTTCCGAGATTCTCAAACATAGACTGCTGCCAGCGTGTGCCTTTATCATCGGTGCATAAGGTGATATAGCCGCCTTTCTGCTGAAACATTGTCCAGCGAGGGGTATGATTTCCGGCCAGCACACTTTCCTTTGCGTAGATATACAGTACCAGCGTGCGCTGATGGTCGATATTTTTGATCGCCGTGCGCACCACATACTTCACCTGATCGGCACAGAAAATGCCGTTTTTCGGGTTAGGACTGCTGCTCGGTATTGCAAATTTGCGCAAGACTCTTTTATTCATCATGCGCCCACCTCAAACAAATTCATCTGTGTGCTATCGTTTGGGTGATCCTCTGCCGGCGGCTCCTTTAGGGGAGCCGGCTTTTTCTTGTCGGCCTTCTTTTTGGATTTCGGAGCCGGCTTTCCGGAATAGGGCTTCGGAACGAATTTTTCCTCCTTTTCCTTGTCTTCCTCTGCGTCCATATCCATAAAGTATTCTTCGGCCCAGAGATAGCACATATCATCCGGCACATCACAGCCATAACCGCCTGCAATCGGCTGTTCATCGTTGTCTTTCATTTCCTGCTCGGCAAACTCCTTGGCTTTGCGGGTAATGTAACGGAAACAACGGATCATATTCTTGCGGGGGTGCATGACCTGCCGGGCAAACTCCGGTTCGCTGAGGCACTTAGTCTGAATATGCTCGGTCACGCATTGCTTCATATTGCGGCGGGTCAGTCGCTCGGCGTCATCACCGACACGCTTCATCGAAGCCATCATGACCTCATCATCACCCATAGCCACGGCGTTTTCCCAGGCAGCCTGTTCAGCTTCGGCTTTTTCACGCTGTTTTTGCTCCCATTCGGCTTTGCGCTTGGCTTCGGCCTCCTCGTGAGCACGGCGCTTTTCGTCCTCGGCTGCAGTATCCTGCATTCGCTGAAGCACTTCCTGTGCAGCTTCGGCTTCCGCCTGCTGCCGCTGATCATCTCTTTGATCTGCGATAGTCGCCAGATCAGCGCCTTTTTTCAATTCCGTATTGTTGGTATCAACACTCATAAAATGTTCCTCCTATAAAAATAGGGATACAGCGCAGTTTTACCCACGCTGTATCCCATTCTTGACCTATAGCCGTTTCCGGCTGTTCCTATTTCTTTGCGAGCATCGGAGAAAACTTCACAGGACAAAAACCGTCTGTGTCACGGTAGAAATAACGCCGTCCCGTGTCGTCATACAGTTCTATCACATCGGATGGGGCGACGCTCCTGCCTCGGTAATCCTTTGGCAAAGCATCACCGAAAAGCTCAGCAATGCGTGTGAGCCGCCCTGTATCACTCGCCGTTTCCTCACAATGCAGCATACCGTCATGTATCAGCCTGTACTGCGCCGCCGGCGGGTATTCGTGACCTGCTTTTTGCAGTTCCTTTATTCCGCCGAAGGCAAAGGGAATGACCTTGTAAAGACTAACCTCCAACTGGTATATCCGAAACCGTTGCTCCTGCCTTTGCGACAGCAACCGATTTTCAAGCTCGTCGGAGCTTCTGACAAACAAAGAATACTCTTCCTCCGTCAGCCCGAGATATTCGTGCAGCTCACACGCACATTCAGTGCTTTCGTGCCACTGTGCAATATCATCGTCGATCACTTCAAAGTCACAAAGACCGTACATAAATCTTTGCCTGAAATTCTTCCTGCTATCCTCCTTTGCGTAGGCGTTTCGCTTTAAGGCAAGCTGCCAGTCGTCCACGCCCTTGTAATTCGGATTCCAGTTGAGTCCACGGCACACCATGCCGTATTTCCTTGCTAATTCGTGCAGCTTCAAGGCGCCCCTGCAGGCAGCCTCATTCCGGTATTTGTCCATATCCTCCGATTCAATGATCGTATGCGTGCCGTTCTCTGCCAGCTCTTTCAGTAGAAGCTCCAGCTGCGCCATATTGTTGACGCCGGCCGTAGCGGCAAAGGAACGGTTCATCAGATAATGGGCAATGTCGGATTTCAAAAGTCCTTCCGTCACATAGACCACGCCTGCATTCGGATCACCGACAAAATGCGCCGGGCTTCCGGAGGAGGTGCCTTTCGGCTTACCGGCAGACGAAAACCAGATGTATTTGGCCCCGTCCTTTTCCGGCGGATCATCCTCATTCTTCAGCGGCACATCCAAACGGATCTGAAAGCCGCTGATAAGACCTTGCCTTGTCCGTGCTGGGATCATAATGCCGGCGGTAAAGCTGGAGCTGGCAATCGTCCACTGACCGTCCTTTTGATAAAATCCCGGCACGCCATCCAGCTGATGCCCGTTTTGCAGAAGCCGGTTTGCCAATGAACGGCACATATAGAAGGGAGGCATACTCTTGTAGCCCAACCTCTCAATCTGTTCGTCCGGCAAGCCTCTGACCGTTTGCAGATGCGCACGGTGCTCCTTGGATAGCGTCAGCATAGCAAGAAGTGCGGTATAGGTCTTATTGCGCACGGCAATGTCGGCAGCAGGCGCAGCTTCGACCGGCGTTTCCTTCGGCTTATCCGGGTACTTGACCGCATGATCCGAAAGGTTTACTCCGTTGAGCAGCGCATCGCTGATCTCCCGATAGGCAGTGCTCGTGCTGATGCTATGCACCTTTGCATATAAAGCCAGCATACCGCCGCTTTCATCGCAGTAATTGCACCGCCAGGTATCGGTCTGCGTGTTGATGTGCATTTTCCCTCGCTTGTCATTACAGATAGGACAATCCACATAAAACCCTTGCGGGCTCGGCCGCCGTATCCGCAAGTGAAGCAGTTCCGCCACATCCGTTATGTCGAACGGAAAATCATGCGGCTGGCTCATGAACAAGCCTCCTTTCTAAAGAAATATCGGTGAATGTCAGCTTGCTCTCTGCATTTCATCCAAAGACGCCTGCATGATCGTAGCTGCCGCACGAAGAATGTTATCATTGCCGGAATAGCCGTTGATGTACCATTTCAGGCTCGCAGGGCGGCGGTCAGCCACTTGCGACATCGCCCAGCCCTTGCAGGTGCCGAGCGGCACGATCACATTGCCGGCCTCTTCGTAGGTCATCATAGAGCAGATCTCATCGACCGGCATATCCGAGGAATAAGTCGGCGCTGCCGTATCGGTATCGGCGGTTTCTTCCTCAATTTCTTCGCCCTCAGCATCTTCCAAAACAGGAGCAGCAGATTCCATGACCTCTGCGACCGGAGCTTCTGCAACGGTTTCCTGAACAACAGGGGGTTCCTGCACAGGCTCGTTGATTACCTCTGTCGCCGCTTCGGCAACCGTAACCGGCACTTCTGTGGAAACTTGCTCCGCCGTGGCGGTTTCCGCTACTGTCGGCTGCTCTTTGACGGTTTCGACCGCTTTCTCTGCGCTCGCTGTAGGAGCGGCAGCAGAAAACTGTACGCCAAAACCGGCGTCCGATAATGCCTGGTCGATGGCAGCGTGCTGCGCCGACTCGATATACAGACCGCCCGGAGTGGCTTTCGCCTCTCTCTGGGCAATGAAGCTGGATCTCGGCTGTGCGTCGTTCTTGTCGAAATACACACGGGCCTCGATGATCGCCAGCTGATCCGTAATCTTGAGGGAGGACAGCTTGATCCTGCCGTTCGGATATTTCAGGCGGAACCAGAGCTTTTTGTATTTGAGGTCAAGAACCTTTTCGCCCTTGGTCGTTCTGCGCAGAAATTTGAGCGGGTCAAAGCCCTGCACCTTGTTCAGCTCGGAAACCACAGGGACAGATTCATACATCGTTGCACTTTGATTTGTATTCATACGGGAAATCTCCTTTCATAAATAAACACGAAGCACTCCTGCACTTTTCTGCAAGCCGCTTCGTATCAACTGACCTTTTTCAATTCATTTTGGCGGGTAAAGGCTTTCAGATATTTGCCGATACGCTCGCCAAGCTGCGTATTTCGTTTTCCGGTGGCCTTTTTGAGGATCGCCATGATCAGCGCTTTCTTCTGACCGACCGGGATGACCTGCTCCTTCGCACGGGTGATCGCCGTGTAGACGATGTTCCGATTCAGCATAATGTAATGGCTGCGAAGAATAGGCATGATCACAATATCAAATTCCGAGCCCATCGCCTTATGTACGGTAGTCGCATAAGCCAGTTCCATATGGACCATTTCTTCCATACCGTATTCGGCAATGCGGTCGCCGGAAAATTCGATCGTCACGACCATTTCGTTCTTTGCATTGCGCCCCATTTTGCGAATGTAGCCGATGTCACCGTTGGATGCTTTCGCGTTGTTTTTTGTCTGCATCACCTTGTCGCCCACACGGAAGTAGTGGCTGCCGACCTTCAGATCGGCAAACTCGTCCCTCGCCGGATTGACAAGCTCACGGATAGCGGCATTAAGCTGCTCGACCGAGGCCGGCCCTTCCGAACGGAACGGAGAGAGTATCTGCACCTTTTCGATTCCGTGCAAAGCGACCTGTTCGCAAAAGATCCTGCAGATCAGGTCAGCGGCTTCCTCCTGCGTCTGGCACTTGACAAACCGAAAATCCTCGCCGTACTGAAGGTCAATGTTCGCCTCATTGATGCGTTTTGCATTGTAGGCAATGAGGCTGCCCTTTTTCTGACGGAAGATTTCGTTGAGCACTGTAACGGGGATAAGTCCGCTGTCGATCAGCTCACGGAAGACATCACCGGCGCCCACGCTTTGCAGCTGGTCCACATCACCGGTCAGGATAACTCTCGTGCCTATACGGACACGGCTGAAGAATTGCCTTGCCAGCCACATATCGATCATGGAGCTTTCGTCCACGATGATGAGGTCGGCGTCAAGCGGTTCTTTTTGCTTATCCTTTTGGATCGGTCCACTGTCGCCCAGCAGCCCTAAAAGGCTGTGCAGCGTTTTGGCGTCGTTTCTGCCCGTGCTTTCTGCCATTCTTCGGCTGGCTCGTCCGGTCGGAGCGGCAAGAAGGATCTTCCCCTTGGGGCAGAGCATCTGAAAGACCTCAATGATCGCCCGCAAGACTGTGGTTTTACCGGTACCGGGAGAGCCTGTGATGATAGACAGATTACTGCGAAAAGCCATATACACCGCCTCGCTTTGCCTTTGTGAAAGGGCAAGACCGAGGTTTTTTTTGCGGACATATTCGAGTGATTCGGATATATCCAGCGTGACCGGCGGTACAGCCAGCATTTCCGCAATTTTCCGGGCGGTTTCATCCTCCTGCACGAAAACATTGCTCTGATAGATGTTGCCGTTGCTTGAAACGATCTCACCCTTGAGGATCATATCCTGAACAACGGCGTCCACTTCCTCGGGCGTGACCTTGACCTGTCCATCGGTAATATTCTCATTGAGCAGCTTCACACCCGTTTTCGCAAGCGCATCTTCTTCCAGAAAAAGATGGCCTTTTTCGTTGCGCCCCGTATCCAATGCCGCAAATACGGCGCCGTGGATCCGCATAGGAGAATTCAGCGGCAGATCGCCCTTGCGGACGATAGCATCGACTCTCTTAAATCCGAATCCGGATACCTGGCACAATTCATAGGGGTTCTTTTGCAGAATGTCTACGCTGCGGGAGCCGAAATGCTCATAAATCTTCATGGCCGTTACCGGCGTGACATTAAATGGGGTCAGCAGGATCATCAGATCCCGCACGCACCGGCTTTCCGCATAGGAGGCTTTGATGTCCTCCAGCTTATCCGGGGTGATTCCTCGAATCTCCAGCAGTCGCTCCGGCTCGTTTTCCAGCACACGCAATGCGTCGGCACCGAAGCGGTTTACGATCAATGCGGCAGTCTTTTCACCGACGCCTTTGATCAGCCGGGAGGAAAGATAACCGTATACGCCTTCCTTGGTCTGCGGTACGATCTCCTCGCATTTATCGACCTGCAGCTGAACGCCGTGTTTTCCGTTTTCCCATTCGCCGTCCAGAATCATGCTCACCTTATCGGTTTGAGGCAATTCATACCCGACGGCGATAAACCGGATCAAATTGTCTCGGTGACGGTAAGCACTCCGTGCCTGCTGCGGTACGCTTTGGTCGGAGGTCTTCACGCTGATAATGCAATACTTATTGCTCGGGTTATAGAAGATCGTCCGGTCATAAGTCCCGACATACCCCACGGTTCACCACTCCTTTCTCGTTCTCTTTCTGTGCATCGTTTTTCATTAGCACCATCCTTTCTTCCGTTTATGCCGCCTCGTCATATTTGCGCTTTACATAGAAGCGGCGGCTTTCCGATACCGTCACATAATCCTCGTAAATATCGGGATGTTGTGCTTTCAGCCGTATCAGCCCTTCCTTGCCGATGTCGGGCTTTCTCGTAGGCTTGTAGCTGATGGAATAGGAAACGCCGCCGCTGTTTGCCGTAGCCGTGCAGCTTCGTCCCATTTCCGCTACAATGCGCCCTTGCAGCCGTTTCATCTCGTTTTCGACCCGCTTGACCTCACGGTTCAATTCCGACTTTTCCGCCTGCAGCTCGGTATAGCGCACCAGACTGCTTGCCAGCGGCACGCTCAGCTCGATCTCAGGGGCGTTTTCGTCGGCAGGGCCGAAGTGACGCCGAACGCTTTCAAGTGTCAGCTCACCGTCCTCTGTGTACGGCGGCGGTGTCTGTGTCAGAACATGGTCGTTCCAGAAGTTGCCCTCCAGAGCGATCATTTCCGCCTCGTAATCCGGGTCACGCTCAATGTGCCGGATGATGACTTCATTTTCGTTATTGCCGTAAAGGCAGCAGAAGTACACCTCATCCATATTCATCACGCACATATAATGGCGGCCCTGGATCTCGTAGTTGACGGGAACGATCTCCTGTCCGTCGCACCACCAATGATCCTTGGCGTTGTAGTTTGTGGTCTTGATCTCAAGGATCGCCGTTTTGCCGTTTGGCAATCGGATGAAGTAATCAATATCTGCCAGCATATAGGTGTAGACCGGGTGATAAAACATCTTCTTTACCTGATAGATCTCAAAGCCTGTTTTCACATGGAAAATCTCAGCGACCAGATCCTCAAGCAAATGCCCGACCTTCTTTTGCACCCAGTTGCTTTCGCCGTCCTCATACGATACGACTTTGAGTTTGTCGTAGTAGAGGTCGCGGGCGGTCGCAAATGGGGACACACCTAAAATGGCAGCGGCGTCACTTCCGCCGATCCCTCTGCGGCGATATTCCAGCCATTCCTCCTCCGGCAGATCTGCCGTGTCAACCAAAACCAGCGGTTCGTAGGTACTCGTTGTATTCGGCATATTATGCACCTCGATTCTGAGGCTGATAAAGCCTTGTGTGAGGGACATATACCGTTTTCAGCGGGTACTTTGCAAGCTTTCTTGCCTCCTTTCTTTTTACCTGCTGCTTGAACACATCAGGTCTGGACACTCTTCTATGCGAGTGCCGATGGGTTCGTCTTTTCATTCGGTTTCCGCCTTTCTAAAATGTATTCCAAAAGCACGAAGGCTTTTTGGGCATAAAAAAAGCGAGAACAACAGCCGATGCCTTTTCGGACATTCGTGTCCGTAATGAATTACGAACAGGTGTCATTCTCGCAGAGGATATAAATATCCTGAAAAATAAAAAATGCCAGTACATAACCGGCCTCACGGCACAGTTATACTACTGACATACTGCAAACTTAACGATATGTGCAATGCAGAAGCTTACTGCCGGTCCTTACGGACAACGCACAAAAATCAATTACAGAAAAAGTATAGCACAATATATCGTGTTTGTCAAGAATTTAGAAACTATATATGGGAAAAGCGCCGCCTAAGCGATGCTTTTCCCACAGTATATTCGATTAAATATATTCTAAAGGCAATGCGATCAGGTTCTCTCTCAAAAACAGTTTTTTATCATACAGGCAAATAATAGCACCCATACCTCTTTTCTTATCGGGTATGCCGTCAAGCACATCAAATTCCGATGCCATATCCGCCTTAGGGGTCGCGGACATCTTGATCTCAATGGGATACAAAATGCCATCTTCCTGAAGGATCAGATCGATCTCGCCGTCCACCTCGATTTCTTCGCCGTTTTCTTTCTTCTTTTTCTTGTCTTTCCCGTTGTAATAGAAAACATTGAAGTCGTACTCAAGCCCCTCGTTGGAATATGATTTTAGAATTTCGTTTATGACGAAGGTTTCAAACATAGCTCCCGCCATAGCACCGTTCTTCAAAGTGTCGGGTGTCAGCCATCTTGTCAGATAGCAGCAAAGTCCGGTATCCCGAAAATACAGTTTGGGTGTCCGAATGGCACGGTTAAGGGCACTGGAGGTATAGGGCTTCAGAATGTAGATAATGCCACTCTTTTCAAGAATGGATATCCATTCCTTTACGGTGATTTCCGATACTCCGATTTCGGATGAAATGTTTGCATAATTGATTACCTGTCCGGTGCGGGCGGCAACACAGGTTAGGAATTTTACAAAGGTCAAGTGGTTTTTGGTCTTTATCAGCTTGTTTACATCCCGTTCCAAATAGGTCTTCACATAAGACTGGTAAAAATCCACCCATTCCCGTTCGGGATTGGCGTACAGTTCGGGATAACTGCCGCGATGAATGGTTTCCCACAAACCTTGACGATACTCCTTCAGTGACTTTTCCCGTTCTCGTATATAGGCCTCCATGGGTATAAAATGCCTGTTAAATGAAATGCCCTTGATTTCACGCAAGGAAAGCCCTTCCAATTCCACGACCGAAACTCTTCCGGCAAGCGACTCACTTACACCTTCCATCAACTGCAGCTTCTGTGAACCGGTTAAGTAAAAATTACCGTACTTATCTGTATTGTCTAAGATGATCTTCAGCTTATTGAAGATGGAGGGACATTTCTGAACTTCATCTATCATCAAAGGGCAGCGGTTGTTGAGTAAAAACAGATTCATATCCTCTTCGGCCTGTGCCAGCAATAAATCGTCATCAAAGGTCACTTGGTTGACATTACTGAACAGATGCTTATACAAAGTAGATTTACCGACCTGTCTGGGGCCGGTCAATAAAATTGCCTTACTGTTTTGGGATCTGCGCTCAACGACATTTTCAATATGTCTTTTTATAGAATACATAGCAGGCTCCTTTCTTGGCTAATCCAAAGTTATACTTTATTATAGCCATTCTGCGTCGATATGTCAAGTGGGGAGTGGCGAATTCCTTTTGCTGACCCATGTACACACATTAGTATTTGCCTCACGGATTATAAAATGCCTTACTATAGGTCGTTTTACAGTTTTACTTGAAATTCTTGCGGCATTTGCAGAAAAGGCGGGTATGCCTCCGTGTTTATTAGTGAACGGATAGAGGAAGACGCTCTATCCGCTTATGCACCTTGAAAACCGAATATCCTTCCGCTGGGAGTTATACAGGATCTGCGGACAGTATGCCACGATGATCAATTCGGAGCGTGCCCACAGAAGCATTGCCGCATAGCGGCAGCCTGCCAATACGCGGCTGAAATGGGCGCAGGAAATGGCCCGGTGGACAGGCGTTTTTAATTTGAACACAAACTAAATATAAATATATGCGGACAGCCCCCAAACGGGATCTTTTGCGAAAAGTAGTATAATGACAGTATCGCAAGGATACTCCGCTGCTGCAGGCTGTCAGAAAGGAGGAAAACATGGCGGAATACAAACCGACAGCATTACAGACGAGCAAAAGATACTTGACAGCAACGGATGTTGCCGAATTACTCGGTGTTTCTCGCAGTACGGCATACCGCATTATCAAACGGCTCAACAATGAGCTGGAGAAAGCCGGAAAGCTGACTGTGGCAGGTAAGGTATCTGCCAAATATTTTTACGAGAACACCTACCTGTAAGTGACGAGGGAAACCGTATCCGGGCGATGAAACTTTTACGGATCGGAGGTGAAATCATTGCCGACCTACAAAGACGAAAAGACAGGGTTATGGTACTGTAAATTTGTTTACACAGATTGGACAGGCACCAAAAAGCAGAAAAAGAAGAAAGGTTTTCGACTGCAAAAAGAAGCCAAGCAGTATGAGCTGGATTTTCTGAGCAAGACTTCAAATTCCTGCGATATGCTTTTCAGCGATATGGTAGAGATCTATATGGATGACTGCAAAGCCAGAATCAGACCGACTACCTACAAAGGGAAAGAGGACATCATTGCGGTACATATTATGCCGTATTTCAAAAATTTGAAAGTCAATGAGATCCAGCCAATGAATGTGCGTCGGTGGCAAACCGAGCTGATGAACAATCAGAAGAATTATAAGCCAACCTATCTGAGAACGCTGAACAGCCAGTTGTCTGCAATTTTCAATTTTGCAGTCAAGTATTACGGCCTCGGCAGCAATCCGGTACAAAAAAGCGGAACTATCGGTAAAAAGAATTCCGGATTGGAACAGATCTGGACAGCGGACGAATTCAAGTTTTTTATTGATGCCGTCAGTGATAAGCTGCAGTCCAAGGTCATCTTTAATCTGCTTTACTGGACAGGAATGCGATCCGGAGAAATGCTGGCTTTAACCCTGAACGATTTCGACTTTGAGGAACGGACGGTTTCCATTACAAAAAACTATGCGCGTATAGACGGCGAGGACCTATTCCTTGACCCAAAGACGCCAAAAAGCAATCGCAAGATTACCTTGCCGCAATTCGTTTGTGATATGGTAAAGGATTATGCCGACAGATTGTACGGCTACGATCCGTCAGACAGACTGTTCGAAGTAACGAAGCATTATCTGAAGCACGAAATGGAAAGAGGCTGCAAGAAGACCGGACTCCGGGAGATACGGGTGCACGATCTTCGTCACAGCCACGCCAGCTTGCTGATCGAGCTTGGGTTTGCACCACTGCTGATCAGCGAACGCCTCGGACATGAGAGCGTAACGACAACTTTGGAGATTTATTCCCACCTGTACCCGACAAAACACGGGGAAGTTGCCGACCGTTTGGAGGCTTTCGCATAAGTTTTTCGTGTACCCGCCGTGTACCTTTTGTGTACCCGGAGCAAAAAAGAAACCCGAAAGCCCTTGAAAATAAAGGGCTTTCGGGTAAGCGGCGACTACTCCCACTCAATAGTTGCCGGGGGTTTGGAGGTTATATCATACACAATGCGGTTTACGCCTTTAACCTCGTTTACTATGCGGCGAGAGGCTGCATCGAGTACGTCATACGGAATACGCGCCCAATCTGCCGTCATAAAATCGCTTGTCATAACGGCTCGCAATGCCACGGTATAGTCATAGGTTCTGAAATCGCCCATAACGCCTACCGAGCGCATATTTGTAAGTACGGCAAAGTACTGACCTATCTCGCGGTCAAGCCCGGCGTTTGCCACTTCCTCACGGAAAATAGCGTCGGCGTCCTGCAGGATAGCAATTTTCTCACGGGTAAGCTCCCCGATAATGCGAACACCGAGACCCGGTCCCGGAAACGGCTGGCGGTATACCATATTTTCCGGCATACCAAGCTCAAGGCCTACCTTGCGGACCTCGTCCTTAAACAGATCCCTTAACGGCTCGATTATTTCATCAAACTCAACATGATCCGGAAGACCGCCCACATTGTGATGGCTTTTAATAAGCGCGGCGTCGCCTACGCCCGATTCAATGCAATCGGGGTAAATAGTGCCCTGAACAAGATAATCCACCTTGCCTATTTTTTTAGCCTCCGCCTCGAACACACGGATAAACTCCCTGCCGATTATCTTGCGCTTTTGCTCAGGCTCGCTTATACCGCGAAGCTGGCCCAAAAACTGCTCGGACGCGTCAACCGACACAAGGTTTATATTATAAGTACCCCTGAACAAATCGTTTACCTGCTTTGCCTCGTCCTTTCTAAGCAGACCGTGGTCAACAAATATGCAGGTAAGGTTTTCACCTACCGCCTTGTGCAAAAGCAGAGCCGCAACAGAGCTGTCTACCCCGCCGGAAAGCGCGCAAAGCACCTTTTTATTCCCTATTTTATTTTTTAGCTCCTCAATTGTTCGGGTTGTAAATGAAGACATTGTCCATTCACCCTTACACTCGCAAACGTTATAAAGGAAATTTCTTATCATCTTAGAGCCGAGCGGCGTATGCATAACCTCAGGGTGGAACTGCACCGCATAAAGCTTTTCAGAAGCATTTTCCATAGCCGCAACGGGACAAACATCGGTTTTACCCACAATTTTAAAACCAAGCGGCACCTGCTTAATGTAGTCTGTATGACTCATCCAGCAAACCGTTTTAGACGGAATACCCTCGAACAGCTTGCTTGCGGTATCAACCTTAACCTCAACCTTGCCGTATTCGCTGGCGCCCGAAGTTACCTCTCCGCCTAACATATGTGCCGTAAGCTGAGCGCCGTAGCATATGCCCATTATCGGTATGCCGAGCTCAAAAAGCTCCTTGCTGTAAAGCACGGCGTTTTCGCCGTATACGCTTTTCGGACCGCCGGTATTTCGACAAGGTCATCGTGCTCGTTTCATTCAACCCCAGCAAACGCACCACGGCG
>OGXW01001443.1_pt1 | contig 17925 bp, 17 predicted proteins | sample 1576341 | NCBI WGS metagenome assembly OGXW01 (sample SAMEA3541592, study PRJEB24748) | human gut metagenome | biome: human gut; feature: human-associated habitat; material: faeces | place: China | collected 2012
CATAACCATTCCGTCTGGCAGACATCTGGTCTGATATACAAATGACAGCATTACCGCTACATAGATCACGCCAAAAAACACCGTCATAACCTGCTCAGCCACAAACTTAGGATATGCAAATACATACACTGCCATCGCAAGCATCAATACCAGGATGATAAGCGGCATCATATATTCCATTTTATTCTGATACATTAAGATATAATACCCGATCGCGCCCAAATATCCTACTACACTAAGTGCCTGATTCTGCACCTTAACAGTTCTGTATAATTCCATCAGACCGATCAGGCTGGCTGCCAGAAGCACAGTATACAGCACAGGACCTCCCATGCCGACCGTGAGGATCAGTACTGCAACCAGTACAATTCCGCTTAACAGTCTTGTCTTAAACATTTTGCTCCTCCTTCACACCACCAAAGCGTCTGTCCCGCTTATTATACTGCTCGATCGCTTTAATAAGTTCTTCTTTCGTAAATGCCGGCCAATGCACATCGGTAAAATAAAACTCCGTATATGCAAGTTGCCACAGCAGGAAATTTGAAAGTCTCTGTTCCCCGCTGGTACGGATCAGAAGATCCGGATCCGGAATCCCATGGGTATCCAGATAGCGTTCGATCACGGCTTCCGTAATCTCTGCCGGATCCTGCTTGTTATCTACACAATCCTGCGCAAGTCTGCGGATACCTCGCACGAGTTCATCCCTGCTTCCATAATTGATTGCGATCTGGAAATTCAGTCCACCATTATTCTTTGTTGCCTCTTCCAGCTCCAGAATACGGCTTCTGATATCTTCATCCAGTCTGGTAATATCTCCGATCACACGGACTTTCATATCATTTTTCGAAGCCGTTGTAAGGCATGTCTTCATATAACGACGCAACAGATTCATCAGTGCATCTACTTCATCCTGCGGACGATTCCAGTTCTCTGTGGAAAATGCATACACGGTCAGATACTTAATTCCCAATCTCCATGCCTCTTCACAGATTCTCTCCACATTCTTACTTCCCTGTGCATGCCCATAATTACGCGGCATTCCTTTTGCCTTTGCCCAGCGCCCGTTACCATCTAGAATAATCGCAACATGCTGTGGTATATTCATAATATTATCCTCCTGCTGACTAAAATTATCTCACACATTTCAAATCTGACACAAATACATTTCAACATTCAAGAATGCCTCGGCTTTCTTCTGTGAAAATTTTTTCTTATCAACATTAAATCTTATCAACATTAAATGAGGACAGACCCCTCCTGCATATCTGCCGGGGCTGCCCTCTTCTTTTCATTCCAGACTATACAGTCATAACTTCTTTTGATTTTACTTCAACAGCACTGTCAATCTCTTTAACATACTTATCCGTCATCTTCTGAAGTTCATCTTCCAGATTCTTGATCTCGTCTTCAGAAACATCAGAACCTTTCAGCTTCTTAAATGCATCATTTCCATCACGACGGATGTTACGAATTGCAACTTTCGCCGCCTCGCCTTTTTTCTTAACATCTTTTACAAGCTCTTTACGTCGTTCTTCTGTAAGTTCCGGAAAGATCAGTCTTACAGCAGTTCCGTCATTTGTCGGATTGATACCCAGATCAGAAACCATGATTGCTTTCTCGATAACTTTGAGCATGCTCTTCTCCCATGGCTGAATCTGAATCATTCTCGGTTCCGGAACAGATACGTTCGCTACCTGTTGGATTGGTGTTGGTGTTCCATAATAATCTACCATAATTCTGTTCAGCACATTCGGATTGGCACGTCCTGCACGAATCGTTCCCATCTCACTGTCCAGACTATCCATTGTCTTCTGCATCTTTGTATCATATACTTTTAATTTCTCATTCATATTGCTATATCCTCCTTATTATACCGTCACTTTTGTTCCTGTAAATGTTCCACTCATTGTCTCTACAATGCTGTTCGGCTCATTCAGTCCGAATACAAGCATCGGCATCTTATTCTCAAGGCACATAATAGAAGCCGTCAGATCTACCGCCATCAGCTTTTTGTCAATAATCTCCTGAATACTAATTTCGTTATATTTCTTTGCCTGTGGATTTACCTTTGGATCACTGTCATAGATTCCATCGATTGCCTTTGCCAGAAGCATTGCATCTGCTTCAATCTCAATAGCACGAAGTACAGCACCTGTATCTGTAGAAAAATACGGGTGTCCGGTTCCTCCTGCAAAGAAAACAACCTTTCCCTGATTCAATGCTTCCACAGCTTTATCTTTTGAAAATAATGTAGTAAATGCACCGCATACGAACGGGGTAAATACTTCTGTCTCCATTCCTGCAAAACGGAAAATATCAGATACGTAAATACAGTTCATAACTGTTGCAAGCATTCCAATCTGATCTGCCTTTACACGGTCAATTGTCTCGCTGGTTCTTCCTCTCCAGAAATTACCTCCACCTGTTACAATTGCTACCTGAACACCGTCATCAACAAGCTGTTTTACCTGCTTTGCAACTCCAATACATGTTGCCTCGTCAAATCCTGTCTTTTTCTCCCCGGCGAGAGCTTCCCCGCTGAGCTTTAACAATACTCTTTTCATAGTTCATTACTCCTTGCGCTACATTTCATACAGTTCATTTTTTTATATCTGTATGATCTGTTTCGATCATTTCTGTCATCTGGCACTTTCCTCACAGGCAGACAACATCTTTGTATATTATATCATAAGCATCTGTAAAAAGGAATATCCTAGTGATTATTGATTTAGAAATTGATTTTCTACCATATCCCAGATTTCATCTCTTCCTTGCTTAGTCTGAGAAGAAAATGGAATGATCGTTGTCCCTGGAATCAATTTCAGCCCTTCTCTTAGCACTTTCATCTGCTTCTGCACCTGACTTCTTTTAATCTTGTCGAGTTTCGTTGCTATAATGATTGGATGAAATCCCTGATCAACAATCCACTGATACATTATTCTGTCATTTTCAGATGGTGCATGCCTGATATCAATCAACAGGAATACTGCTTTCAATTGTGCAGAACTATGAAGATAACGTTCAATCAACTGTCCCCATTTAATTTTTTCCTGTTCAGACACTTTTGCGTATCCATAACCTGGAAGGTCAACAAGATACATTTCATCATTAATACTATAATAATTAATCGTCTGTGTCTTACCCGGAGTCGCTGAAATTCTTGCATAAGATTTCCGGTTCATCAACGCATTAATCAGCGATGATTTTCCTACATTTGATTTTCCTGCAAATGCGATCTCTGGTTTTGTATTCTTTGGCAGAACACTTGTAATTCCACATACTGTTTCAAGATTTACATTTTTAATGACCATCTTATCCCTCCTGTTCTTTAGAAAGTGCATAATCAAGCACTTCATCCATATGAGATACACTGACTATCTTAAGCCCCTTTGTGATCTCTGAAGACATTTCTTCAATATCCCTCTCATTTTCTTTAGGAATCAGAATCATCCGGATCCCGGCATTTTTTGCTGCCAAAAGTTTTTCTTTTAATCCACCGATTGGAAGCACCCTTCCTCTTAGTGTAATCTCACCGGTCATAGCCACATCCGCACGTACCTTTCTTCCTGTCGCAGCTGAGAATATCGCCGTTGCCATTGTAATACCTGCAGACGGTCCATCTTTTGGTACTGCTCCTTCCGGAATATGGATATGTATATCATGTTCTTTAAAAAATTTCTCATCAATACCATGTTCTTTGCTGACAGAACGTATATAACTGATCCCGGCTCTTGCAGATTCTTTCATTACATCGCCAAGCTGACCAGTCAGAAGGATCTCACCCTCCCCCGGCATCACATTAACCTCAATCTGAAGTGTATCCCCTCCGACACTGGTCCATGCAAGTCCTCGGACAATTCCGACTTCATCCTGTTCATTTGCCTTCTGGAACTGGTAAATCTCTTTGCCTAGATAATGCTCCAGATTACGTTCTGTAACTTTAATACATTTCTTATTATCTTCCAGAATCTCTCTGGCTGACTTTCTGCAGATGCCTCCAATTTTCCTTTCCAATTGACGAACTCCCGCTTCCCTTGTATACACGGTCGCAATTTTTTGAAGTGCTTTCTTACTGATTGAAAGTTGTTCCTCTGAAAGTCCATGACTTTTTAACTGCTTTGGAATCAGATGTCTCTGGGCAATATGAATTTTCTCATTTTCTGTATAACTGTTGATCTCGATTACTTCCATACGGTCAAGAAGTGGTCTTGGAATTGTTTGTAATGTATTAGCTGTCGTAACAAACAGTACTTCCGACAAATCGATTGGAACTTCCAGATAATGATCACGGAACTTGTCATTCTGTTCACTGTCCAGTACTTCCAGAAGTGCAGAAAATGTATCTCCTTTATAGTCATTACTAACTTTATCAATTTCGTCTAAAAGCATCAGTGGATTCTTTACTTTTGCATTTCGAAGTGCTGTCGCAATTCTTCCTGGCATTGCGCCTACGTAAGTCTTGCGATGTCCCCGGATCTCAGCCTCATCACGCACACCACCAAGAGAAATGCGGACATAAGGTCTTCCAAGCGCTTCTGCAAGTGATCTTGCAATAGAGGTCTTACCTGTTCCCGGGGGGCCTGCAAGGCAAAGAATCGGAGTCTGTCCTTTACTTGTGAGAATTCTAACTGCCAGAAATTCCAGTATACGATCTTTTACCTTTTCCAGACCATAATGTTCTTCATCAAGCTTTTCTTTCGCAGCTTTGATATCAAGATTCTCCTCACATCTCTTATTCCACGGCATCTCAAGCATCGTTTCAATATAAGTTCTTACAACACCAGACTCTGCCGGGCTTGCCATCTGGCTTTTAAATCTTTTGATTTCTTTTGCTAATTTTTCTTTCACTTCACAAGATGCATCTAAATCTTTCACTGCCTGTTCGAATTCCTCCGCATCTGTCAGAAGTGTATCTTCCCCTAGTTCCTCACGAATCAGTTTCATCTCTTCTCTTAAGATATATTCTCTCTGATTCTTATCTACACGCTCTTTTACCTTTTTCTGAAGTTCCTCTTTCACACTGAGTACGCGCATCTCATTGACCACACGAAGAGAAATGTCTTCATATCTCTGAAGAATATCCTGCTCTTCCAGAACTTTTTGGGTATCTTCATAATCCATTGGAAGATTAGCAGCAATTGTATCGACCATGACGCGCAGCGATTTTATCTCTTCGATCATCATAGCGAGTTCTTTTGCAAGCTTTGGATTTTTTGACATATAATCCCTGAACAGTTCACGAAGTCCACGTACCATTCCTTCTTCATTGATTGGATTTTCCAACAGTTCCCTGTCTTCCGGTTTGCAGAAATCCGGCAATATTTTTACCGCGGCCTGAAAATAAGGTTCTTCAGATTCAATCCAGGAAAGACCTGCACGCTGCTCTCCCGATACTAGAACACGTTTCATATTTCCCGGAAGCTTTACAATCTGTTTTACAGTTGCAACACAGCCAATTCTGTAAAGATCTGACTCCTTTGGCTCTTCCACTTCAACTTCCTTCTGCATTACAAGAAATATTTTCTGATCTTTTTTCATGGCCTGTGTGATTGCCTGCACAGATTTTTCACGGCTCACATCAAAATGTGTCACCTGCTCTGGCAGCACTGCAAGTCCACGAAGTGCCACCATCGGCAGACTCATCAACTCATTTTCCATACTGTTTACTCCTATAATTCAAAAATGAGACGGGAACAATTTTACTCGTACCCGCCTCTTTCATTATGCGCTTTGTGTATTCACAGAAGTGTGTTCACACTCTGGTTTTGCTTTTCCTGTCACCACGTCACCGGTGATCCGGCACGTTTTCAGTGTCTCATCGGACGGTGCGCGATACATAATATCCATCATTGTATTTTCCATGATTGCCCGAAGTCCTCTAGCTCCGGTCTTTCTTTTCAATGATATATCTGCAATCTCGTTTAATGCAGAATCGTCAAATACTAATTTCACTCCATCTAGTTCCAAAAGTTTTTGATACTGCTTTACGATTGCATTCTTTGGCTCTGTCAAGATACGGATCAAAGCATCATGATCCAGCATCTCAAGAGATACTGTAACTGGTACACGCCCTACCAGTTCCGGAATCAATCCAAATTTCACAAGATCCTGTGGCAGCACCTGAGCTAACAATTTATCTACATCATCTTCATGCTTCTCTGCAATTTCTGCATTAAATCCGATAGATTTCTGATCAATACGTTTCTCAATAATCTTATCAATTCCTTCAAATGCACCGCCACAGATAAATAAAATATTCGTTGTATCTATCTGTATCAATTCCTGATGTGGATGCTTTCTTCCACCTTGTGGAGGAACATTTGCAACCGTGCCTTCTACAATCTTAAGAAGTGCCTGCTGAACGCCTTCTCCAGATACATCTCTTGTAATTGACGGGTTCTCAGATTTTCTTGTAATCTTATCGATCTCATCAAGATAGATAATACCATACTCTGCACGTTCAATATCATAATCTGCAGCCTGAATCAGTTTTAGAAGAATATTTTCCACATCTTCTCCTACATATCCTGCCTCAGTAAGAGCTGTTGCATCAGCTATTGCAAATGGAACATTCAGAATTTTTGCAAGTGACTGGGCAAGAAGTGTCTTACCACACCCTGTCGGACCCAGCATCAGTATATTACTCTTATTCAATTCGACGCCGAGATCTCTCTGTGCCATAATACGCTTGTAGTGATTATATACAGCAACAGAAAGAACCTTTTTTGCCTCATCCTGTCCAATCACATAATCATCAAGAAATTCCTTGATTTCTTCCGGTTTCAAAAGATTGATATCTGAAAATGGAGTCCAGGAATCATTCTCATCATATGCCATCTCTTCTTCTATAATCTCAGAGCATACTTCCACACATTCATCACAGATATAAGTATCATTCGGTCCTGCAATCAATTTTTTCACCTGAGCCTGTGGCTTATTACAAAATGAACACCTTATCTGATCATCATTTCTTCCCAATATTCTACACCTCATTAAAGAATAGGGAACATATCTGTTCCCTATCGTCTTGTAATTACTTCATCGATTAATCCAAATGCTTTGGCTTCCTCAGCGGACATAAAATTATCTCTGTCAGTCTCTCTGCTAATGACCTCCAGCGGCTGTCCTGTATTCTCTGCAAGAATCCGGTTCAATCTCTCACGAGTCTTCAGAATATGCTCTGCTGCAATCTGAATTTCAGTTGCCTGACCCTGAGCTCCTCCAGATGGCTGATGAATCATAATCTCGGAATTTGGAAGGGCAAGTCTCTTTCCTTTTGTACCTCCGGCCAGAAGGAATGATCCCATGCTTGCTGCCATACCGATACAGATTGTCTCAATATCACATTTGATATACTGCATAGTATCATAGATTGCCAGACCGGCAGATACAGATCCGCCCGGGCTGTTAATGTACAGATGAATATCCTTTTCCGGATCCTCTGCTTCCAGGAAAAGAAGCTGCGCGATTGCTACACTCGCTGATGCATCTGTAACTTCTTCTCCAAAAAATATAATTCTGTCCTTTAATAATCTTGAATAGATATCATAGGAACGCTCTCCTCTGCTTGTCTGTTCAATGACATAAGGTACTAAACTCATACATATGCCTCCCTGTTATATTTCAGTGACTTATTATTTCTCTACAGCGTTCTCAACAAGGAAATCAATTGCTTCCTGAACAGCCATATCGTCTTTCATCTGCTGTTTCTCAGCCTCTCCTACAAGCTCTTTAAGTTTTTCAACTTCCATATCGTAAGACTTAGCCATCTCAGCTAACTTCTCATCAATCTTCTCGTCAGAAATCTCAATATTCTCAGCTTTTGCAATTGCCTCGAGAACAAGACGTGTCTTAATGTTCTTCTCTGCTGATGGAAGCATCTGCTCCATCATCTTGTCTGCTGTCATTCCTGTGAACTGTGCATACTGCTCCATTGTCAGTCCCTGTGACATCAGATTCTGAGCAAAATTATCCATCTGCTGGCGCGCCTGTGTCTTGATCATAAGTTCAGGAATCTCCATTGTTGCATTCTCGATAGCTTTTGCGATTACCTGATCTTCTTTTTTTGCTTTTCCTTCTTTAGCTTTTTCTTCTTTAATCTTAGCTTTTACATCAGCCTTGTACTCATCTAATGTATCAAACTCAGATACTTCTGCTGCGAATTCATCATCAATCTCTGGAAGCTCTTTCTCTTTGATCTCATGTACTGTACATTTGAATAAAGCATCTTTTCCCTGAAGGTTCTCTGCGTGATACTCCTCCGGGAATGTAACTTTAACTTCTACTTCTTTCTCTGCCTCTACTCCGATAAGCTGATCCTCGAATCCTGGAATAAATGTTCCAGAACCAATTGTAAGAGAATAGTTCTCTCCTTTTCCGCCCTCGAATGCTTCTCCGTCAACAAATCCTTCAAAATCAAGAACAACTTCATCTCCGTCTTTAACCGGACGTCCTTCTACTGCAACTGTTCTTGCGTTCTTTCCTGCCTCTTCCTGAATCTTAGCGTCAACTTCTTTCTGTGTTACGCGTGTAGATACTTTATCTACCTCAAGTCCTTTGTACTCTCCAAGAGTAACCTCCGGTCTTGTAGCAACAAGTGCTGTGAAGATGAACGGTTTTCCTTTCTCGATCTGTGTAATATCAATCTCCGGCTGAGATACGATCTGAAGATCACACTCATCATAAGCCTCTGAGTAAGCCTGTGGAATCAGTGCATTCGCTGCATCTTCATAGAATACATCTGCTCCATACATCTTCTCAACCATCTGACGCGGAACTTTTCCTTTACGGAATCCTGGCATACTGATTTTATTTTTCTGTTTCTTGTATGCGTTCTGAAGTGCTTTTTCTAATTCATCAGCAGAAACTTCAATTGTGAGTTTCGCCATATTTTTTTCTAATTTTTCTACCTGTAAACTCATCTACCCTTTTCCTCCTATTTCTATCCCCCTTGCATGGGCAATCCGCAAAAGGGCATATTACATTGCATTCACTCAAGAAGTATATCACAAACATTTCCAAATATCCAGTTCGATTTTACGGATATTGCGTTTTTTTATAAGGTTTTCATAAATTATCTCTGATATACAATGGAATCTGCAATTTCTACTGCTTTTTCCTCGCTGATCAGCACTTCAATCAGTTTCAGTGCAAAATCAATTGCAGTTCCAACTCCCTGACTTGTAATGATATTTTCGTCAGTGGCTACTGGTGCTCCGGTCAGATATGCATCTTCAATCTCACTTTCCATGTCTGGATAGCAAGTCGCTCTCTTTCCTTTTAAAAGTCCCATATCTGCGAGAATTGTCGGTGCCGCACAAATTGCTGCCACATATCTTCCGTCGTCATATGCTTCTTGAACTGCCTTTCTTACATTCTCATCTTCTTTCAGATTCGTTGTTCCCGGCATTCCACCCGGAAGCACGATCATATCGGATTCTTTAAAATCAATCTCTGTGATCAGATCCTCTGTCTGCACAGGTATTCCATGTGCTCCGCGCACTGTATAATCATCTGTAATTGATACTGTATCCACATACACTTTTGCTCTTCGAAGCAGATCTACTACCGTCAGAGCCTCAATCTCTTCAAATCCATCTGCTAATAATACAGTTACTTTTTTCATACTAAATTTCATAACGGATCTCTCCTTTTCTTATTTTTCTTGACTCATTTTCTTAATAGTAACACTGTTTACTTTTTGTGTAAACTGAATTATGATTATGCCATGGAGGTATTATAATATGGAAATAGAACGCAAATATCTTATTGATATTGATACTCTTCCGGAAGATTATCAGAATTATCCCTGTCGTCACATCGAACAGGCTTATCTGAACACGGATCCGGTTATTCGTATCCGGAAGGACAATAATAAACATGAACTCACTTATAAATCAAAAGGTCTCATGGCAAGAGAAGAATATAATCTGCCACTTGATGAAGCTTCATATCAGCATCTGCTCACAAAGATTGACGGACGTCTCATCAGAAAAAAACGTTATATGATTCCACTCAATGATTCTCTAACTATTGAATTAGATGTCTTTGAAGACGATCTGGCTCCACTGCTTCTGGCTGAAGTAGAATTTCCAGATGAAGCTTCGGCACTCTCTTTCACACCACCAGAATGGTTTGGAACAGATGTTACATTCTCCAGCGAATATCACAACAGTACTCTTAGTTTAAAATAGTCTGATTATATTGTTAATTTTATTTAAAAGCAACACATTGTTGCTTTTTCTTATTTTGCCACGTTTCGGCGCATATTCTTTTATTTATTGAACAAATTGTTATGATGTAAACATATTTTTGATTCAATGGAGGAAACATCAATGGCCAATATCCAATTGACCGAGAATCTTCGTATTCTGCGTGAGCGAAGTAATCTTAAGCAGGATGAATTTAGCAGATATCTGAATATTTCTCGTCAGACATATTCCAATTACGAGCGTGGCACACGCACCCCTGATCTGGAATTACTCAAATCAATTGCTGACTTTTATCATATTACCATTGATGAACTTTTATTCTGTAACGGCTACAAGATTCCTCTGTATTCCATGCAGCCCGATAGAATTTCCGAGGGCGAAATTCCGTATATTAAATGCAAAAAATCCGATAATATCATCTATCTCACCGATGAAGAGCTAAAGCTTTTACTTCTTTTTCGTGCTGCTTCTGACGAAGTGAGACAGATTATTACCGGCTTTCTTGCAAATTCAAATAATCAGGAAGAATAACAGATTGGGAAGAGATCCCATCTGTTATTCTTCCATGATAAATTCATCATGTACTGCATTCATAGCTTTGTCAATATCTTTCTCAGCTACGAGTACTGTAATACGAATTTCTGATGTTGAAATCATGTTGATATTGACTCTGGAATTGTACAGCGCCTCGAACATTCTGGATGCAACTCCCGGATTGCTCATCATTCCTGCTCCTACAACAGATAATTTTGCCACATCTTTGTTGTATGTAATATCCTTAATCGTAAGTCTTTCTTTATTCTTATCCAGAACTTCTAACGCATGTTCAAGATCATCCGAAGCAACAGTAAAGGAAATATCTTTTGTCCCCTCGCGTCCTACAGACTGTAAAATAATATCTACATTAATGTTATTGGCTGCTAATGTATCAAATACACTAAAAGCTGTCCCTGGTTTGTCTTCTACTCCGATTACAGAGATTCTTGCTGTATTTTTATCTGCTGCAACTCCTGTTACTAACAGTTTTTCCATTCCTGTTCCCTCCCCTACTACGGTTCCTTCTGTCTGATTGAGACTAGATCTGACTACCAGCTCTACATTGTATTTTTTTGCCATCTCGACTGAACGGTTGTGAAGTACTTTCGCTCCAAGGCTCGCCAGCTCCAGCATCTCATCATAAGTAATAAAATCTAATTTTTTTGCATTCTTTACAATTCTCGGATCAGCTGTAAAGACTCCATCAACATCTGTATAAATCTCACATTTGTCTGCATGAAGTACCGCAGCAAGCGCAACTGCAGTTGTGTCTGAACCACCTCGTCCAAGTGTTGTAATATCGTCATACTTATTCACACCCTGGAATCCTGTTACGATCACAATCTTTCTGGAATCCAGTTCATGTCTGATACGCTTAGTATCTACACGTTTAAATCTTGCATTTCCATAACGTGATGTTGCATGCATCGCAACCTGGAATGCATTTAGAGATACCGCTGGCACATCCAGTGCCTGCATAGCCATAGCCATCAATGATACTGACACTTGTTCTCCTGTTGTCAAAAGCATATCCAACTCACGCTTCTTTGCATCTGGGTTGATGGAATTTGCAAGTTCAATCAGCTCATCTGTTGTATCTCCCATCGCAGAAAGCACGACTACCACATCATGCCCTGCTTTATAGTCTTCAATGCAGCGTCTTGCCACATTAAATATTCGTTCTTTATTGGCAACAGAAGTCCCGCCAAATTTTTTAACGATCAGCATAGTTTCTCCCTTTCCCTAATCTTCAATACGGATCATATGAAGAATCTGGTCTTCATAACTCTTCGCTCTTGTATCATAATCACCTTCCATCATGATCGGAGTCACAAATCCAAACTCTCCGTCCAGACCGTCAACCTTCACGATTTCAACATCCCCAAAGGAATAACGGATATCTTCAATCTTCTCCTCCACGTTCCCTTTCATACGGATAAAGAATCGTCTCTTCATGGAAGATTTATCTTCCAGACGGAGTTTCTCTTCTTTCCACATAGTCATCACATTGCGGTTCAGGTTCTTGGCCGCTTCCACAACATCGGATACAACAGCACTTGCTGTTGGAAGTTTTCCTGCCCCGCTTCCATAGAACATCGCATCTCCCAAGACATTTCCATGAACGAAAATTGCATTGAAAACACCATTTACATTGTAAAGCGGGTGATCCGGATAAAGCATGCAAGGTGCGACCATCGCGCCAAGTCTTCCGGCATGTGTCTTACTGGAAGCCAAAAGCTTGATTGTGGTTCCCATAGCCTTTGCATATCTCATATCTTCTACTGTAATCTGTGTAATTCCTTCACAGTAAATATCTTCAAAATCTACCTGCTGACCGGAAATCAGAGATGACAAAATTGCAATCTTTCTGCAGGCATCATACCCTTCTACATCTGCCTCCGGATTTCGCTCTGCATATCCGTTATCCTGTGCTTCCTTTAATACAGAAGCATAATCTGCTCCCTCATAAAACATCTTCGTCAACATATAATTCGTTGTGCCATTGAGGATTCCGGTAATTTCTTCAATCTCATCTGCTGTCAGCGAAGAATTAAGCGGACGGATGATCGGAATGCCACCGCCTACACTTGCCTCAAACAGAAAATTTATGTTCTTTTCTTTTGCAATAGAAAGCAATTCTGCACCGTGCTTTGCCACAAGTGCCTTATTGGAAGTTACGACACATTTTCCGGCAAGAAGGCTTCTTTTCACAAAGGTATACGCTGGCTCGATTCCTCCCATGACTTCCACAACGATCTGGATCTCATCATCAGAGATAATTGTCTCAAAATCATGAATTACTTTTTCCTGTATCGGGTCTTCTGGAAAATCTCTGATGTCCAACACATATTTTACATTCAGTGCATCCCCGATTCTCTGGGCAATGCGCTCACCATTGGTATCAATAACTTCCACGACACCTGAACCAACTGTACCATACCCCATCACTGCTATATTTATCATACCGTTCCTCCCTTTTCACCGCCTGATACATATTTTAAATAGGCGTTTATAAACATATCAAGATCTCCGTCAAGAACCGCCGTAACGTTGCCATTTTCCACATTCGTTCTGTGGTCTTTTACCAACGTGTATGGCTGCATAACATAGGACCTTATCTGATTACCGAATCCGATGTCTTTTACTTCTCCCCGGATATCTGATACTTTTTCTGCCTGTTCCTGCTCCTGCAGCAGCTTTAATTTTGCCTTCAACATCTGCATAGCTTTTTCTTTATTATGATGCTGTGATCTTTCATTCTGGCATTGAACTACAATTCCTGTCGGCAAATGCGTGATTCGGATTGCAGAAGATGTCTTATTGACATGTTGTCCGCCAGCCCCGCTTGCACGATAGGTATCAATTTTCAGATCATCATCTAAAATATCAATATCAATGTCTTCTTCAATATCCGGCACCACATCGCAGGAAGCAAAAGAAGTCTGTCTCTTTCCCGCTGAATTAAATGGCGAAATTCTTACAAGCCGATGTACACCTTTTTCTGATTTCAGATAGCCATAGGCATTGTCTCCAACTACTTCAAATGTAATATTTTTTATTCCGGTAATATCTCCATCCAGATAGTCCAGTACCTGAACCGAAAATCCTTTTGTCTGAAACCACCTGGTATACATACGGTACAGCATGTTCACCCAGTCACATGCCTCCGTTCCGCCTGTTCCGGCATGTAATGTCATAATCGCATTGCAGGAATCATATTCTCCAGATAACAATGTCTCAATTCTGAGTTTTTCAAAATCTTCCTCAAAATGAGCTATATCCTTTTCAATTTCCTTCACCATCGAGCGGTCTTCCTCTTCATCAACCATCTCAATCAGTGTACAGATATCATCATACTCCGAATATAATGCATGGATCACTTTCAAATGTTCCTGAAGATCTTTTAATTCTTTCATGATCTTCTGTGATTCTTCCGGCGCATCCCAGAATCCCGGTTCTTCTATCTTACGTTCCAGTTCCTCAACCCTGTTCTCTTTGCCGGAAATGTCAAAGTGAATCCCTCATTTCGGCAAGAGGTTCTTCGTAGGAGTTCATAATTCCCTTATACTGTTCTAATTCAATCACACTGCCTCACCTCTTTCTTTTTTATATTTTTAACTTACTGCATAACGACATTTCTCCCGTCACTTTTCGCAACGGGAGATTCATCCCTTTTTAGATTTGTCTGTTATTTATTTCTTCCACAGCACTGTTTGTACTTCTTACCACTTCCACATGGGCAAGGGTCATTTGGATAGACCTTCTTGTTTTCCCGCTTCTTCGGCTCACGAAGAGCTGTGTCATCTTTATTGGTTCCAGTTACTTTTGCGACCTGCTCGCGCTCAGCTTTCTGCTCGATTCTTACATGCATCAAAGTTCTGACTGTTGTCTCTGTAATTGCCTGAGTCATCTCGCCGAACATATCATATCCAAGCATCTTATACTCAATCTTCGGGTCACGGTTACCGTAAGCCTGAAGACCGATTCCCTGACGGAGCTGATCCATATCGTCAATATGATCCATCCATTTTGCATCAATAACTTTTAAAAGCACGACACGTTCCAGCTCACGGATATGCTCTGGCTCCGGAAACTCTGCTTCTTTTGCTTCATATGCTTTTGCTGCGCGCTCTTTTAACAGATGCTTCAGCTCTTTCTGTCCCATGCCTTTGACATCATCCGGTGTCACCGGTGCCATCGGAATGACCGCTCCTATTACACGGTTCAATTCAATCAGATCCCAGTCCTCATAGTCCTGATCTACTGAAACTTCAGCATCTACCGTATTCTCAATGTAATCGTTAATCATATGGAAGATGGAATCACGCATATTCTCGCCATCCATCTTGTCCTTGATGACGCCCTTTTCAGGGTCGGTCAGCAGGGAGATGACTAGTTCCATGGCTTCCACGTGGGTGGGGAAGGCGCTTTCGCGCACGATCTTTTCTTCGTGGTCGCTGTCAGGAGCGATCTTGTGGGTCAGCTTGCCCATGCCCTGGCCGATGCGTTCGGCCAGACCGGAAGCCAGGACGGTCTCGGTGTCCATTTCCAGCAGCTGATATTTGCAGGAGGAAGAGCCAGCGTTGATAACCAGTACTTTCATGAGGATCCTCGTCAGGGGGGAATGGAGGGACGGAGCCTAGGCTCCGTCCCTGATATGGTGGTTGCGGACAGGATGCCGGGCGAGGCCGGCGCGTGTCCGTACTACTTCTGCTTTTCGGCAGCGGCCTGGATGGCGGTGATGGCCACGGTATTCACGATATCGGGCACGGTGCAGCCGCGGGACAGGTCGTTGACGGGCTTGTTGAGGCCCTGCAGGACAGGACCGATGGCCACGGCCTCAGCGGCACGCTGCACAGCCTTGTAGGTGTTGTTGCCGGTGTTGAGGTCGGGGAAGATGAAGACGGTCGCCTTGCCGGCCACCTTGCTGTTGGGCAGCTTGGTCTTGGCCACGGTAGGATCGATGGCGGCGTCGTACTGCAGGGGGCCTTCCAGGGAGAGCTCGGGAGCCTTTTCCTTGGCCAGGGCCGTGGCTTCCACCACCACATCCACGTCGGCACCCTTGCCGGACGTACCGGTGGAGTAGGAGAGCATGGCCACGCGGGGATCGATGCCGAAGACCTTGGCGGTATCGGCAGAGGCCACGGCGATCTCGGCCAGCTGCTGGGAGGTGGGGTTGGGGTTGACGGCGCAGTCACCGAAGACCAGCACGCGGTCCTTGAGGCACATCAGGAAGACCGAGGAGACCACGGAGTAGCCGGGCTTGGTCTTGATGAATTCGAAGGCGGGACGGATGGTGTGGGCGGTGGTGTTCACGGCACCGGAGACCATGCCGTCGGCGTCGTCCTTCTTGACCATCATGGTGGCGTAGTAGGTGGCGTCGCTCATGACGTCGCGGGCGCGTTCGATGGTCACGCCCTTGGCCTTGCGCAGTTCGGCGTAGGTGGCGGCGTAGTCTTCGAACTTGGGCGAGGTGACGGGATCGATGATGGTGGCCTTGCTGATGTCGAGGTGCAGTTCGCGGGCCAGCTTGTTGATCTTGTCTGCATTGCCCAGCAGGATGATGTCGGCCACTTCGCGGCGCAGCAGGATGTCGGTGGCCTGCAGGATGCGGGGTTCCTCGCCTTCGGCCAGGACGATGCGCATCTTGTTGGCCTTGGCGCGCTCGATGAGGTTCAGTTCGAACATCATGGGCGTCATGCGGCCGGGTTTGGTCATGTTCAGGCGGGCGCTGATCTCCTTGCCGTTGACGTAGTGGTCATACAGGCCCAGCACGGTGTTGATCTTGCGGGTATCGGTGGGCTCGATGAGACCGTAGATCTCCTGCAGGGACATGAAGGCCTTGGAGGTGTGCTGTTCGGTCAGCAGCACGGGCAGGGGGGCACCGGTCCAGCCTTCGATGAGGCTGCTCACTTCGGCGCTGGGACGGATGCCGCCGGTCAGCAGCACGCCGGCGATGTCGGGCTTGCTGGAGGACAGGCGGGAGGCGATGGAGGCCAGCAGGATGTCGGTGCGGTCGCCGGGGGTCACGATGAGCTGATCCTTGGCCAGGTAGCCCAGGAAGTTGTCCACGTGCATGGCGGCGATGAGGTAGTCGCCCACCAGGGCGTCGAGATGGGCTTCGCCGGAGAGCACTTCGGCGTTCAGGCCCTTCTGCAGGTCGCGCATGGTGGCGCGGCCCAGGGCGGGCTCGTCCGGGATGGCGTATCAATAAAGTTGTATTTATCATCCGCAAGGACCTGGAAGAAGAATTCCGCCGCGTGATCGGTGAGAGGATCGAGAAAGTTACAGAAGTTGCATACGCATTCCAGTCCCTAGATGATCTTCCAGCAGGATTTGAGAAACCGGCAGACCGTACAAAACCATGGGGAACAGGGCAGGCAGTCCTTGCTGCAAAGGCAGTTCTTGACGAGCCATTCATGGTAATTAATGCAGATGATTATTACGGTAAGGAAGCATATGTCAAAGTCCATGATTATCTGGTACAGGAACAGTCAGAAGATGGAATCCATCACATCTGCATGGCAGGATTCCGTCTTGGAAATACCTTAAGTGATAACGGAAGCGTTACCAGAGGCGTATGCCACATCGAGGACGGTGCACTGGTTGGTGTTACAGAGACACACAATATTTTCAAGACAGCAGACGGTGCAGAAGCAAGAGATGACAATGGAAATGTAGAGAAACTGGATATCAGAAGTCTTGTTTCCATGAACATGTGGGGACTGACACCGGCATTCATGGATACTCTGGAAAAAGGTTTCGTAGATTTCCTTCAGAATGTAGAAGAGGGAGATATCAAGAAAGAATATCTTCTTCCGGAAATGATCGACCGTCTCATCAAAGATGGCAAGGCAAAAGTAGATGTACTTGAGACAAAGGATACCTGGTTCGGCGTAACTTATCAGGAAGATAAAGCTGCTGTAACAGCCGCATTCAAAAAACTTGTAGAAGACGGAGTATATCCGGCACAGCTTTATAAATAATTTAATCTGGATCTAAGGAGAGTGACATAAGATGGGTAAATATTTTGGAACAGATGGTTTCCGTGGAGAAGCCAACGTACAGCTGACAGCAAATCATGCATTTCAGGTAGGCCGTTATGTGGGCTGGTACTATGGTCGTGAGCACAAAGCAAAGATCGTGATCGGCAAGGATACAAGAAGAAGCAGCTATA
>OGXW01001448.1_pt1 | contig 17869 bp, 13 predicted proteins | sample 1576341 | NCBI WGS metagenome assembly OGXW01 (sample SAMEA3541592, study PRJEB24748) | human gut metagenome | biome: human gut; feature: human-associated habitat; material: faeces | place: China | collected 2012
TTTTGTCTTCATCGTGGATTCTCCTAGAATTTTATTTTCTACATCTGTAGAAGTTAATTGTATTCTACAACTGTAGAATACAATTGTCAATTCTTTTTTCTATATTTTTTTATCATCTCAGTTTAATTTCTATTTTTCCTTCCACTGGGCTATATAAATCCAGAGGATCTTCATCGCTTTCATAAACACGTCCTTCGCCTTCTCCAAATGATTTGCGGCATACTGGACGTGATAGTCAGAACTAACATTTCTTTTTTCATTTTTCTGCAATCATATTTCCATCAAAAGTGCCATTTTACACCATTCCTGCAATAAAAAAAGGCCCTCCCGGATAGACCATGATTGTTCCTGTCCATCCAGAAAAACCTGAAAATTAAAATGTTATATTTTGTAGAAATCGTCCATTAAATTTCTGCAAGCATTTAAATAAAATCATGGGTTTCGTTTTCCACAAACTCCCCATCTAAGAAAGCAAGATCATCCCCGGCTTCCTGTACTTCCGCTTCCTCGTCAGAATATTCTATCTGCCCACCTTTCTCTTCCTGCCTTTCACACCATATGACCAGACGTTTGGAGGCATCTGTTCCACAGGTGGAAAGCAGAAGCGTCGGAACTTCTTCCTGCGTTCCAAGTAAGAAAGCTTCTCCATCTGCCGGTGTATACTCGCATTTTACGATCACAAAGATCCATCCCCCTTCATCCGGAAGATACAGATAGAGGATATGGTGTTTTTTTAAAAATTCATCGTCAAGGAAATTTCGAAGTCCGCGGAACATGCTGCCATCTTTCATATTGTGGCCATAAATGATGTTCTTGTCATCAGAAAAATCGGCATTGTTATCGGAATCCAGAAAAATGGCCCCTGCCACATGTTCTGTCTTCTTAAAAGTATGTGTCAGGTAATAGGAGTCATCGTTTCCCTGGACTACCGGGTAATCAATGCTGGTATCCGGGATCCGGATCCATGCAACGATATCCGGATTGATCTTTTTTAATGCCTTAAAATCAACCACGGTCTGTTTCCCATCGCTTCCGTCTGTTCCTTCTGTGTGGTCATCCTCATCTGTTTCCTTGACGTATGTACGCAGGTCTTCATATTCCTGCACACCTTCCCGGTACATAAAGTAAATGCCAAAACCGGTACATACGCAAAAGCTGAGTACCATCAGGCAGACTGCCACGATCATGATTTCTTTTATGTGTCTCATACAAACCTCCGATTATTCTTCCTGGAAAAAGGGCTGCCGGTAAATCGAGCAGCCCTGAACCGTATTCCTTAATTTCCTTTTTTCTTCTTATACCAGATCACGCCGCCAATGCCGCAGGCAGAAAGGACTGCCAGAAGGATCGGAAGCCAGATGTTGGTGCTGTCCCCTGTTTTCGGGCTGTTTCCTGTCGGTGTGCTGCCAGAAGGGGATTTGGTGTTTTTGATCTCTTTTACGATCTCGATCACCTTGGTTTTTCCGTCTTTGTATTCAAAGCGGATCTCTTCTTTTTTGCTGCTTAATTCATAACCATTTGGTGCTTTGGTCTCTACCAGGATATATTCCACGGTTTTCTCTACTTTTCCATTTTTATAAGTAGCAATCGGAATCTTGCCGCTTGTCGCTGTTCCGGTCTTATCCGTTACCAGTTTTTCTACGACTTTTCCGCTTTCCTTTTCACGCAGTTCAAATTCTGCTCCTGAAAGGGCTGCCTTACTGGTGGAATCGGTCTTTTTGATGACCAGTTTTCCATACGGATGTGCGTCCTTCATTTTGACTTTCTGGACTTTTCCAGTATCTTTTACCGTAAATTTCACATCTTCCGCAATGAGGTATCCATCCGGGGCCTGCTCTTCACGAAGGGTATATTCGCCTACCGGAAGTTTTTCGACCATATGCGGTTTATCCGTGGACGTCCAGCTTTCAACTCTCTTTCCATCTTTATCCAGGATGATCAGTTTTGCTCCCGGTACCTCACTGGAATCCGTAATGTCTTTCTTGCTGATTTCCACTTTGGTCACATCATCAAGCATCTGGTGTTTCTGTACTTCTTTTGTGTTTTCGACGGTAAATTCAATACTTTCCGCAGTCACATAACCATCTGCCGGCTTTGTTTCTGTCATCTTGTATTTCTTTCCTACGATAAGACCCTTGATGATATGTGCTTCCTCTTTGGATACCCATTCATCCACCGTATTTCCATTCTCATCTGTTACCTTTAAGGATGCTCCCGGAAGTTCTTTTTTGTCCGTCAGGTCTGCTTTGGAAAGTTCTACCGTAGTCTGTTCATCTTCAAAGGTGAACGCATACTCTGCAACACTGGTTCCACTGCCCTGGTACTCAAAAGTAAATTCCTGCGGTTCCTGGTCTGTTACATAGCCATCCGGGGCGGCAAGTTCCTTAATGTAGTACCTGCTGTCAACCGGGAGATCTGCAACAAACTGGATCTTTCCATCCTCATCTGTGGTCTTCAGTTCGATCAGGGTGTCTTTCGCAAGGAGTACTTTTCCTTTAGAAGATACGATATCGTCTGCTGCATAGAGGCCAAAGATTGCCCCGGAAAGTACTTTGTCACTGTCCTTTTCTTTTTTCAGGACTTCCACCTGTACCCTCTGGCGCGCATTCTGCCAGTCGGCACTATAAGTAACCAGAGGTGTATCCTGGTCACGGTATGTAAGATCCACATATCTTGGTTCATTATCCAGAACGTAGCCATGTGCGGTCTCTTTTTCCACGATGTAATAACGTCCAAGCGGAAGGTTATCCATCTGGGCGATGCCATTTCCATCTGTTGTAATGGAGCCGACCAGTTCATCTGCCGCATAATAATCTGCACTTACCCCGTCAGCTGCACGGATGGCTTCTGCCGTGTAAACATTGAAGGTTACATCAGTCAGGTTTCCGGTCACATAGTTGAACAGGTGCTCGATCATGCCTTTTGCATTGTCAAGAAGGGATACGCTGTCTAAGAATTCCCCTTTCTTGTTTACCAGAAGTCTTGCTACCGGGACTTCATCTTCCATTTTGACTTTCTGTACTTCTGCAGTATCAGAGATCGTAAACTCTACGTCTGTTGCACGTAAGTAGCCATATGGTGCAAGCTCTTCACGCAGAATGTAAGTTTTTCCAACCTGAAGTCGCTTGATCACATGTGGGGAATCTTTTACGGATGTCCAGGAATCGATCACGTTGCCATCCTTATCCAGTACACTCATGGAAGCCCCGTCAAGTTCTGTTCCGGTCGTGATATCTGCTTTTGTTACTTCTACCGTTGTCGGCTGGTTTTTCTTCACGGATTTTAATTTGATCGTTTTTACGTCCTGGCCCTGGTATGTGGCATCAAATTCCAGGATCTCATCGGAAGATACATAACCCGCCGGCGCCTGCAGTTCTTTCACATAGTATCTGCCAAGCGGAAGATCCAGCGTAAACGCTGCCTTACCTTTTTCGTTGCTTGTGATCTCCTGAAGCAGTGTATCTGCTTTTACGATCACCTTGTCGCCGGAAGAAATTGCTTCTTTATTGTATAATCCAAAGGTTGCACCTTTTAAAGCCTTTCCGGTCTCGGCATCCTGTTTTTCCACACTTAGCTCTACTTTCTGGCGTTCATTGGAAAATTCCAGTTTTTCTTCGATCTCCGGTGTGTTCTGATCCTTATAGATAAAGGATACTTCCTGACTGTCTGGATTTAAGACAAATCCGGCCGGTGTTTTTGTTTCTTTCACACGGTATTTTCCAAGCGGAAGGTCTTTGATCACAGCTTCTCCATTCTTATCGGTGGTCACTGTTTTTACCAGGGTATCCTTTGCATAGATCACGTGACGGTTTCCCTGCTCGTCCACCTGATGATCCGGTGTGAAAATATCTTCTGCTGCGTAGATTTCAAATTCTGCCCCTTCCAGGGAAGTTTCTTCGTATACAAAATCCTTTTTAAAGGATTTTAAGGTTTCACCGGATTTATGGATCACCAGTTTGCCCTTGACCGGATGGTTTTCATAGGTCACGGTAATGATGGCATCCCCGCTGACAGAATCCATCTGATAAGCTGTATTTTTGTCAACTTTGATCTCCACATACTGGGTATTCTGGGTGTAGCCATCCGGCGCGCTCACTTCCTCGATCCTGTAATTTCCACATTTTAAGGATTCCGGAAGGATCAGGTAACCATTTTCGTCCGTAAAATAGGATTTATGGACAACCGTATTTGGATAGGTCGTTACCTGTTCCACATACTTTTTCGCATCCAGGTCGTACACTTTGAATTCTGTATTGGCAAGGAGGACCGGCAGTTTGGTCTCGTCATCCTGTTTCACGATCTTAAGCTTTGCTTTGAACTCATCGTCCAAAAGGACTCTCCACACCTGCGGTGTGGTGCTGTTCTCAGTTACGGTTACGATAAAATCATCTACCGGCATAAAATTATGCGGTGTTGTAGTCTCACGGACAATGTAGCGTCCATAAGGGATCGGGATGCTGCACGCATAGCCGCGTTCATCGGTAAACATTTCTGTTTTTCCGTCTTCCGTAAGAACGATCGGGGTCGCATTTGTAAAGTCATAGCTTCCATCGTCTTTTACAGTCAGGCTGCTGATCAGATAAGCAGAGAATCCGGCACCTTTTAAAAGATCCGCATCGGTCTTATCATTATCCGCTGCTTTGATCAGCTGGAATGGCTGTTTGATCACGTCTTCTTTGGAAACGGTATTTCGTTTTACCGTCTCTACCTGGTCTCCTTCGTAGTCACAGTTTACATCATGCTCCTCTTCGTCCAGAAGATAACCTACTGGAGGCGTGATCTCCTTCAAATAATACTTTCCAAGATACAGATTGCTTACGCTTGCTTTTCCCTCTTTATCGGTCGTCAGGGTAGCTACCTGCTCGTCCTTTTTATAAAGGACTCCGCTCCTGCCATCCGGATGGTTAATGTCTTCCCTTGCATAGAGCCCGTAAATGGCTCCTTCAAATACTGCATCTCCCTGTGCGCTGTTTCCTGTCTCGCTGTCTTCTTTTACCAGGTCGATCGTTGCATTTACACGCTTATTTGTAAAGGTATGGCTAAAGTTTACCTTTTCTTCCTTATCATTGGTAAACTTAAAAGTGAAGGTGTAAGTATCCTCACTGTTTCTAAGGTAAAGTTCCGGTGCCTGGATCTCCCGGATGCTGTAGCTGTAATTGATCGGAAGTTCCGCTTTATAAGAAGCTTTTCCATCGGCTCCGGTCGTTGCTTTTTCAATCAGTGTTCCTTTGGGAACAACGGTCTTACCATCAACTTTGATATCTTCTGCTGCATACAGCCCGTAAATACCTCCGGAAAGCGGATTTTTGGTCTCTTCGTCCTGTTTTTCCACACGGACTGCTGCCTTCTGGCGTTCATTTAAAAATGTTGCACTGCCAGTCTGCACTTCTACGGTCTGGCCTGCATACACAAGCTCAATAGTCTTGGACTCTCCTTTACATACATAATTATCCGGAGCCTTCGTCTCGGTTACTGTGTAGGTGCCAAGATAGAGGTCTTTTAACGTAACGCTTCCGTCATCTCCGGTAACCAGATTATCCTTGACAAGTGCACCTTTTTTATAGATGAGGGTGCCATCTGCCGCCTTGATATCTGCACCTGCATAAACACTGTAAACGGCTCCTTTCAATTTCCGTTTTTCGTAGGCAAAGGTCACACCATTTTCCGTGACGGTCGCTCCGGTAAGCACTTCTCCTTCTTTATAAATGGTGAGTGCACCCTTTTGCTCTTTATCCGTTAAGTTCTTGGAAGCGGTCTGCCCTACGACCAGCTTTACCCCATAGGCTTTCGTATCCAGCACGTATCCGGACGGGCCTGAAATCTCACGAAGGTAAACGGTATCCTGTGTTTTGGTGATCTTTACTTCGGATTCCCCTTTTGCATTTGTTGCCGGCATTTTTTTGATAAGTTTCGTGCAGGCTTCATCTGCATAGATGCCGTAAACGGCACCTGCAAGGAGCGCGTTGCTTCCCTTATCTTTTTTGATGATCTTGACCGTTGCTTCATCCGGCCAGTCTACCTCCAGGTTCAGCTCCAGTGTATCGGTATAATATCCAAAGCCGATATCCTGGCTGTTCGCCAGCTTTAAGAGCATGGCATGGAAATTAAGCGGATAGTTGGATGTGATCGCATATTTTCCTTTCAGGCTTCCAATATTCTGGGTGGTTGCTTCCAGATGGAATTTTTCACCGCCCTTTACGCTCACATTTCCGGTCCCGGTTTTTCCTGTCGTCTCATTTACAAGGGAGACCCCGTTTTCCAGATGGATTGTGATCACAAAAGCTGCATTTGCCTTCCATGTAAATGTTGGGCTCTGGTTTCCATTTGCAGAAGCACTGAGCCCAGGTGTCAGCTCCATGGTCGTTGGATCCGGCATCTTTGCAAGGGCTGCCTTGATCTCTTTTAACATGTTTTTGGCAGTTGTCGAAAGGGATCCTCCAAATCCGGATTCCCCGTCATATAAATAATCGACCAGATAATGCTGCATTGCACGGGTCTCGGAGGAACAGCCGTATTTTTCCATGATGGATTTGATATTATAGCCGTTGAATGTGCCGCCCCATCCGGGACCGCCATATCCGTAAAACATGGCCTTCCTTAAATAACGGTCATCACCGCCTTCATCCAGTTCGACCATATTTTTATAAGTCGTTCCACTTGGCGGGGACTGTTTACTGTGCTGCATGCAGTATGCATAGACGGTATAAGTCTTTCCGCCTGCTTTGTAACGGATATACTTATAGGAATCATTTCCGCCCTGTCCCATTACAGAATCAAAAGGATGCAGTTTTCCATCTGAATAATAGTAATAGGTATTAGCTTCAATGTCTGTTGAATCATCCCACAAGTCTCCATCGGAAGCTGCCACGGTACTAATACCGCCCTCAGCCTGGTCATATAGCACACTTAATGCAACATCATCTTCCGGCATCTCAAAGCTGAAGGAATTTGTTCCCTCATCGTAGCTTACTTCTGCATACAGAAGATCTTCGGTATTCTCTGTCTGGTTTGCTTCGACAAGACTTGTTCCCACTGCGATCAGGCTTCCCTGCGGGATATCACCGGAAAAGTTGACCGTCTCCCCCGTCTGGTAACGTCCGTCCTCGTGGTCCAGTTCAATATTGAATTCATTTCCCTGTACGATGTCAACCTGATGGCTTCCATCCTCTGTTTCCTCATCGGAAAATCCTTCTGCTTCCTCTTCTTCTGGCTCCTCCGTTTCTTCCGGCTCTTCCAGAGTTTCCGGGGCATCTTCTGGGCTTATGGTCGGGAGGACGGGGTCTGCCTCCGGTTCGTCATCGCCGGTTTCCTGTTCCTGGCCGCCATTGGATCCGTCTGTTTCTGCTTCCCTTGGTGTCACCGTAATGTTTCTGGCAACCAGATAGGCTTCCCCGGATGCGGGCGTAACAAGATATACGCATTTATAGGTCCCCGCATGGTTATAATCAAATACAGTCCCGTCTTCCATTGCTGCTTTTTTCAGTTCCACATGGTCTCCTTCAGAGAGTTTCAGTCCTGTAAAATCATTCTGGATATCAAAGGCTTCCCCTTCGGTAACCATAAGCGCAAGTTCCGGATCAGCAACGGTTTCCTCGATCAGTTCCTCCTCGCTTTTCTCCGTCTGCGTTTCTGTCTGTGTTTCTGTCTGTACCTCGATCTGCGTCTCGCTCTGTGCGGAAACGCCTCCCACCTCAGCGGCGGATACTGCAGAAGCTCCCGTCTGCAAGAGCGTAGTGCAGCACAGAGCAAAAGCCATCGCACCCGCCATCCATCTTTTCTTCCAGTTTTTTTCCAAGTGCACGTTCTCCTTTCATGATCGCTTTTTTCCCTGCAGTTTTCTTTTGGTCCGTCTCTTATCTGCATCGCTTTCTCCTTTCTTCCGGCTTTTTCAGCCAGATAAAAAGGAAACTGAAAAAAATTCCAGTTTCCCTTTTATCTGACCAAACCATTTTATGCCGTCTTCCTGTGTCCTTTTTCCTCTTTTTGAAGGATCCAGTCATCCACGCCTTTGTAGTGTTCCATCCAGGTACCGGATGCATCGGTATCCCAGGTGACTCTTTTGCAGGATACATTCAGTTCCTCACAGATCTCATATAGTTTTATACAGCCTTTTCGGATCATGTCCCGCTTTCTGCGCTTTCTGGGGCATTCTCCATGATACAGATAAATTCCATGTTCACATTGCCGGCACGCACTTTTTTTATCGTGCTTACAGGACAATTCCATCATTTTATCCATGTCGTAACATTCGTAAACTCTTTTTAACCCCTGCTCTTTCAGTTTTCGCAAGACAGTTTCCAGTCCTTTATGATTGGAAACTCCAGGGACTCCGATATAAGGATTTCCTGTACACATCCATGCGATCTCTGCCTTTAAGATCCCTTCCGTTACGTAAACCGTGCCATCCTTTATTTTCCCAAACATTCCTGCCGGGCTGCCGCTTGATGTGCCTTTTTCTAAGCCGCTGCTGGTAAACCAGAGGTACTTCCGTTCTTTTAAAGGAATATCCAGCCGGATCTGGAATCCTATGATCCGTTCCTTCCCATCCCGGACCGGGCAAAGATACCCGTTATTCTTCTTATAAAAAGCAACTTCCCAGTCACCATCCCGGTTGATGAAAAATCCAGGAACCCCATCCAGGCGAAATCCCTTTTTTAAGAGCTTTCTGGCAATGGCCACGGAATTCTCCTCATCCGTACTTAAAAAACCTCGTTCTTCCATCTGTCTGACCTCATTTAACGTCAGCCCACGCAGGAGAAGGTTCCTCCGGTGTGTTTCCTTAAGCTTAAGAAAAGTGAGCATTTCCTTATATACATGGTCCCGGTAATCCCATTCCTCTTCCGTAAGGGAAATGCGTTTCTTTTTAGAAACGATAGAAGCGAACCCATTTCGTGTCGTGGACTGCTGTCTTTTATCCGTTCCAGAAAAAGAAAGTGCCTGCTTTATCTCCCGGTAGGCTTCTTTATACCGGTTTCTCCCGTAAATGCCGGATAGTTCCGCATACAGTGTCAGCATGTTTCCGGCTGCCCCGCAATGATAGCAATGGTAAACATTCTTCAGTTCTCCATTTTTGCGGATGCAAAAACTGCATTTTCCTCTTAAATCCCCGCAAAAAGGACATTCCACCGGAAATTCGTCCTGGTAAGAATCACTCAGTCTTCGGATTGACAAAAGATCTGCTACTTCTGCGATCGTAAACGATTCTCTGGCATACATGCCTTCCTCCTCTTCATAAAAGATGGCCCCGTTCCCGGAGCCACCTCAAACTATTTCTCTGTTTTCAGGCTGCTTTTTGCATTTCCTTTTCATGATCCAAAAGAATCTTCGCAGCTTTCTGTATTTCCTGATTCTGGCCTTTGTAACGCTGTACCAGCCATTTGATCGTCTGGTAACCTCTGGCATCCTGCATCATTTCCCCAAGAGGGGTTCCGGCATAGACACCAAAATTGCAGATAACCTTTTCTGCCCATTTCACTTCATCCTCTGCATCCTCTTCGTGAGCCATATCCTCCAACACTTCCTCTTCGGTCTCCTCTGGTGTTTCTTCCTCTTCTTCTGCATCAAAAGAAATCTCATCATCTTCATCAAATGGAACTTCATCCGTTTCTTCTACTGCACGGAAACCGTCTTCATCCGTCTCGGCAGTAATTTCCTCATCTACGGAGATTTCCTCGGTCTGAACCGGATCTTCCGCTTTGGTTTCTTCATCGGAAAATTCTTCCAGTCCGCTTTCACTTTCTTCCATTCCAAAAGTCATCTGTCCAGGAAGGTTTTCTTCTGTATCCGTCACTGCATATTCCACTTTTACAGGACCTTCTGATATGGCATTTCCATCACGCAGTTTACGGTTCGTTTTCTTTTCCATAACCGGTTCTGCCTGTTCCTGCTTTGCGGCTGTGTCCTTTTTTTCTGCCTTTTCCTGTTTCTTTTTCGGTTTTTCCGGTTTTACGGAAGCTTCCTGCTTCGGCATTTCTTCTTTTTCCGTCCCACGCATATCCGGATCGTCTATTCCAGATGCCTGCATGATGTTGAATTTATTTAAGAAATAATACTTCAGGCCATACGTCCATGCCGCACCTTTTGCTTTATCCGGTGCTTCATTGGTTCCAATGACATGCAAAAAGCTCCGTACCTTGTCTCCCGGACGGTCAGCATTGGTCCAGCACAGCTCCAGGTCAGCCTCATATCTCCAGAGTGCTCCCATTTCCTTTAAAAACACGGAATTGCCCTGTTCGTCCATCTGTGTCGGCCTTTCACTTAAGATGTCAAAATCGACCCCGTATTTATTAAGGGCCGGTGTCAGGCATTCATAGATATCATCCAGTTTTACAAAATCATAAGTAACGTCCTCACTGTACCGTTTGCGGATCAGCTTCGGCACCTTTCTTCTAATCCTGATCATCTTCTGGTTCAGATTCATGTAATTGTATTTACCCATATTATTCGTTTCCTCCTGATTTTTTCATTTTTTATACTAAGCAGAACGCGGAAGGCTTGCCTCCGGCCCTGTCCCAGTCTTTTTTAACATTTCTTCCATTTCCTCCCGGATACATCCGATACAGATCTTCTTTTTTGAGATCTCCGGAAGTTTTTCAAGCAGCCACTTCTGGGCGAAAAGCTCTGCTGCCCGCTGTGGGTTGCTTAAATATTCCAAAAACATCCAGTCAGAAAATTCCCATTTCATATCCGCAAAATGAAACTGCGGCTGATAGCTCAGATCCTCCGGCCGCTTTCCTTTTTTAATAAAACGGTCTGCATTTAGCTGGATATAAACCCTGCTGATTTCCGGGATCATCTGTGCAGCTGCATACCCGCCTTTTAACAAAAGTTCATCCCATTGTTCCCGGATAAGTTTCTTTCCAATGCGGCTTATCTGTGTTTCCAGTTTCGGGATCAGATCCTCACGCACAGGAAAACCAAAATCATCCGGTATCCCGATCGGTTTCAGAAAAAGATCTTCTGCTTCATAAAGGGAATACTCCGGCATGTGGATCACGGCACACCAGTTCCGGTCTGTTTTTCTGTTTTCCTTTAAACAGTCAAAGAAAAAGAAACAGTTTCCATATCTTGCCTTTATAAACAGCTGTCCGGAAAATTCTTTTACTTCACAATCCGGCGATTTCAGCCATGCGATCAGTTTTTCTGCCTCCCTGCTCTCTTTTAACCAGTCCGGAAGTTTTCTATCCATCACATACCTCCGTAATTTAGATATATGGCAGGGAATACCTGGAATACACCATCTTTGCCTGTTTTAAAAATGCAGAGCCTTTTTCTGCCTTTGCAAACCATTCCACGAAAAACCGTGTCAGGTTCTGCTGCAGTGTCCGGGGGGTATCAAGGGCATAATCCACAAATTCCCCATATCCGTCCATACTTCCTGCAAGCAGGTAGCAGGTAAACATTTTTGCCATCTGTTCTTCGTCTGACTGATCGATCTCCATTTCCTCTGCGCCGTCATACACCAGGCGCACCCTCTCTGGCTGTTCCTTTACATGCAGGCACAGATCATCGGCCATCAGTTTCGATGCTTCGTTTCGAAGGTCGTAATATCTGACCTCTGAAAGACCTTTTAGCCAGGCAAACCCAAGATAAGTGTAATTGTCTTTTATTTCCTGCTGCTCTTTTGCCATGGACTCCATAAATTTTTTGTGTCCGGTGGGATGGCAGTTCAAGTATTCATCTACCAGCAGCCTTGCCACATCTTTTCCATTCGTAACCTTCATGTTTTCCTCCCATCAAAAAAAGACAGTCCATGCTGTCTCCATTCTTTTAAATCCTGTTAGTATTTTACAGTGCCAGGAATATCATATTCATGCCAGCGTTTTGACACACAGCCGGCAATTTTTTCTTCCAGAGCTAAAAGTCCTCTCTCATTCGTCTTTTCCTGCCTTGCAATGGTAATGGATTCACAGATCCCACAGTAGATCTCGTATGCGCTGCATGGCTCATCCCCAGTAGTAGCCTTAAACTGCTCCACGGTTTCTGCAAGCAGTTTTTTTCCAAATCCCGCCTGCTTCATGATCCCTGCCATGGCATTTGCCGGATGCTCGATCCAGATATCACACAGCCGCATGACCCCTTTTAAGACTTCCCGGTAGTAATCGAAGATCGACTCTATGTTTTCCGTGAAATCTTCCATTCCTTTACAGTTTTTGTGCGTAACCTTCAGGGCATTGCCAAGGATCACATTTCTTGTCGGCTCCTGCAGGGAATAAAAAATATTCGCTCCGGACACACCAACGTCTGACGTAGTGATCCGTACAACTGCTTTTATGTCCTTATCGGTCTTTCTTCCATAATTCTGCATCAGTTCCTTATAAACATCTGTAAGTTTCGTATCTTCCAGCTGCCAGGACGCCGTAACAGAATAATGGTCTGCATAGCCGTTTAAAAACGTTGCCTTCTCATAGTCCCCATGGATATATGCCGAGGTAACCATGTACATATCCGGCATGGATATGATGGCATAATCTTTTTCATCACCGGACAGGACTGCCCTTATTTTTCCTTCACAGAAACGGATCAGTGCTCTTCCTCTTGCAACCTTCAGGCATTTATTCAAGATCTCTGCCAGTGTTTTCTTATCGACATCTGCCAGGGCTTTGCCATCAATCCTGGCCCGTCCTTTCAACGATTTGATTGCTGAATTTCCTATATAACAGATCCTCTCGGGCAGGATAAGAACCAGCCTGGAATGAGATAAGGTATCTTTTTCCAGTGCTTCCAGGGAAATGCCCGGAACCTCTGTACAGGTTTCCTCTCCTGCAGCTGCCACCTTTAATTTCTTACTGGTGACCCGGATCCATTCTGCCCGGCTGTCTATCTCTTCCAGATACTCGCACAGTTCCTTTTCTGTCCGGAACTCCTTATAAAAGTCATCTTTATAATACATAATGTCCGCCTTTCCACGCTAGCTGAAAATCCGGACTTCAACAGCCTGTATCTTTCCATCTTCGATGCAAAATACATAGCCGTCTTCTGCCATCTCCATAAGCATTCCAATTTCCAGTGCATTTGCGTTTTCCCATTTAATTGTCTCCATAATCGACCCTCCTGATTTTACAATGTGTTTTCTTTTTTTGATGTTCTTAAGGTATTTCTTTTTGCAGTTTGTTTAACTGACAGTTTCATTCGTGCTCCTCCTTTCTGCTTTTTATGCAATAAAAAAAGACACAAAAAGAATCTTCTTTCCTTCTTGCATCTTCCTTATATTTTGCATATCCATTTTTTCTCATTAAGGGCAAGACCACCCCAAAGTGTTTCTTCCGGAATGTCCGGAACTAAAGAATAACCACAGTCTTTTATAGACTGTTAAATTATTTTTCATTTAAAGACTACCACAACATTTTGTGGTTGTCAATTAATTTTAACTATATATTGTGTTATTGTGTGAGTTATCTTTATTATTCTGCTACATGTTGTGACAGGCGGCATCATACCGCCTGTCTTTTCATCCGTCTGCATAAATGCATGTATCTGAGGGGAATAGGTAATCTGTACATGCACTATGAAAACGTCTTACTCAGCGTTTGGATCCGCCGGGGAAATATTTTTGGCAAGGCTTCGCCCGTTGGCATCCGTCCCTGCTTCAAAAAGGACCGGCTGGCCACCGCTTAATTTCCGGTATCCATCCATCTGGATCTCCGAAAAGTGGGCGAAATAATCAATCCCGTCTTCACCGGTGATAAAACCGTATCCTTTCTGTGCGCTGAACCATTTCACGGTTCCCTGTAGTGTTTCTGACATATCCTTCTCTCCTTTGCTGTATTTCCCGCAATAGTCTTTTGCGGAAACAGGGCAGCATGGAATCGAACCATGCCTGGTGCTCCCCTCCCTGCTATAAAAGGAATCTCTTCCTCTTATATTTCTTCGTTTCCCAAAAAAGTCCCGTTATTGAGCGCTGCATCCACCCGGCGGATTCCTACCAGCTTCTTTTCATTTATGCCAAAATAAAACCGATAGCGTTTTCCCTCCAAAACTTTTACGTTTTTATCCAGCAAAAGTTCACTCTGCCGTCCGGCCGGATCACTTACCCGGATCTTCCGTAATCTTGCAAAGGGATTTTTCCCGTCTATCCCGGTTACCAGCCCTTCCACGATTTCATAGGTCTTTTTATCCGCGGTGCGGAAAATAAGATATGTTCTTATAAACCCGATAATCCCAAGCAGAAAAGACCAGAAAATAAAAGTTTTATCTTTCATCCATGTTCCCATAAATGATCCGAAAAGCAGGATAAAAAGAGACAGGATACCATATCGCTGGATCCTGTCCTTAAAAAAATCCGGTATATTCTGATAACGTGTTCCAAAATCTTCCAAGCATCTATACAGCCTGTGCCAATACGGATGTTCCGTTTGCTTCAAGGCAGTCCTCCCTTCTTATGTTGTCGATCACAAGCTGTTTCTTATAGTAAAGCTGCGCTACACGGCTTATAAATTCCCGTTGTATCTGTTCCTGGAGGGAATCTGCTAAATTGGGTTCCCTGCTTTTTGCCTCTTCTTTTAAACATTTCAGGTGGCAGGAAACATCCCCTTCTCTTTGAAGATAGGAAAGTAGCTGGTATTCCTCTTCTGTAAGCAGCGGCTTTTTAAAAGCCCTCAGTGAAAACTTCAGTCCTTTTCCCATGGAAAGGGCTTCCATAAAATGCTTCATGCGTTCTGTCCGTGAAAAGGCCATGGGAGCCATGACTGACCGGCTGATAATGCTGTATACAGCTTCCTCTCTGGTACATCCTTCTGTCAGCACAACCAGGCCCCGCTTTACCAGACGGTTCAGGCAAAACTGAAAATCCTCTTTGTCCGCCCATTCCTGTGCCTGTTTTTCTCCAAGGCTAAATACAAGAAGACGATGCATCTGGGAGTGGACCTTATCCTCTTCACAGAAAGACCAGGTGAGCGCAGCCCACAAAATAGTTTCCATTTCTGTAAGTACTTTTTCTTCTCCATCTACCCAGACACAAAACCTTCCATCTGCATCATCTTTTTTTATTCCGATTGCTGTATACCATCTCATGACATTTCCTCCTTGTCATTTTCACTCTTTCTAATCTCTGCTTCTGATCTGTTTTCTTTCATATAACTTGTTACCCATACATCATTTCCAGGAGTTTTGGAAGTACATACCCCAAAAGCATGCCTGCTGCCGTACAGATTCCGATATTCGGCCGCCGCAGTTTCCATACTTCCTGTGTTTTGGTCCCGATAATCCTTGTTCTTCCCGGTACGATCCACCTGAGTTTCCGATAAAACTCCATGAATCCCTGATTGTCAAAGCCAAAGGATCGTACACAGAAAACATCCCGTTCCTGTTCTTCTTCATCCAAAAGGAAAAAGCTTTTCTGTTCTTTCCCTTCTTTTCGGATCACGATATAAAATTCCGGAATTCCCCGTCTGGTTCCTTCTACGATCTTATCCATCTCATCGTAAAAGATCCTGCAGGACTCAATATTTTCCGTTTTTTTCCGGCTGGCAGACTGCCAGGCTGTCCTCTTCAAGTGCCATATAACAGTTTTCTGCCTCCATGATCCTCCGGCTGATTTTTATGGCCTGACGAAGAAGCAGGATTATCGCAAGCGCCAGTGCAGTACACAAATATACAAGATCCCAGCATCTTTTCTGGTATATGAAAAAGTATGCGTTGATTCCCTCTGCCACACTGCATATTGCTGTCATAATAAAATACTGTTCTTTAAGGTCCATCAGATGATATACATCATCTTCTGTCGCCTGTAGTCTCAAGGGCATCCATCCTTTCCGTCATGCCACGCTTATTTTATCCGGGGATTTCTTTTTTTCCTCTCGGCTTTTTATATAGTCTGTACATTCCCGGATGGTCTGTTCACACAGGTAATAAGAAAATTTCCCGATATGTGTGTCCTTTTCCCGGAGATTCAAACGGTTCTGAAGCCAGATATATGTGCTGTGTTTGGTCATATAACCATTTTTCCAGATTGCATCCAAAGCTCTGTGTGCTTCGATCCGCTTATTACGCAGATTGCTGTCAGCCATGGTTCCCATGGGACGCATACTTTTTTGTGTGCCCCAATGTATGAATCACAGGAAGGATAGCCGCTGCATACATACAGGTATTTCTCCGGATCCAGGTTGTTATCTCCATAGACATAAGCTGCCGGCCTAAGTACCCCGGGTCTTTTGCAATATGGACAGTACAAGGTTTCCCGCATCTGTTTTTTCTTCTTTTTTGCCATCTGACGTCACTCCTTTCCATCTTTATCTCCGATGTTAAAGAAATCCCTTTTTCTGTGTCAACAGAATTCTTTGAAAATCATAAAAACATTTTCAGGAAGCTCTTTTGATAAGCCTTGTGATAATACCTTCTGCCACTTCATAGTTGTCGTTGATGCGGGTCACCACAAATCCGATCTTATCTTTCTTTCCCGGAAGTGCGGACATATTGCAGGAATGTGCCACGGCATTGACTCCGATATCAAGGCGGATAAAATAGGTTCCCTTATAGACTTCCGTAATAATCCCTGTATATTTTCCCTGTTTATGGCATTTCCGGAGGTTATCTTTATTGATATTGGCTGTCGGACTCTTTGCATCCACTTCTATAATGATCTGGTCAACAGAGCTTGCTTCCACCTTATTGACCATGACCAGCACCAGATCACCTACCTGGAATTTTTCTCCGGCATCTACCATCCACTCCCAGGCCATGTCTCTGGCCCGGACAGATACTTCTACACCAAAGACTTCCAGGCGGACTGCTTTGGGAGCTACCGCGATCACCCTTGCTTCTACGATCCTGCCTTCATAGAGCATTGGTTTTTCTGTATCTTCCCCAAGGTAAAAAGTCTGTCTCTTTTTAAGCATTGCATCTTTTCTGGATGCTACAACGCTCCGGCTCTTGTTATCCAGATCTTTGATGATGAAATCAATATCACAGCCGAGCATGTTGTTAGCAATACGGACCTGACGGTTTAAGGTATCCGCGTTTTCACGCCCGTCTCCCTGAAGGTTGATCATCATTTCATTCATTGGGATAATGATCCGGAAACCATTAAAGTATGTAACAGCAACCATCCATCCACTCTCCAGTTTTTCAATGCCCCCAAGCTGGCCCGTCAGGATCTTTCTGGTACGATGTGCATTCAAAAGCTGATGCCATCTGGCTTCTTCCTGTTCCTCCATGCTTTCAACCTGCGCGTCTACATCGATTGTCAAAACACCATCGTAGACCGCACGCGGAACATCTTTTTCCCCGTTTCCCGCCAAAACTGTTTTTCTGGTATCCTCCATATACTTCCTCCTGTTCTTATTTATTTTTGTCTTCTCTGCTCCATCCAGAAAACTCCTTTTCCTCCGGTACTCAGGAAAGATAAAAGAAGACACAAAAAAAGCAGCCCGTTTAAAGCTGCTTTCTTCATGCCTTCTTTTTACAGATACCATTCTATAATACATGGAATTCTATGTCAATATTACCTCGATTGCAATAGTGTCGCATATTGATTCCTTTTATGAAATTCCGAAAATTATTATTGCAACAATAGCGGCAACTATCATATATGAGTAAGCAGAGTTCAACATTGCAGATATTTCCGGTCCATTTTCAAAATATCGAAGCGGTAAGGGCTACCGCGTTTTGGCGTACCACTATCAAGGTAGTCGCGTTTCACGACACCCCTTTTGCATACAGAAAAACCGCCGGACAGGTTTCCCCATACGGCGGCAGAATGTTTATTTGCCGAACAAGTCGCTGTGTGTACCGGTGCGGGCCAGCGTCAGCACCAGAACATCATCTTCTATGCGGTAGACAAGTAGCCAGTCCGGGAGAATATGACATTCCCGATGACCTGCCCAATCGCCGGACAGGTCATGGTCACGGTTCTTATCTGGCAGCGGTTCGC
>OGXW01001450.1_pt1 | contig 17838 bp, 10 predicted proteins | sample 1576341 | NCBI WGS metagenome assembly OGXW01 (sample SAMEA3541592, study PRJEB24748) | human gut metagenome | biome: human gut; feature: human-associated habitat; material: faeces | place: China | collected 2012
TAAGGTGTATTATAGAGACAGACGGCACCAATTCGCACAAAACGAACTAGCAAGCCTGTAAATAAAGTAAGAAAAGCAGGAGGAACAAGCCATGCAGATGGAACAATTACAAAAAGACATGATTGCAGCAATGAAAGCAAGAGACAAGGTAAGAAAGGATGCTATATCCTCACTTGTATCGGCAGCCAAAAAGGCGGCAATAGATGAGGGCTGCAGAGACAATATACCGGAGGAACTTGTCAACAAGGTCATCCTTAAGGAAATGAAGTCTGTGAAGGAGCAGATTGACACATGCCCTGCAACAAGAACAGATCTGCTTGATGAGTACAATACCAGATATGCAATCTTTGATGAGTACGCTCCTGCAATGATGTCGGCAGAAGAGGTAGAAAAGGAGCTCACAGAGCAGTTTTCGGATGTAATCGCTACAGGAAACAAAGGACAGATAATGAAGGCAGTCATGCCGCATTTCAAGGGCAAGGCTGACGGAAAGGTCATAAATCAGGTGGTTGCAAAGCTTTGCGCAAAATAAGAAAATACATCACAACAATTATACTTGCAGTGCTGGCTGTCATAGCCGGCGTGTATGCATATGATTATCATGATATGAAGCAGAATATTGTATACAATGAGCATCTGGAAGACGTGGCTGTTACCGTGAATGGGAAAGAGCTGACATTGCGCGATATGGCATTTTATGTGGCATTTGAGGAGATGAATGTCGAGAAGCAGGCCCTTGTGTATGATTCCGATAATCCAAACAAGTATTGGAATATCCACACAAATGGTGAATTTGTCCGTGTTACAGCGCGTAAAGCAGCTATGTCCATGGCCATTCACGATGAGCTTTTTTATGAGATGGCAAAAAAAGAGAGCATTACACTTACTGACGACGAGAAAGAAGCTTTGAAAAACTCAGAGAAGGACTTCTGGTATGATTTGTCTGATATAGATGGTGCAAAGAAGCTTGGAGTTGAAAAAAGTGACATTTACTCGTCCATGGAAAAGTCTGCAATAGCCCGGAAATATCAGGAAATATATGCAGGGCTTGACAATGCCGATATAACGGATTATGATTTCTCGGGAGGCAGATATAAGAAGCTGCTGGAGAAAAATAACTATAAAATAAAAGAAAAAGTGTGGAAAAGAGTCGATATGGGAAACGTTACTCTTGATCACTAGAAAGAAGATTTTATGTCAACAAAAATTGGAAGAAATGACCCTTGCTGGTGTGGCAGCGGAAAGAAATATAAGACCTGTCATGCGGCATTTGATATGAAGCTTGAAAAGCTTGCTGAGGCACATCATAAGATACCGAGCCATTCAATCATCAAGACACCTGACCAGATAGCAGGAATAAAGGAGAGCGCCAAGATAAATGTCGCAGTGCTCGACTACATAGGAGAGCATATCCACGAGGGTATGAACACCGCAGAGATTGATAAAATAGTCTATGATATGACCACCAGCATGGGCGGCATCCCTGCACCACTCAACTATGAGGGTTATCCTTACAGCGTATGTACATCAGTAAATGAGCAGGTTTGTCATGGATTTCCTTCAAAGGACGTCATCTTAAAGGATGGTGACATCATAAATGTAGACTGTTCTACAATTTTAAACGGATATTTTTCAGATTCGTCAAGAATGTACTGTATCGGAAATGTAAGCCCTGAGAAGAAAAAGCTCGTTGAAGTCACAAAGGAGTGTGTGGAGCTTGGACTCAAAGAGGTAAAGCCGTGGGGCTTCCTCGGAGATATGGGACAGGCGGTGCACGACCATGCATTTGCAAACGGTTACACAGTAGTGCGTGAAATCGGTGGACACGGAGTGGGACTTGAATTTCACGAGGATCCGTGGGTAGGCTATAACACCAAGCGCGGCACCGACATGGTCATGGCACCCGGCATGATATTTACCATCGAGCCAATGGTCAACATGGGCAAGGCCGATATTTACGTAGATGACAAGAACAATTGGGAAGTATACACCGACGACGGACTTCCATCAGCCCAGTGGGAAATCATGGTACTCGTCACAGAGGATGGCCATGAGGTGCTGAGCTGGTAAACCGGTAAGTATTATCAGAGTGCTATTATTAGCAGACATTATTTCATAGGTGACAACATTATAAAGGGCGTGTGAAAAACGAAGTTTTTTTCACACGCCCTTTTGTATAATCCCATACAGAATCTAGTAAGTGAAGCGTTAGCTTCGGGAGAGCATTTATGCATCCACGGACATGGTTTATAAACTCATAGTAGATTGCTTCGCATAAGTACCCTAAATTTACCGGAGAGCATGCAGTGTGTTCAGAAGAAAAATATAAACTGCCACGGCGTTCCATAAAATGTGGATGCGATAATTCATAGCAAATTATCAATAAACTATCCGCAAATGGATGCCGTGGCTTATTTTATATTTTTCTGAGGAATATACTGCATGCTAGGCCGGTCCTCACAGCCTGAATATGCGAAGCCACTATAAACTTGTATTCACCCCATTTATGGTCGCATTCTCATTCTCCCTCATAGGAATGACGAGACACTTCTCCCCATTGATGACCTGCGCATGAATCTGTGAAGCCTTCTCCGGCTTTACATGAAGCACCACATCATAGGTCTTAATTTGGGCAGTGTAATTATCAATCTCTTCCTGCTTCTCAAGAAGCTGTGAGGTGCGCTCTTCAATCTGATTATTTTTCTCCTGGATAACAGAATCCTTCTCCTCAAGCTGTGCATTTTTTTCATTGAGCTCGAGAGTTAAATCGCCGACCTGGCTCTCAAGAGCAAGCTTTTCCACGCGGATTTCATTAGCTGCAAGAGCCTTTGAATCAATGACATTGGCTGCGATAGGCGGCTTGTCACCGAAGGCCTCATTGACGGATTTTTCAATGCGTGAAATCTTTTCCTCAGAGACATGGCAGTCACTAAGCACCTTGTTCATAGCCTCACTGTCGAGAATGAACGGATCGTCGTCATCATCGTGAGTCTCAGCGTAGTCATCAGCCATCTCGGACAGATTCTGCTGGATATCAAGCAGCTTGTCATCAGTGCTCTCGTCCTCGGCACCTAGCACGTTTCTGACGATTGAATGAAAAGCCATCTTCTGCTCAGTAGCTGTGCGCTCTACACCACAGCCGAGACCGTTTGTCATAAACTCAGAGTGAGGCTCCTTGGTATTTTTCGTATAGAAAAGAGTGGAGTGTATATCAGTGCTCCTATCATTGAAAGCAGGGAATAAAAAGCCTGTCTCAGGTGCACCGACCACCCAGTCCCTTATGCGGGCTCCGATACGCTGTTCCTTTTCCAGATAGCCAAGGCCCGGCTTTGAAAGTGTGACAGGGCAGATGGCGCAGAGCATGTATTTGTACACCTCCTCGGACTCATCCACGTTGATGTTGTCCTTTGTACGTGTCATGACATCGTAGCTGTCGAGATACAAAAGAATCAGATAGTTCCCGGCCTCATCGTAGGTGTCGATGACCAGATCATAGTATGTATCGAGCAGAGTCTCATCATTAAGCTCGCTGTCGCGAAGCGCCATGAGAATCTGCTGGCGGCCTCCGACCTCTTCCTCCTCAAGCGGAAACTGCAGATTGAGCAGGTTGTTTCCGAGAGTGCCGGAAAGCACCTTGTTTGAAATCTCCAGATATTTGTAGTATTCATCCTCCTCCAGAGTGAGAAATTTGCCACCGAATTTGCAGACCTTTTCATGGTTGCAGTCCACGTAGCAGCCGACCAGACGGGTGAATGTTGCCTGGTCTTTTTTTAATCTTCGTTTTAGTTCCAATACTTCTTTTTTGTTCATATTATCCTCGCATTATTTTCATACCATTCAAAAATTTCCGTAATCACATTATATGTATGGAATAAATATTTGTCAATTGAGTGGCACTATTTGTTACTGTCCGGACGCAAGCTTGACACCACGCTGTCAATCAAGAAAAAAGATGACAGAGCAACCACAAAATGCTATAATTTAGGAAATCAACGGATTATGATATAAAGGCTGACACAGAGACATCCACAGGTGTCTCTGTTCTTGGATTGAGGCATAAATGGAGCAGAAAATGACAAACAATCACATTACAATAGGCATTCTCGCACATGTAGATGCGGGAAAGACAACCCTGTCTGAGGCCATGCTTTACAGCACCGGGCAGATTCGCTCACTCGGGCGCGTGGACCATCAGGATGCATATTTAGACAACGATGCGCAGGAGCGTGAGCGTGGAATAACCATTTTTTCAAAGCAGGCAAGGCTTGATATTTCGCGAGGTACAAATGCAGCAGATACAGCAGATGCAGGACGCACAGCAGGTAGAGCAGATGCAGCGCGCACAACAAATGCGGCAGATACAGCCGGTGCATGGCATGTAGTGATGCTTGATACACCGGGGCATGTGGATTTCTCGGCAGAGATGGAGCGTACCCTTCAGGTGCTCGACTATGCGGTACTTGTAATCAGCGCAACTGATGGAGTGCAGGGACACACGCGCACACTGTGGAGGCTTTTAAAGCACTATAACGTGCCGACATTTATTTTTGTAAACAAGATGGATATGCAGGGCACGGATGCGGAGAAAGTGCAGGCAGAGCTAAAGAGCGAGTTGAGTGATGGCTGTGTGGACTTTTCTTCACAGGATTTATTTGAGGAGCTTGCCATGTGCAGCGAGCCTCTTTTAGATGAATTTATGGAATCGGGAGAGCTTGCGGATGCACATATTGCGCAGGCGGTGGCTCAAAGGGAGGTGTTTCCCTGCTTTTACGGCTCGGCACTTAAGCTCGACAGAGTGGATACGCTGCTTCAGGGACTTTCGCGGTTTATGTGTGAAAGAAATTACCCTGACGATTTTTCTGCCCGCGTATACAAGATAGGCAGGGATGACAGAGGCAGCAGGCTGACATTTTTAAAGGTTACCGGAGGCTGTCTTAGAGTCAGGGACAAAATAGAGTACAAAGCGCATGGCGGTGACGAGGCGAAAGACCTTCTGATTGAGAAAATCGACCAGATAAGAAAGTATTCCGGTGAAAAATATGAGATAGCTGATGTGGCAGAGGCGGGTGAGATAGTTGCTGTCACAGGTCTTAGCTCGACATTTCCGGGGCAGGGGCTGGGTAGTGAGCTGCAGTCCAATATGCCAATCCTTGAACCGGTACTAAACTATAGGATGATTCTGCCTGATGATGTAAATCCGGCGGCATTTATGGAAAAGCTAAAGCAGCTTGAGGAGGAAGACCCACAGCTTTACATAGTGTGGGTGGAGGAGTTTAAGGAAATCCATGTGCAGCTCATGGGACAGGTGCAGATGGAGGTGCTTGTGCGTCTCATAAAGGACAGGTTTGGTGTTGTTGTCACGTTTGGACCGGGCAGCATTGTATATAAGGAAACGATAGCAAGGGCTGTCGAGGGAGTAGGACACTTTGAGCCGCTGCGCCACTATGCAGAGGTGCATCTGCTTTTGTCGCCTGCGGAGCGTGGCAGCGGAATCACGGTTACATCCACCTGCAGTGAGGATGTGCTCGACAAAAACTGGCAGCGCCTCATAGCCACACACGTTGAGGAAAAGGAGCACAGGGGTGTGCTCACAGGCTCGGCGCTTACCGATGTGAAGGTCACTATTCTTACAGGAAGAGCACATGTAAAGCACACGGAGGGAGGCGATTTCCGCCAGGCTACATACAGAGCAATCCGCCAGGGGCTTAAATCCACAGAGAGTGTGCTGCTTGAGCCGTACTACAGCTTTATCCTACAAGTGCCGATGGAGTATGTCGGCCGTGCGATGACAGATCTGGAGCAGAGATTTGCAAGAGCCGAGAGCCCGCAGTTTGCCACAACCGCTGCGAGGGAGATGGCGACAATTACAGGAAAGGCACCGGTTGCGACAATGCAGGATTATGTGAGTCTGGTGCATGCGTATACAAAGGGGCTTGGGCACCTGACACTGGAGCTGTGGGGCTATGATGAGTGTCACAATCCTGCGGAGGTGATTGCGCAGATGCACTATGACAGCGAGGAGGATTTTCGCAATCCGACAGGCTCGGTATTTTGTGCGCACGGCTCAGGCTACGTGGTGCCGTGGGATGAGGTTCCGGAGCATATGCACCTGCCGTATGTCTACCACGGAGATGAGTCTGAGGAGGCACTTGCAGCGAGTGCCCGTACGCAGAATGCATTTTCAGCGGAGGAGGCGCAGGCGCTTGCCGGAAACCGCCGCAGGACGAGCTTTGAGAAAGCTGTTTCAGGTATGTCATCAGTGGAGCTTGATGCGCAGCTTGCAGATGTTTATGCCAGGGAGTTTGGCATGGGCAAAAACGATATCGCAGAGGATCAGAGGCGCAAATGGTCAGGCAAAAAGAAAAATGAGTATGAAGGCCTAAGTGGTAAACCGCGCACCGTAAAGCATGATAAGCACGGCAATCCGATTTATCCGAAGAAATCCCCGGGGGAAGAGTACCTGATAGTTGATGGATATAATATAATATTTGCATGGGAGGATTTAAAGGAGCTCTCGCGCATAAACATTGATTCGGCGAGAGATGCGCTGAAGGATGTTTTATCGGATTACCAGGGCTATAAGGGCTGTCATCTGCTGCTGGTGTTTGATGCGTACAAGGTGAAGGGCAATGCCGGAAAGAGAGAGACCTTTCACAACATAGAGGTTGTGTATACAAAGCAGGACGAGACAGCCGATGCATTTATCGAAAAGACTGTGTTTGGCATACGTGACAGGTACAAGGTAACAGTGGCAACCTCTGACGGACTGGAGCAGCAGACGGTCATGAGCCTTGGGGCACTGCGAATGTCAGCCCGCGAGCTTAAGGAGCATATTGAGATGACGAAGCGTGCCGGGATGGAGGCATTCATATCAGGATAAACGGTCATGAATGGTTACAATATGTGTATAAAGAGATGTGTATAAAGACATTTGTATGTCATAAGCATAGATATTATAATAGTAAACAGGCAAGATTTTGATAGACAAGGAGACAAGAAAATGGTAGTAAACGAAAGCATGTACCAGCTCGGAAGCGTGCGCTCAGCAATCAGGGAGCTTTTCGAGTATGGTAAAAAAAGAGCAGCAATTGTAGGAAAAGAAAATGTATATGATTTCTCAATAGGAAACCCGAGTATACCGGCTCCGCAGATAGTAAACGACACAATAAAGGAGCTTGTCACAGATTATGATTCTGTTGCGCTGCACGGCTATACGTCAGCACAGGGAGACGTGGAAACGAGAGCGGCGATAGCTGAGTTTTTGAACAACACACACGGCACACATTTTAATGCAGACAACTTTTACATGACAATGGGAGCAGCTGCATCGCTGTCAATCTGCTTTCGTGCGTTGACAAGTGACGCATATGATGAGTTTATTACCATAGCGCCATATTTCCCGGAGTACAAGGTATTTGTGAATGCAGCAGGAGCAAGGCTTGTAGAGGTGCCTGCAGACACAGAGCATTTTCAGATAGATTTTGAGGCTCTTGAGGAGAGAATCAATGAGCACACCAGAGGTGTCATAATCAATTCACCAAACAACCCATCCGGCACAGTCTATTCTGAGGAGACCATCAAAAAGCTCTCAGACCTCCTTGAGAAAAAGTCTAAGGAGATAGGAAGACCGATATTCATTATCGCAGATGAGCCGTACAGGGAGATAGTTTACGACGGAATCAAGGTGCCGTTTGTGACCAAATATTACGACAACACACTGGTATGCTACTCATACAGCAAGTCACTTTCACTGCCGGGAGAGAGAATAGGATATGTCCTCGTGCCTGATGAGGTGTACGATAAGGCGGAGCTGTATGCAGCAGTCTGTGGTGCGGGAAGAGCACTCGGTTACGTGTGCGCACCAAGCCTGTTCCAGAAGATGATAGTAAAATGCCAGGGGGCAACCGGTGATATCAATGCCTACAAAGAAAACAGAGACCTTCTGTACGAGGGACTTACAAGGATAGGCTATCACTGTTTCAAGCCGGACGGAGCATTTTATATGTTTGTAAAGGCACTCGAGGATGACAGCAATGCATTCTGTGAGAAGGCAAAGGAGGAGGATGTGCTCATAGTAGCAGCAGACGGCTTCGGCTGTCCGGGCTGGGTGAGAATATCATACTGTGTGGACAGGGAAATGATAAAACGCTCCATGCCTGCGTTTGAAAAGATATACAACAAGTATAATAAATAATAGTTACAATAAAAAAATAATCCGAAAAAGCGCCGAAAATTGCCTAAAAAATATGCAATTTTCGGCGCTTTCATTATGCGGTTTTCACAAAGTTGTCTCCGTGTGGCCGCTGTGTGACCGTTGTGTGACCATTATTTTGTATAATGGAATAAAGAGTGGGAATATAAATAAAATCATAACGGAATAGTTATAAAAAATACAATAGAAAAGGAGATATGAGAGTGTTTAATAAAAAACTTAACAGGTTACTAGCAATCATGCTAGCTTCTGTAATGGGTGCGACATCACTTCCGGCAACACCGGTAAGTGCTGATACACCCTCTTCAGAGTATGATATATCTAACGACGCAGCTTCGGATGATATATCTGACAGTAAAATTCCAGATGAACAGGATTCGGATAATAATGCCACCGAGGAAAAACAGCCACAGCAGCTGACGGTAGAGTATACACCGGCGGATGATATTTATGTGGGTAACAAAGTTGTTCCGGTGGTAAAATCCGACAGGGCGGATGCAGCCGTTGACAATTTAAAATACACTGTTGTAGAAGGCAAAAATCTGATTGAAAAGGATACAGACTTTGCATCAAACGGTATATGGACAGCAAAGGATACCGGAACTGTAAGGATAAAGGTGACAAAAGCAGAAGATGACAAATATAAGTCAGCAGAGGCAGAATATACTGTTACCATCAAAGAATATGATTACAGCAGTATGAATAACAGCCTGACAGGGACAATGCTGCACGGTACACAGTTTTATGTAGAAGCACCTACATTATCGCTGGCAAGTGACAATCAGGCGGTATATGTGGTTAGAAAAGGTGATGAATGGATTGAAGCTGATAAATATCAGCTTATGCCACAGCAGGGTGATAACAGACAGACTCTTGTAATAGCACGTAAGGACAAGGAAAGCGGAGCTATCACAGATATTGGAAGTCTGCAGCTCGACTACAAATATGATACACAGCCTCCAAAGATAACATTGAATCCAAAGGAGGATGATAAACCTGCTTTCACAAAGGATGCTGTGGATTATTATGGAAATGTCAGAAAAGTAGACATGAATATCCACGATGTCTCTTTGGATGATGGTTCCACACAGCTTTGGGTAAAGGTTGATGACCGGGAAGAATTCGATGTATTTGATGTCGATAATGCCCAGAAGCTGATTGATGCAGGAATAGAGTATAGTGACTGGATCGTGACAGGGGCTGATTATAGCAGCTGCATCACATTTGGTACAAAAGCGGATGAGGAACACAAATATCAGATAATCAGAATGTATGCGAAGGATCAGGCGGAGCATGAGTGTAATGATACAAGCTCAATAGAGCAGCCGTTTTATGTGGATAGAAAAGCGCCTTCAGGTACTATTGGATATGATGATGATTTAATAGACGAGCAGAATATGGCCAGTCAGCAGGCAGCAAAGGTATATGGACAGCTGGAGGATATCAGCGGAATAAAGCAGGCATTCTACTATGTGAATAAATCAGATGAAAGTGGCAGTATTTTAAATGATGAGCAGGTAAAAGCGCTTGATGATTCAGCATGGAAGCCGTTAAAGCTTATCGAGGATACATATGATGCCCGATATAAGTACAAGATTAATACATCTGATCTGAAGGATACTTCATATAACGTATACGTAAAGGCTCAGGACAATTGTAATGGCGAGACAGCATTTTTCTCCACAGCGAAGCTGGTTGTTGATACCCTGCCACCGGAGCTTACAGTGTCACAGGATACCATGACAGCAGCCAATGAAAAAGGCTGGCATAAGGATGATATAAGCTATATCGTTAAAGCTGATGACAGCTTATCAGGAATTAAGAGTGTTGAATACACTGTATTTGATGGGAAAAGGAAAATTGTATCAGGACAGACTGTTGAGCTTGACGCAAGCGGGGAAGGAAGGATAACCATTCCGGCAGCAGAGCAGTTTAACGGAATTGATCTGATGCTTTCAGTAAAGGCAACTGATTATGCCGGTCTTAAGACAGAGGTTAAAGGTGACAGCTTCAAGTTCAGCATGGACAGTCAGTCACCTGATGTCAGTATAGAGCCGGAAGCGGGCAAAAACAGAAAATATTTCAATGACGATGTCCGTATAAAAACAAGTGTAGCTGACAGCATTTCAGGTGTTGTATCAGCAAAATACCAGATAGTGACAGATGATCAGTCAGTATCGTATGATGAAGGTGCATGGAATGAGCTTGATGAATCAGGAATCATAAATGTATCGGCTGAGGCTTATCTGGATAAAAAGACAGATGTATATGTTAAAGCTGTTGATGAGGCAGGAAACGTGACTGTAGCGGATTTGACAGCAAGCGGCAGCCATCCATTTTATATTCACAAGGCAGCGCCTGTAATAACAGTGACATATGGTACACCTGAGCAGCCGGATCCACAGTGCATCAGCAGTGTAAAAGGCACTGAGTATTACAGGGAAAACAGGATTGCAACCATTTCGGTAAAAGAGAATGAGCTTTTCTTTGACCCCGATGAAACAAAAATCAATGTAAAGGTTGATGGAAATGAACAGACACAGTCAGATGCATGGTCTGAAAAGTCATACTGGGTAAGGACAGGCGAGGGAGCAGAAGCTGTTTACAGTAAGCAGCTCGTATTCAATGCAGGACACAAGTATGAGCTGAGTGTCAGTGCAAAAGATTTGTGTGGTAATTCAGATAATGGATTTGAGATAGAAGGAGACAAATCAGCAGAGTTTGTAATTGACGTACAGTCGCCGACAGGAAATATCAGGTTTGACGGACTTTCAACAGGCATGGATACCGTGTGGGATTTATTGTTGCCAAAAGACAAATATGAGATTTCAAGATTTGCTGCCAAGAAGGTCAATATTGCCGGACAGCTTGGAGATGAGCATAGCGGCATCAAGTCAGCAGAGTATTTCGTTTCAGCAGAGGATGCAATAATTGACGTAGACAGTATTCAGGAGGCTGACTGGAAGACACTTGACAGCCTTAATGAGGATGGCACCTTCAGTGAACCGATAGAATGCGAGAACAAAAACTGCGTGGTATATGTCAGGGTTACAGATTTAAGCGGTAATGTTTCATATATCAGCACAAATGGATTGGTAGTTGATACATGCGCACCGGCAATATCAGTCATCACACCTGAGACAGCATCAGGAGTGTACAGTGCAGATGTGCCGGTAAGTATAGAGGTATCAGATGAGAATGCCACAGGAGTTGCATCAGGAATAAAGAGCGTAAACTATACGGTAACAAATATGGGACAGCCGACACAGGATGGAACATTATATAGCTATGATAAGACAGCAGCGGGCTTAAAAGATCTGGAAAATCATGTAACAGAGCAATTTGACATAAGCGCGGCTTCAAACAACAGTAATGAAGTGCGTATAGATGTTACCGCAACAGACAATGCAGGAACGGCATACACAGTAACAAAATACATAAAAATAGATACAACAGCACCAACAGTGCAGGTAAGCTATGACAATAACAGTGCAGATACATCATTTGGAGACACAGCATACTTCAAAGCACCGCGAACAGCAACCGTAAAAGTAACAGAGCGTAACTTTGATGCATCAAAGGTAGCAGCGGAAATAAAAGCCGCAGCAGGTAAGGCACCTGCTCTTTCAGACTGGAGCACAGAAGGTGGAAGCGGTAACGGTGATGATACAGTACATGTTGCCACAATATATTACGGACATGATGACGATTACACATTTGGAATCGGAGTAAAAGACATTGCGGGAAATGCCGCAGCAGGAGTGGATTATGCAAATTCGCTTGCACCGACAAAATTTACAATTGATACGACAGTACCTGTTATTTCGGTAGCATATGATAACAACAGTGCATCAAACGGAAACTATTATAATAACAAGAGAACAGCAACTGTGACAATCACAGAGCACAATTTTGATACAAGCAGAATAGCACTGAGCATGACTGCGCAGGATGCAGGAAAATCGGTAGCGGCACCGGCATTTGGAAGCTGGTCAGATAATGGTGATATACATACGGCAACATTAAGCTTTGATGCGGATGCCACATATACGTGGTCACTTGCATATACAGACAAAGCCGGCAATAAGGCAAAAGACCTTGCAAAGCAGGAATTCTGCATAGATACGACAAAGCCTGTTGTAACAATCAAAGGTGTAACCCCGGGCTCAGTAAACAATAATTCAGGAAATATGTCATTTGTAATAGAGTGCACAGATACTAATCTTGAATCCTTTTCACCGGTGCTTACAGTTGAGGTATATGAAAATAGCAGATTCGTAAGAAAAACGATTACCGGAAATGTGATATCAATTACAAACGGACAACGTGTAGAGTTTAGAAATCTCAATGAGGATGGAGTGTATTCACTGACATGCCATGCACAGGATAAGGCCGGAAATTCTTATGAAACAGTCAATATTATAGATGCAGGCGGAAAGCAGGTGACAGAGACTGCAGGGCAGGGAGAAAAATTGATGGATTTCTCCATAAACAAAGGCGGTTCAATCTTCTCGCTGGATGACAATACGATGAAGCTTGTAAAGGATTACTATGTGCAGAAGGTATACCATGATGTGGTAGTCAGAGAGATAAATCCGGATGAAGTTACCAGCTGTACTGTCAAAGTAAATGGAAAAGCGCTTAAGCAGGGAACAGACTTCAGTGTGAATAATGTAAGTGAAAGCGATGGCTGGCATAAGTACGAATATGTGATATCAAATGCGGTATTTGAAAAAGAGGGTCAGTACAATATCGTTGTGGAGACAAAGGACAAAGCAGATTCAGTTGCCTATAGTGATGTGAAGAGTGTAAATATTGAATTTATTGTGGACAAGACAGCACCTACATATACATTGACAGGTGTAGATAAAAACAATGAAAACTATATTGGCTCAAAGAATGCAGTATTGATGCCGAAGGATGATGGTGGAAAGCTTGGACGTGTAAAGATTACTGTAGTGGGCAAGGATGACAAAGAAAAAAAGGTTATCAAGGAAATGTCGGGAGACGATATGCTTGACTATCTGGACAAGCATGACGGAAAGATAGAGTTTGAAGTACCTAAGGAGGTGCTCTCTGCAAAAGACGGTGATTCAAGGCTTATGGTAGAGTGTGCAGACTGTTCTGTTGACGAAGGTGGAAAGACCAATGAAGTGAAAAAAATATATGGTAAGGATACAGAAGCAGATACAGAGATTGCCGAAGGTGATGTACCTATGGAATCAAATTCGTCAGATGTCAAATCAGTAGAAACAAACAATGATAAGGCAGTATATATAATTGGAGCAATATTATTATTTGTACTTATAATTGCGATATTGATAATCGTTTATTATATGAGAAAAAAAATGAAAGAAAAGAAAGACAATGATGAGCAATAAGATAATTACCTATGTATTTACATTACCATGTGGTGGTGTGGGAAAAACAACAATGTCTGTGGCATGCGCGAAAGCGCATGCCCTTCAAGGCAGACTTGGCAACGAAGATTTTGAATTCTGGGAGGAGTGAGTATGAGATTTGAAATAGCAGCTGACACGGACAGAGGAATCGTAAAAGAAACTAATCAGGATAGTCTGCTGGTAAAGTGCTTCTCAACATGCAAAGGAGACATGGCATTTGCAGTATTATGTGACGGCATGGGCGGCTTATCGAAGGGTGAGCTGGCCAGTGCCACTGTAGTCAGAGCATTTGACAGATGGAGTGACGAGCAGCTGCCTGAGCTTTGCAAATCGTCGAACCCGGATATTGACAGTCTGATTCTGGAAAGACAGTGGGATGAAGTAATACAGCAGCAGAACGAAAAAATAAAAGCATATGGCAAAGCACATGCAGTAAACATGGGAACAACAGTGGTAGCGCTGCTTGTCACGCAAAAAGCCTACTACATTATAAACGTGGGCGATTCCAGAATATATAGCCTTTCAGACCATATAGAAAGGCTTACGACAGACCAGACATATGTACAGCGGGAAATTATGAATGGAAATATGACACAGGAGCGGGCTATGAAAGACCCGCGAAGGAATGTACTGCTGCAGTGTGTCGGGGCATCAGCAGAGGTAAAGCCGGAGTACAGGGCCGGGGCAATGAAAAATGGAATGTCACTTCTGCTTTGTTCAGATGGCTTCAGGCATGAGGTATCAGAACAGGAAATCTATGAGATGCTGAAACCGGCAGCAGCTGTAGACGGGCAGAATATGCACGACAGACTGGAGCAGCTCATCAGACTCAGCATGCAAAGAGGAGAGCGCGATAATATAACAGCAGCGCTCATAAAGGCACAGTAGGAGGAACAGATGCTTGAAATAGGCTCTTTAATTGACGGAAAATACAAGATACTAAACGAAGTTGGACACGGCGGAATGAGCGTTGTGTACCTGGCTATGAATGAAAGGGCAAACAAACAGTGGGCAATAAAAGAGGTCAGAAAGGATGGAGTAAAGGATTTTGAGGTGGTAAAGCAAAGTCTTGTTGCGGAGACCAATATGCTCAAAAAACTGAGCCATCCCAGTCTTCCTGATATTGTCGATGTCATAGATGAGGATGACAGATTCCTTATCGTAATGGATTATATAGAGGGAAATTCTCTCAAGACAGCATTGCAGGAGTACGGAGCCCAGTCGCAGAAAAATGTGATAAAGTGGGCCAAACAGCTATGCGATGTTCTTGGATATCTGCACTCACAGAACCCGCCAATCATATATCGTGATATGAAGCCGGCAAACATAATGCTAAAGCCTGATGGAAATGTGGTGCTTATAGATTTTGGAACAGCAAGGGAATATAAGGAAAATAACATAGAGGATACAACATGTCTTGGCACGATGGGATATGCTGCACCGGAACAGTTTGGTGGAATGGGGCAGACAGACGCGAGAACAGATATATATTGTCTGGGAGCCACAATGTATCATCTTGTTACGGGAATGAATCCCTGTGAGCCACCTTACGAAATAAGGCCGATCAGAGAAATTGACCCAACATTGTCAGGTGGTCTTGAACGTATTATTACAAAGTGTACACAGCCGGATCCAAACAACAGATATCAGAGCGCAGCTGAGCTGATGTATGACCTTGAGCACTATACAGAGATTGATGACATGTATAGGAAGAATCTAAAGAGAAAGCTTGCGGTATTTATCACCACATCAGTTTTAACGATGCTGCTTGGAACAAGCACAGTATTAAGCTATTGTGCGGCAGAACACAAAAAAAATGAAAACTATAATAGCATATTAAAAGAAGCGGATACCTATGACAATTATGACAATGGATATTACACGGCTATAGTCACCGACCCGACAAGGACGGAGGCATATCTTAAGCTGAATGACAAACTGACAGACGATTTTGTGCTGGACAGGGATGAGGCGCAGATATTGAACAGGCTGATGGTAGGTATAGATTGCAAGGACCACAATGGCCGGGTGCATACATATGATGTCATGGCAAAGCTGAAAGGAAAAAATCCAAAGGGATATGAGGATGTATGCTATAAGATTGGTGAAAGCTTTTTATTCTACTACGAAATCAATGTGGAAAAAGACAGATACTCCAGTGCGGCGCAGTGGTTCAAGGAAGCAAAGGAGAATCATCCGGAGGCAGGAATATACTGTGAGATATCAGATTGTCTGACATTGATTAGCCAGTATGATGGAGCAAAGATACAACAGACAGAAAAAACATATGAAGAATACAAAAAGCTATGGAAGCAAATAAATGAGCTATATGCAAAATCAGAGAATTTTGACAGCTTAGACGCAAAGATTCAGGTATGGAATGAGATAGATGATATAGTTGACACAAATATCACATCATTTATAGCAGTGACAGATAAGGATAAAGTTATGGATTTATTACAGACAATAAAGGACAAAACAGAAAAGCTGGATAAATCCATAATGCGCGAGCAAATAACAGGATTGCAGGATAATATAGACAAAACAATTGAGAAGGCACAGAGCGTGAAGGAGGAAAACAAAGATGACTTATAATCAGTACAGGATGATATTTTACGTATCCTTCACCGCATTTGCCATAATGCTTATAGCTTCAATAGTCATACTTATAGTGCTTGAAATACCTAAGGTCATAGGTGCACTTACCGGAAAATCTGCCCGGAAAGGAATTGCAGCAATTGTACAAAAGCAGACAGCGGGACATATTGACATAACATCGTCCGGTCCGATAGCACCGTCATATAACCTGGCAGGGGAGAATAAGAAAAAGTCGGGATATACACAAAATATAGATGAAACTACTGTGCTGGATGCACCGACAGAAGTATTGCAGGATGAAACCACAGTATTGGAAGATATAACCGAAAAGCTGCAAAAAACCAATATCAGGTTCGAAGTAACAAAGAAAATAGAATTTATACATACGACAGAATGTATCTCATAAGGAATGGAAAATAGCGAATGTCTAAATTAAAAGTAAGCATAAAAAAATCGACCGTTACTGCCATGATGAAGGCAGGACGAAAGGAAAGAATAAATGAAACCGAACTAAGCCAGCTAGCCAGAATAAAACCATGTGGAATCATGCATGTGACAAAAACAAAAAAAGACAGTGTCATATATACGTGCCCTGCAAATATAAATCTTACCGATAGATTGAAAAAAGCCATAAGCAAATATGATTTCTTTTTCATGATGGAACAGATAGTAATAATGGTTGAGGATGTATACAATAACGGACTGAACGTAAACAGTGTTCGTTTTAATATGGATGACGTATACATAAACGAGATGACAAAAGAGATGTACTTTATATATTTTCCGATAGTAGGAGGACAGGAAAGTGCAGATATTGTCGGGTTTATAGAAAACATAATTTATACAATGACACCTGTTATCAATGAGGATACGAATTATATATCCAGATTTATGTATTATGTCAGAAGCTTCCATGGCTTCAACGGCAATGCAATAGAAAAATATATCTCACGCGAAGAGCGTGCAGTTGTGAACGTGCTGAAAAACAAAGCAGTGACAATGCAGCAGACAATGCAGCAACAGATAATGCAGCAACAGATAATGCAGGGCAGCATGGATGGAACTACAGTGTTGTCAGATGATGGCATATCCGTACAGCAGATACAGCAGATGCAACCGGTGAACTATCATTTTGCAAGTCTTACAAGGCAGGTAACAGGTGAAAAGATAGAGCTTGGCAAACCATCGTTTGTGCTGGGAAAGAATCCGGAAAAGTCAGATTATGCGGTAGCAGACAATACGAATATCAGCAGGGTGCATGCAGTGATAACCATGCGAAACGGACGTTATTATGTAATGGACCAAAATTCTACCAATGGCACATTTATCAATGGAAGGATAATAAAGGCGGGGCAGGAAACAGAGATATTACCGGGAGACTGTCTGATGTTAGCTAATGAGGAATTTATATTTAATGAATAGCTTTAAATATAAAAGGTGAGGAGAATAATACTATTATGGAACTAAAAGAATTAAGTCGCAGAATATCAAGGTACCGGGCAAATGTAGAAAATCTGCAGCTTGAGAAAAACAGGCTGCTTAATGAAATAGATGCTTTGGATCAGGAAGCATTGAAAATAAAGGAATATAAATGGCAGGCGCAAAACCGGTTTAAATGCAGAGTTG
>OGXW01001454.1_pt1 | contig 17811 bp, 16 predicted proteins | sample 1576341 | NCBI WGS metagenome assembly OGXW01 (sample SAMEA3541592, study PRJEB24748) | human gut metagenome | biome: human gut; feature: human-associated habitat; material: faeces | place: China | collected 2012
CTGTGTATCAGCATCCCTTGAAGCAGCCGAGGCACTTAAGGCAAAGGGAATTGACGCGCAGGTAATCAATATTCACACAATCAAGCCGCTTGATGAGGAGCTTGTCCTTGCAGCAGCTAAAAAGACAGGCAGAATCTTTACAGTTGAGGAGCATTCTGTAATCGGTGGTCTGGGAGATGCAGTAGCAGCAGTTCTTTCAGAGAAGTGCCCTACAAAGCTCACAAAGATTGGTGTAAATGATGTATTTGGCGAGTCAGGACCAGCAGTAGAGCTTCTTCACAAATATGAGCTTGATGCTGAGGGTATTGCAAAGAGAATCGAGAAAGAGCTTAGTAAATAAGCGCAGAATGTGTGGAGGCATAGGCTATGTTAGAAGAATTAAAAAAACAGGTATATGAGGCAAACATGGAGCTGCCAAGACGAGGTCTTATAACATATACATGGGGAAATGTAAGTGGTATCGACAGAGAGTCAGGATACTTTGTAATCAAACCAAGCGGAGTGGATTATGACAAGCTTACACCTGATGATATGGTAGTTATGGATCTCGAGGGCAATAAAATAGAGGGTAAATATAAGCCATCATCTGATACAGCAACTCATCTCGAGCTGTATAAGAAATACCCAGAGCTTGGAGGAATCGTTCATACACATTCTCCAGAAGCTGTTGCCTGGGCACAGGCAGGAAGAGATATTCCGCTGTATGGTACAACACATGCAGATTATTTCTTCGGACCAATCCCATGTGCCAGAAATCTTACACCACAGGAGATTGATGAGGCATATGAAAAAAACACAGGACTTGTAATTATCGAGACCTTCGAGGCAAGAAAGATTAACCCTGTATACACACCGGCTGTACTCTGCCAGAACCATGGACCTTTTACATGGGGAAAGGATGCAGCAGAGGCAGTGCATAACGCTGTTGTGCTTGAGGAAGTTGCCAAGATGGCTAGAAATACAGAGGCATTAAATCCAAATGTTAAGCCGGCTCCTGATTGTATTAAGGAGAAGCATTTCTATCGTAAGCATGGAGCTAATGCTTATTATGGACAGAACTAGGGATTTTTGGAAAAATAATATTTTAACTGTTAAAAAAAAGGCGGATGGCTTAGGTCGTCCGCCTTTTTTTGCCAAAGCATGCAAGAGAAGCTGCCAGTGGGAGGTTCTCTGTATACCCAAAATCAAAATGGAAAGTGCACTTGACATAATGACTATGGCGTAATATTATAATTCTGCAAACGGAAAGTAAACTTTCCATATAAGAAAGGAGCAGACTGTGAAAAATCGTTTGGAAGAATTACGGAAGCTACGAGGCATTAAACAAGAAGATTTAGCTGCTGCTCTTGAAGTATCTCGTCAAACAATAGGCTCTTTAGAGAATGGACGCTACAATCCCTCTATTATGTTAGCCTTTAAAATTGCAAGGTACTTTCAAATGAGCATCGAAGACATTTTCATTTATGAGGAGGAAAAAGCAGATGAAAAATAAATATCAGATTTGGTACATTGGTTATATAATTTCATTAGTGTTAATTCTTATTGTTCTTTTGGCAGATTGTTCAAAAGCGGTAGATATTGGACTTACAGTCTTATTTAGTGTGGTTTTTAGCGTTTCTCATGTTCAGGTTTTGCATAATAAAATGCTGAAAAATGATAGTGACTACAAGATAAACGTAATGGATGAACGCAATATAGCAATTAAGGAAAAATCTGGAAACATCACAAATATGATTACGCTGGCGCTATTAGGAATAACAACAGTTATATTTATTTTACTAGATTATTTGGTGCCAGCAATTATTACGGGAGTGATTGTTGTCGCTCAACCGATTATTTTAATAATAGTCAGCAGTATTATCGAGAAGAAAATGTGAATTATATATTAATTGAATATAGTGTAAAATTGGGTTATACTACATGAAGTGCGTGTTTCAGGCTAGTCAGGAATGAGTCAACCCCCAATACGAATAAAATTAGAATTACATATGTTCATTGTAATATATGCAAAAATAAATTAAGAGAACAGGAAAGAATTTGATATGAGAGATATGAGTAGAAGAAGAGCTGCAAAGCGACGTCAACAGCTCATGAGAAAGTATGCTAAGATAGCTGTTGTATTAGTACTTATAATTGCAATAGTTGTGGTGGTTGCAAGGGTTAAAAATTCTAAGAACAGTGGTGCTGACGATACAGAGAGCGCAAATGTTCCGGAGCTTGTATCTGAGATGGTTGTGGGTACTACTACTGAGAACAGGCAGGATGCTGCTGATGGAAGTGCTGACGATACAGCGGATGCAAATGTGGATTATTACACAGCCCATGAGACTGATTCTACTTTCCAGCTTATTAATGAAGTAAACAGTGATTATGCCATAGTTATAGATGAGGAGACAGGAGACATTCTTGCGGAGAAAAATCCTAGAGAGAGAATGAGCCCTGCTTCAATGACAAAGATTTTGACAGTGCTTGTGGCTGCCGAGCATATAGACCCAGCCCAGCTTGATGACACAGTTGTTATATCACAGGATGCTATAGATTTTGCCTTTGCAAACGGATGCAGCAATGCCGGGTTTATAGAGGGTGAAACTGTTACTGTAAGAGATTTATTTTACGCAACAATCCTGCCATCCGGAGGTGAGGCAGCAGGTCAGCTTGCCATCTATATAGCTGGTTCTACAGAAGCCTTTGCCGACATGATGAACGAAAAACTTGCAGAGCTTGGCTGTGGTGAGACCTCTCATTTCACAAACTGCGTGGGAATATATGGTGAGGACCATTACAGCACAGTCTATGACATAGCAATGATTATGAAGGCTGCCATGGACAATGAAATCTGCCGACCGGTATTGTCAGCCCATGTATACACAACCACTGTCACAGAGCAGAACCCGGAGGGACTTATCTGTTCAAACTGGTTCTTAAGAAGAATAGAGGACAAGATGGAATCCGGCGAAGTGATCGGTGCAAAGACAGGCTTTGTAGACCAGGCGGGAAGCTGCGCAGCAAGCTACGAGCAGTCGGAGAGCGGCAGGACATATATTTGTGTGACAGCATCAGCAAACAGCAGCTGGTCATGCATATACGACCATGTGGATTTGTATAAGACATTTGCACAGTAAAGAGGAAAAATGAAGAAAATACAAAACAATAAAAATCATATAGATAATAATATAGGCAGGAGTGCCAGAACTGATAAAGGAACTGGAAACAGAGAAAAAAATCAAGAAGAAAAAAGAACTCAATACAGGGAAAAATCTCAATATAGTAAAACAAAAACTGGCGATAAAGTCAAAAGCATTAGGGATGGCAGAGTGAAAGATGTATACAAAAAGAACGCAAGTGCCAAGTATGCAAATACAAAGCCAGACAAAAAAATGACACTAAGTGCAAAAAATATAGATGTCATAACAGATGATATGCTCTGCCCCTATGCCAAAAAATGTGGTGGCTGCGACTATCAGGGAATCGACTATGCAAAGCAGCTGGTTAAGAAGCAGGACTATATGAGTAAGCTCATGAAGCCATATGGCAAGGTGGAGCCGATTGTGGGAATGGACAATCCATATCATTACAGACATAAGGTACACGCAGTATTTGACTGCAATCACGGCAAGGTAGCAGCTGGTGTATACAGGAAAAATACTCATGATGTGGTAGACGTGGTCAGCTGTCAGATTGAGGACGCAGAGGCAGATGCGATCATAAGAGACATCAAGGATTTGCTCAAATCCTTTAAGATAAAGACCTATGACGAAGACACCGGCTATGGTCTGCTTCGTCATGTCCTGATTAGGAAGGGATATGCCACAGGAGAGATAATGGTGGTTTTAGTTCTCGCATCACCGATTCTTCCATCCAAAAATAATTTTGTAAAGGCAATCAGGAAGAAACATCCAGCCATAAGCACCGTTGTCATAAATATAAATGACAAGAGGACAAGCATGGTGCTTGGGGAGCGCAACATAACCATTTATGGCAAGGGCTTTATAGAGGACAAGCTTTGTGGATGTACCTTTAGAATATCTCCAAATTCATTTTATCAGGTAAATCCAAAGCAGACCGAGCTGCTCTACAATAAGGCGATAAAGTGTGCAGGGCTTACCGGCAGGGAAAAAGTCGTAGATGCTTACTGCGGTACAGGCACAATCGGAATTATCGCAAGCCATAAGGCGGGAGAGGTTATCGGAGTTGAGCTGAACAAGGACGCCATCAGGGATGCGGTAATCAATGCAAAAAGAAATGATGTAAAGAACATCAGGTTTTTCAATGATGATGCAGGAAAATTCATGGTGGATATGGCACAGAAGGGCGAGAAAGCGGATGTTGTCATAATGGACCCGCCAAGAACCGGCAGTGATGAAGCCTTTATGTCATCTGTAGTCAAATTGTCCCCGGCAAGGATTGTTTATGTGTCCTGTGGACCGGATACTCTGGCTCGTGATTTGAAGTATTTTACAAAGCATGGGTATAAGATGAAGGAATGTATGCCGTTTGATTGTTTTCCGATGACAGAGCATGTTGAGACGGTTGTCTTGCTTTCCCAAGGGCACTAAAGGTCCGGTGGACCTTTGCTCAGCGCGGACCGAAGTGGAACGTAGACTGGTCGACAGTAGAAAAGTGAAGGTTGACTTCTCGTTGGAGGATATGGACTTATCAGAGTTCAAGGGAAAAGCAACATATGAACAGATAAAAGCTTATGTGTTGGAACATACCGGACTTAAGGTTTCCTCGTTGTATATTGCACAGATTAAGAAGAAATGCGGACTGGACGTGGGAGAGAATTTTAATTTACCTAAATCTGAGAATGCGAGACAGCCACAATGCACACCGGAGAAGGAAGAAGCAATTATGCAGGCATTTAGACATTTTGGAATTGTATAGATTGTGGATAAGTAGTATCGTTTGTCTTTCTTACTGCTAAGTAGCGAAAAAAGGACATTCCTTAACCGTAATTATTACGGGTCAAGGGATGTCTTTTTTGATTGTCTTGGAGTGTTCAAAGGACAAGGTAATGAAACTGAGATTTATTAAGACTTATATGAATAATATCTATCTTATCTAATCTAGAGATAAGGATGGATGGGATGATTACTAAGATTGAAGAATTTGCTTTTTCAAGATATATTTTTTGTAACAGCTAGCGATAAATTATTTAATTTACTGATAGAAAAGATTGATAAATACTCAATTGCAATGGGAGAGTGACTGGTGGCTTCTCTGCAACAGTTTTCACAAGGAGAATAAGCATTTTTATAATGGGCAGAGGTAGTTATCACCTTTTATGAAAAATGCGGTATAAGCTACAATATAAAAGCAAAAACATAAACGAAAGAACGAGGTAAATAACTGTGGCATTACTACAAGATTTAATAAAATAAATTGATGATGAGACGGTTAGACCGCGAATTACGATGGAGGTGGGAAGCTTACCGAGCAGAAAAAGTTCGATCTGGTCTTTGAGGAGCATCTGCTGGAATTCATTTTTGAAGTCTGTGAAAGTGACTCTAACTACTGGAAAATCAAGGTATGAAACAAGAAAACTGTGCTTTGAAATGTAACCACGCAAACAGATATAAAATATTATAAACCATTGAAAAATGACAACAGCTAAGATACAATTGAATATGGACAATGATGCCTTAAAGGAGCGAGGAGACTATGACTGTGAATGTAAAAGAAGAAAACTGGGTAGGTACAAAAGAAGCAGCAGAATTCCTGGGTGTTAAGCCAGCCACAATTCGCGACTGGATTCGTAAGGGCAAAGATATTCCAAGAATGAAGATCGGCAAGGCGTGGAAATTTAAGTATTCAGAACTTGAGGAATGGGCACGTAGTGGTAGAGCTGCCGATAAATAATGCTTATAAAATATAGGCACTACAGGAGGAAAACATAATGAATAAACATCAACTTGCATCAACGATTTGGGAATCAGCTAATCAGATGCGGTCAAAGATAGAGGCTAATGAGTATAAGGATTTCATCCTTGGCTTCATCTTCTACAAATATTTGTCGGAGCGTGAGCTGGATCTGTTTCAAAAGGAAAAGCTCAGTGAAGATGAAATCAAGAAGGTTGACGAAAAGGACGTCAAGTATGCGAAACACGTGCGGGAGACACTTGGGTATTTTATTGCCTATGACAATCTGTTCTCAACATGGTTGGCAAAGGGAAATGATTTTGATGTGAAGGATGTCAGGGATGCACTGTCCGACTTCGATCAAAATATTGATGAGGTTTACAAGAAGGTATTTGAGAAAATCTTCAATACTCTTCAGACTGGTTTGTCGAAGTTGGGAGAGACCTCCGGCTCGCAGACAAAGGCGGTGAAGAAGCTCCTGAAGCTGATCAAGAAGATTCCGATGGATGGCAAGCAGGATTACGATGTTCTTGGCTTCATCTATGAGTATCTGATCAGCAATTTTGCAGCAAATGCTGGAAAGAAAGCGGGAGAGTTCTATACACCGCATGAGGTATCTGTGCTGATGTCCGAGATCGTGGCAGAGCACCTTAAAGATAGGAAGCAGATCAAAATATATGATCCTACATCTGGTTCTGGGTCGCTATTAATAAACATCGGCAGATCGGCTGCAAAATATATTAGCGGTGATGGAAAGATTGATTATTACGCGCAGGAACTGAAAGAGAATACATTCAACCTGACCAGGATGAATTTAGTCATGAGAGGAATCAAGCCTGCCAATATCAATGTGAGAAACGGAGATACGCTGGAGGACGACTGGCCTTTCTTTGAAGAGAACAAGAAAGAGACTACTTATAAGCTTGTGAGGGTGGATGCCGTGGTCAGCAATCCTCCTTATTCACAGAAGTGGGATCCGAAGGACAAAGAGTTCGATCCAAGATATAAGGATTTCGGCGTTGCGCCAAAGGCCAAGGCGGATTTTGCATTCTTGCTCCATGATCTCTATCACCTGGAAGATGACGGTATCATGACCATCGTCCTTCCTCATGGTGTACTTTTTCGTGGCGGTGAAGAGGCAAAAATCCGCGAGAACCTGATCGAGAAAAACCGTATTGATGCAATTATCGGATTACCGGAGAACATATTTTTTGGAACCAATATTGCGACAATCATTATGGTCTTGAAAAAAATAGACCGAGTTCAGACGTTCTTATCATTGATGCGTCCAAGGGTTTTGAAAAATCCGGGAAGAATAACAAGCTTAGGGCTTCTGATATTAAGAAGATAGTAGATACCGTAAAATACAGAACGGAGATTGATAAATATTCCGTATTGGTTTCAAAAGAAACTGTAAAGGAAAATGAGTATAACCTAAATATCACCAGGTATGTTGATTCTACGGATGATCCGGAGAAATGGGATATCCGCGCAACGATGTTTGGTGGTATTCCGGTAAGTGAGGTCGATGCATTTGAGAAATACTGGGAGGCGTTTCCAGGACTTAGAGATGCATTATTTAAGGAGGTGTCTGCGGGATATCTTCAGCCAAGGACAAAGGATATCAAGGGTACAATAGATTCTTTTGAGTCAGTTGAAGCATACAGGGTTACATTTACAAAAGCATTCGTCGGCTTTTATGAGACGCTTAAGGAAGACTTGATCGACGGCATACTGGATGTTTCAGCTGAACAGGAGAAAGAAAAGATTACTGAAGATATTTTTGGCAGGATTGATCGGGTTAAGTTGGCGGATCGATATGTTGCCTATCAGGTGTTTGCGAAATACTGGGATATTATCTCTGCGGATATAGAGATGCTTCAGACAGAAGGGTTCCAGGTCATTACTCAGGTAGATCCGAATATGGTAATCAAGAAAAACAACAAGGATGATGACGATGATGAAGTGACGGAAGTACAGGATGGATGGAAGGGGCATATCTTGCCATTTGAACTTGTACAAGAAATACTCATGCCGGATGAGATTGAAGCAATACGGGTTTTGGAAGAACGCTTGTCAGAGATTGCCGAGGAGTATATGGAGATTATTGATTCCCTCGATGAGGATGAAAAACAGGGCAGTTTCTTAAATGACAGTAATGATGCGTTTGTTTCCAAGGAATTAAAATCAGCCTGTGATGAGATTCTTCAGGAAGTGGAAAGCGATGAGATAAATGCGTTAAACAAATATATGTCGCTGTCAAAGAAGGAAGCACTCACTTTTATGAAATCGTGTAGTGATGCAGACTGGAACCATATAGAGAAAAACAAAGACGGAAGCTGTAAAAAACCTTCTCTGACAAGCAGGATTCAGCAGCTTAAAATGGAATTTGAGTTCCCTGAAGAATCATTAGATGGTAAATTACTGTCGGCACTTAGGCTAATGGACGAGGAAAGCTCTGTTAAGAAGGATATGAAGCAGAAAAAGGAAAACCTTCATATTAAAACAAAAGAGGTCATAGAAGGACTCTCTGAGGAAGAGGCACTGAAAATAGTGGAGCAGAAATGGATCGCGCCGTTAGTGAAAGATTTGGAAGATATTTCATCTGCCATAATAATTGATGTTATTGGGAAGATGGAATATCTGGCGGAGAAATATGCCACTACTATGCATGATCTTCAAAATGAGAATATATCTATAAAAAATAGTCTATCCAGCCTTATTGGCTCATTAACTGCAAACGGATCTGACAAGGAAGGACTTCAAGAATTTAAACTGATGTTGGGAGGACAAGTGTGATGAAAGAAAATAGACAAAGCCCCGAAATCAGGATGGAGGGATTTGAGGACGATTGGATTTACAACAATCTTAGAAAACTGGCGATTTTTAATCCTAAAACAGAACCGCCTGAAGAGTTCGAGTATGTGGATCTGGAATCTGTAGTCGGGACTGAAATGATGTATCATCGTAAGGAGAAAAGAGATACTGCTCCATCGCGAGCTCAACGAGTGGCGCAATATGGGGATTTATTCTATCAAACAGTTAGACCATATCAGAAAAATAATTACTTGTTTGAAAAAGAGGAATGCTATGTGTTTTCAACGGGATATGCACAAATTCGTCCTTTTGCAGCAGATGGGTATTTTCTGCTCAGTCTTGTTCAAAACAATAGTTTTGTTAAAAAGGTATTAGATAACTGTACAGGTACAAGCTATCCGGCTATCAATGCAAATGACCTGGCAGATATTAAGATTCATTATCCGGTTAACTACTCGGAACAAGAGCGAATCGGATGTTGGTTCAGAAATATAGATCTATTTATTTCGTTGCATAACAAGGAAATTAAACGATTAGAGTGCTTGCGCAAAGCTATGGTCGAGAAAATGTTTCCGCAGAACGGCGCAGATGTTCCTGCCGTCAGATTTGGCCAGTATAAAGAACCGTGGAGACTCTGCCAGTTTTCTGAAATCTTTAAGGAGCGGCATATCATTGATACGATATCCGATGAGTATCCGCAATTGGCGTTTACCATCGAAGAAGGCGTAATCAGACCGGAGGATAAGAAGACTAACAAGCGAGATTTCCTTATTATCGACAGGGCAAATAAAAAGTATTTACAGACGGAATATGATGACATCATCTATAACCCGGCAAATGTGATTTATGGAGCCATTCATCGGAACGCTCTGGGCAAGGGCTGTGTATCTCCGATATACAAGATTTTTTACACAGATCAGGATTCGACCTTTATGGAGTGTATCGTAAGACATCCGCGCTTCATCAAGGAAATATCACGGAGTATGGAGGGCACAGTCAAGAAGCTCAGGACATTGAAGCCGAAAGCATTTCTGGAAAAGAGGGCCTATATTGCGCCGACAATAGAGGAACAACAGCAAATCGGTGAATATTTCCGTCAGATGGATCGACTTATCGAGATTGAGAAGGAAAAGCTGGAGAAGATAAAGCATATAAAGAGTGCGTGCATGGAGAAAATGTTTGTGTAGAAGGAGGTGCCGGACGTGATTTTTGATAAAGAGAGCGATTTTGAAGAAGCTGTCATAGGCGTCTTGATAGAGCGTGGCTGGGAATCGGAAGTAATCCGTCATCCATCGGAGGCGGATCTGCTTAAAAACTGGGCGGATATTCTGTTCAACAATAATAGGCAGAGAAACTGCTTGAATGAATGTCCGTTGACGGATGGCGAGATGCAGCAGATCATGGAGCAGATCATCAATTTGCGTACTCCGTTGAAGCTGAATAGCTTTATCAATGGTCGGAGCGTGTCTGTTATCAGAGACAATCCGGATGATGAGCTGCACTTTGGGAAGGAAGTCAGTCTGAAGATATATGACCGTCAGGAAATTGCCTACGGCGAAAGTAGATACCAGATTGTACAGCAGCCACATTTCAACACAAAGTCTCCGATATTGAATGATAGACGAGGGGATCTAATGCTCTTGATCAACGGTATGCCAGTCATTCATATCGAACTAAAGAGAAGCAATATTCCTGTGAGTGATGCGTATAACCAGATCATAAAGTATTCGCATGAGGGTGTGTTCCGGGGCATTTTTTCTCTGATTCAGGTATTTGTTGCGATGGAGCCGGAAGAGGCTGTATATTTCGCAAATCCGGGAGAGGATGGTGTTTTTAATCCGGCGTTCTTTTTTCATTGGGCAGACTTTGACAACGTGCCAATCAATGAATGGGACAAGGTTACGGCAGGACTTCTGAATATTCCTATGGCACATATGCTGATCGGATTTTATACGATTGCTGATACAGATGATAATCTGCTTAAGGTTATGAGAAGTTATCAGTATTATGCTGCAATCGGCATTGCCGATCGGGTAACAAAGAGGAATTGGAAAGAAGATACGCCTGAGACTCAAAGGGGCGGACATGTCTGGCATACAACGGGCAGCGGCAAAACGATGACGAGTTTCAAGTCCGCTCAGCTGATTGCCAGTTCTCATGATGCGGATAAGGTTATATTCCTTGTGGACAGAAAAGAACTAGGTATCCAGTCGCTCAAAGAGTACCGGTCATTTGCTACAGAAACCGAGAGCGTACAAGCTACGGAGAATACAGATATTCTGATATCAAAGCTAAAAAGCGATGATCATGATAATACACTTATTGTTACATCCATCCAAAAACTCAGCAATATTTCAGAGGATATGGAGGGATTAAAGGATGCAGATCTTAAAAAGATCAGATCTAAGAGGCTGGTCATAATCATTGATGAATGCCACCGATCTACTTTCGGTGACATGTTAACGACGATAAAGGATACCTTCAAGCATGCTATTATTTTCGGATTTACCGGTACGCCGATTCAGGACGTTAATATTAAAAAGGACAGCACGACCACAACTATTTTCGGTAGTGAAATCCATAGATATACACTTGCGGATGGCATCCGGGATAAGAATGTCCTTGGCTTTGATCCTTATATGGTCAAGATATATGACGATGATGAGCTCCGTCAGAAGGTAGCCTTGGAAAAAGCCAAGGCCGAAACGGTAGAAGACGTTATGAAGGACGAAAAGAAAAAGAAGGTCTTCTACAAATGGATGGACTCTTCCCAGGTGAAAATGTATGGGAAGAAGGTTGGCGATAAGTGGGTAAAGGGCATTGAAGATTTCATTCCGAATGAGCAGTACCAGACGGATGAGTACATAATGGGGGTTATTTCGGATATTAAGAAGAAATGGCTTATATACAGTCATGGTGGTAAGTTCCATGCGATATTTGCGACATCCAGTATTCCAGAAGCGGTACGATATTGGCGGCTTATGAAAAAAGAAATGCCTGAGCTTATGATAACGGCAATGTTTGATCCTACTATTGATAACGAAAGCGGTACCGGATCTTTGGATAAGGAAGACGGTATCGTGGATATGTTGGAAGATTATCGGGATCGGCTGGGGCAGACATTTACAATACCGACGTATGACAAGTTCAGGAAAGATGTGAGCCTGCGGCTTGCACATAAGAAGCCGTATGAAAGATTGGAACCGGATCAGCAAATAGATATTCTGATTGTTGTAAATCAGATGCTTACCGGATTTGATTCAAAATGGGTGAACACTCTTTATCTGGATAAGGTGATGGAGTATGAGAATCTGATTCAGGCATTTTCGAGAACAAACCGACTGTTCAATGAATCGGAGAAGCCTTTTGGTATCATAAAATATTATCGAAGACCGAATACGATGGAGAAAAACATCGAAGCAGCGGTAGAGGCTTATTCCGGCAATATTCCTATGGGATTGTTCGTGGACAAGTTGCCGAGGAATCTGCGTAATCTTAATAGGACATTTGAAGAGATTAAGGAAATATTTGATTCTGCCGCCATTAAAGATTTTGAGAAGCTACCTGAGGAACGGTCCGAGAAACGGAAGTTTGCTAAGGCATTCAATCAATTTGACACCTATCTTCAGGCAGCCAAGATACAGGGCTTCAACTGGAAACAGCGTGTGTATTCTGCTGAAGACGGAACGGATATCGAGATGCTATTCGATGAAATGACGTATCTGATCCTGTTAGCAAGATATAAGGAGATGGCAGGAGGTGGTGGCGGAGGTCACGGCGGGGATGTTCCGTATGATGTGAAAATTCATATCACGGAGTATGACACGACAAAGATTGACGCCGAGTATATGAATACTCGTTTTGAAAAGTTCCTCAAGCTGATTCAGGGCGAGTATGATCAAGAAACGCTGGACAAGACGTTGACTGATTTGCATAAGTCATTTTCCATGTTGTCAGCAGAGGAACAAAAGTATGCAAAGGTTTTCCTTCATGATGTGCAAGCCGGTAATGCCAGAATCATTCCGGGTAAGTCTTTTCGCGAGTATATATCTGACCTGATGAAGGGGGCTGAAAACGCAAGAATCAAGCGGGTGGTTCGCAGACTGGGATGCTATGAGAGGCTCTTGCGCGAAATGCTGGCAAAGAAAGTTACGAAAGAAACCATAGAGGCACATGGTAAATTTGATGAACTGAAGGCGAGCGTGGATAATAGTAAGGCAACAGAATTTTTTATTGTTGTGGAGCACCAGAATTTCCGCCAATCAAGGCTTGCAATGTTAGTGGATGCTTATTTGCGGTATTTTCTTCTTTCGGGCGGGCAGGATCCATATCCTGAGAATGAATTTGACAGGAAACATAGGACGAAAGTCGAAACGGTATCTATGGACACCGACAGTAATTCGAAACCGGTGGGAGTCGTGCTGACAGATGAAGTGATGGAAGGGAAAACTATCACAACATCCGTCAAAAAAGCAAAGCTCAAAGAATGGTATTCGGAGAGCAAGGCCCTTGCCTGCATGGTGGATACCGATTGTTTCGCATATGTGGATAATAAGCTCTGTGTTTATGATAAGAAATATCTGGAACGAGATGATAAGGGAAAACTGTTTTTTACGGAGTATGCCAAAGCACATGAGGAAGAGTGCTTCCTGCAGTTTGTAATGGATAAAGAGACGGGTGAGCTCCACTACATTACCCTGCCGAGTTCTATGGCAAGCAAGACCTTCAATTATTATGATGAGCTTTCGGCATTGTCGGATGATGAGAAATTGAGCCTTGGTCTTGTGAACGAGATTGCGCGAGAGATGCTTGCTGCGATAAATGGCATGGAATTCGGAGAAGCACTTGCGACGTTGATGGATAAGAAGATTTGTAATGTAACGTTTCGAACGCTTAAGTCGGTAACCGGACTTGATAATACGACTGTCAGTAATATGAAGAAAGGAAAGAATCTCACAAAAGAGAATGTCGTTTCCTGTTGCTTGGGAATTCATATTCCGTTCAGGTTAAGCAATAGATTGTTGCAGTTAGCGGAGAGACCATTGGACTTGACGCTTCCGGGAGCTAAAGGTGAAGAGAATACCATATATGACCAAATACTGCATCTGTATTGGGCAGAGGATTATTCTGATACTTATGCGGAATTGGTGGCGATTCATTATGAACATTTGATACATCAACCACCCATCAAATAATGATAATAGATAAGAACAAAAGTAGACTGGAGAAATCCGGTCTATTTTTGTTTTTAAAATTTTTTTGTAGAACTTTCTTCAACAGTCTAATGCCAATTTATAGGGCTTTGCGGAGTAATTAGACTCCGCAGAGCCTTTTTACATCATTTTTCCGTAGAACTTTCTACAACGGGCAAAAAAAGCAAATGTGGTAACTTTCAAATGTAATCAATAAAACAAATCTCGTTTAGTCCGAATAGCGCTATAAGGACGATGGAATGCATAAGAGTTCCAAACACAGCAATAACGGCTGTGGTTGAAGCGAAGATGCACCCACCGTTGCTTTCGTGCGCCTATTTCGGCAAACCAGAGCCCGTGGTTCATCTTCGGACACAGGCTTTTTTTGTATCCCACCGTCCTCCATTCGGACGGAAAGGACACTGCAATGAAGAGTGAAACAAAGAAAAGCAAAAGTGGATTCAATACGAACCGGGGCTGTTATTTTACCGCGGACGGTAAGTATTACTGCTATGAACGCTGGGATGATGAGAACAAGTGCATTATTACTCAGAAGTTGGAGATTGGTAAGGGCTTGTCGCTTGAACTGCCTATCATGCTTGATGAGTCTGACCACGACATGAATTTGCAGGATTGCTATGAGAGCGAACCGCACGATCCATTGTTTGATACAAAAGTAGCAAATTACAAGGCAAACAATTCTATGGAAAGAGATGACTATAGAGAAGAACGAGTGAAAAGGGCGGTAAAAAAGTATGGAAAAACACTATGGCATTATACAGATATAAATGCATTATGTGGGATTATTGGCAAAAAAGAGATTTGGTTTGGCAATTCAGAATATATGAATGATAGAGAGGAACTAATAGGGTTTATTAACAATTTGGAAAAAGAAGTATATGCATGCATTGGTTCAGCTAATAAGGGAAAAGCCAAGGAAGTTTTTTCGCAAATCAAAAATAGATTGCAAAAAGAATATCCATATATTTTTTGCGTATCCAAAGCACGTAATGATGCGGCACAATGGGATAGGTATGCATGTGGTGGACAAGGAGTAGCGATTGTATTTAATACAGAAACGTTATTTGAGCTTATTTTTCACAATCAGATCATAATGAATGAAGAATATTATGGTTATTGTACCAAACAACATAAAATGAAAGAATTGTTACGAGACTATATTCAATATGGTAAAATGGACGATTTCTCGGATTTAAACGGTTTGATTGATGATTTGTTGCTATGTGCAATGTTTCATAAGCATGAAAGTTTTTCATCGGAGCAAGAAATAAGGATTTCGCCACTTTTTGTTAATGAAAATGATAAGCATCTTCAATGTAAAGTACTTAATACTATTAGACAGGTGTATATTTTGAATTTAACAGAGTTGTGTGAAAAAGAAGGAATAAACTTTGAAGATTTATTCGACTCTATTGTTATTGGACCTACATCAAAACAAACCGTAAGAGATTTGCAGTTTTATTGTAAAAATAATGGGTTGTTAAAACTTGCAAAAAAAGTGAAGAAATCAGATTGTCCATTAAGATAAGGGCAAATAAGATATGCATATATTTAAGGAGCATAGAAAACAAGGCAGATTACTCTAAGTGGGATAAGCTGCCTTGTTTTTGGGAAGTTAGTTTATAATTTCGGATTTCTCCGCCTTAGCTTCCGATGTTCTTTTGCCGGCTTAGAATGGGAAAATATTTCTTTTAATGTCTGCTTTTCTTCCACAGAAAGCTGAGTGACTTTCATCTCCAGATTTTTGCAGAAAAGAAGCAAAAGACCATTTATATAAGCATCATTTGATGACTCTGTATCGTCATCTGCGGTAGCAGGTATTTGAGATGCAAAGTCATCAATGATATTTTTGACCTTGCTTTGATAGTCAATGTCGCTGGCGGTATTGCTATCTTTCATATGTGCGCTTCTTAGGTCAGAGACAATCGGTTTCAAGTCTGATGACAGAATATTCATGTAATATTGTTCTGCTTCAATGTGTGAATTATCAAATACGCTTGCAAATGCATCAGTAGAATCGGCACCAAGCTCTATTAATTTGCATCTCATAACATCAAGAAAAGCATTCGCTATCTGGATTCCCTTATCGTTAAATCCATCAATATAGATTTCCGAGTCAGTCATGAATTTCCTAAAATTTTCATGTGTGAGCAATTCAGATAATAATCGAGGGTTGTATTTTTTATCAGTCAGTATTTGTATGGCATCGTCATTTAGGTGCAGATCAGATACTGACTGATTTTTGTGTTTTCGCAATTCTGTCCGGCAAAGAAGGTAATTGGTGCTTACATTGTAAAAATTCGCAAGCGTTATAAGATTGCCGAATGACTATTGCCATGAGATAAAGAGAAATTCTTTTCCTGTCTTGTCCCGGATGTTGGAAAACTGATAAAAACAAAATTTTTCCAGTATCTTGGATATACCGAATCGGCATAGAAAATTTGAGAAAATAATTTCATAAATCAGGAAGGGAAGGAGTGAAGAATTTATGAAATGTTGGAAATACATCAGTATGACAAAGCCGATAGGCGTAGCTCCGTGAAAATTTATTTTCATGGTTTTAGGGGATTGGGCATTGCCCCAACAAGTTAAAAATGCATTTTGTGTGTACAAATGCACTGCTTGCCAAGTAGCGAAATTAGGAATGAAAGAGAGGAAAAAACAATGGGAAATGTGACTTTTGATTATAAGTTTTACAGGATACCTAAGAGATTTTTTAAGGAAGAGCAGTTTAGGGACATGACAAATGCGGCAAAAGTATTATATGGAATACTTCTGAATCGCAAGTGCCTGTCAGACTCCAATGGAGACGCATGGCGTGATGAATATGAAAAGTGTTCCTGTATGACAAAATCAAATTGACTAATACTAATTAGCAATATATAATATAGACAAAACGAAAATGACATGAACGGAGGAACAATGAAGTGGAGAAGGTTATAACACTCGAGGAAGCATTAAAAAGAATTGAAGAATTAGAAAATGAAAACGCCGAGTTACGCGAAGAATTGGAATATTATAAAAATCGTAAATTAAGTGGAAGGCAGAAGCACAATGCAAAATGGATGGCAATTTACAACGATTTTGTTGCCGGTTATGAAAGCGGAATGACTATGATAGAGATTGCAAGAAGGAATAATGTCAGTGAGAGAACGATTTACAGATATAAAGCGTATTATGACAAGATAAAAGAAAATGGAAATTAGAACATATTGCTTACGTCAGCAGTATGTTCATATGAGATTTGCGGATGATCTTTTAAATACAAAAGGTATGGAGGGTTTTATGGCAGAAGATAAAAGGAAAGAAGAAATTGCGGTAATTGAAATCAATGAAGAATTTATGAAGAAAAAATTATATGAATTTCGAGGAACTAAAGTGTTATTAGATGCAGATTTAGCTGAAGTATATGGATATGAACTTAAGGCTTTTAATCAGCAGGTAAAAAGAAATATTGAAAGATTTCAGAACGATATGATGTTTCAATTATCTGATAATGAAGTTGAATATTTGCGGTCACATTTTGTGACCGCAAATATAAGAAGCAAATCCCGTAGTAATCCTTATGTTTTTACGGAACAAGGTGTATATATGTTAATGACGGTGCTAAAAGGAGAACTGGCGGTAAGACAAAGCATTGCTTTGGTAAGAACTTTTAAAAGAATGAAAGATTACATATTAGAAAATCGTGATTTAATTGGTCAGAGAGAATTACTTCAGTTAAGCATGGAGACTGCAAATAACAGAATTGAAATCAGCAAAATCAATTCTGATATGATATCTCTTGAAAAACAGATTTCTGATGTTGCAGAAGGCTTGAAGGATGTAGTGACGAAATCTGAACTTGCGGATATGATGAACAGTTTTATTTCAGATGATGATGAAAAATGGCTTATGTTTAATGCAAAATTTAGTAGTGCGG
>OGXW01001458.1_pt1 | contig 17783 bp, 14 predicted proteins | sample 1576341 | NCBI WGS metagenome assembly OGXW01 (sample SAMEA3541592, study PRJEB24748) | human gut metagenome | biome: human gut; feature: human-associated habitat; material: faeces | place: China | collected 2012
TGAAGATGATGCCCTCTTCCTCGGCGTGCTCCACCTCTTCCTTACGGGCGGGCAGTGCGGCTGACCACGGCGCAGCGGTTCTGCGCCTGCAGCGGCTGGCTCTGATAGAGGGCAGTTGCCCCGCCAAAACCGAACACAGCATTGCAGACGACATAATCCGCGCCGTCCTGCAGGGCTTTGGCAAAGTACATCAGGGCGGTGGACATCAGCTCCACGTCCTCGGCGGCCAGAAGCACGCCGTCCACGCTTGCGGTCAGCTCCCCGCCCAGCCGGTCCACCAGCCGGAACTTGCGGTGGAGCTGGTCAGTCAGGGTGGCTTTCAAGGCCGTGCTGCGGGCCGATGCGCAGACCAGCAGATAGGTGCTCTGGGTGTTGCTGTACTCCTGCAGGGCCAGCTGACACTGCTGCAGGGGGGTGTAATTGTTATACATGGCTGTTCCTCCGTTCCGCTTCTCAGTTTCCACGGTGGAACAGGCGCATCAGGCTGCGGATGGGAGCAGTGAGCTTCCAGCTTTTGCTGGAAAACACGCTTTCCAGCGAGGTCTCGTAGGCAATGCTCCGGGCCTGCAGATCGGCGTTTTTCTGGCACAACTGTGCGATCTCCTGCTGCAGGGCGGCCACCATCTGCTGCTGGGCCGCGGCATTCTGCTCCAGCTGCTGAATATGCTGCTTTTCGCTGTCCTTGCGCAGCTGGAGCTGCTGCACGCCCTGCAGCACGGCGCAGAACAAAGGCTCGTCCGTCAGGGTCTCCAGCGGGAAGTAGCCATAGCTCACCACCAGCTTCATCCCGGCAGGGTAGTGGGTGGTGCCCTCCAGCCGGTAGTTGGGGTCGTCGCCCAGGAACAGGGTGCTGCCGCCGGAAAGGTTCAGGCCGTTGGTGGGTGTGCAGATGATGCGGTCATCTGAAAAGATCAGGTTGGTGATGCAGCAGGGCAGCTCACCCGGGTCGAACCGCAGGGCCTGTGCAGCCACCGGCAGCTCAAAGGTCGCGGTCACAGCACCGGTCAGCTCGTCGGTGGTGCAGTCGGGCGCGGTCAGGGTGTCCTTTTCCGAAAAGCCGAAGCCTGCATCATAATAGAGCAGCGGCTGCAGCAGAGTGGGCGAGTCAGTATGCATCTCGCGCTGGGGGTGTGCCGCAAGGTAGGACTGCACCTTCTGTTCCAGGGCAAGGCAGCGTTCTGCCAGATGGGAAACACCTTCGTCCGAAAGCTTGAGCTGCTGTTCCAGCTCGGCGATCTTTTCCTGCAGAGCCGCAGTGTTCTCAGGAGCTGCGTTGTTCATAACCGGATTCTCCTCATAATATTATTTCACTTCAGCAGAGGGGGCACCCTCTGCAAAAAATCAGTGTTTTGCCGCAAAATGACGCTCGGGCGCTTCGGTGCGGGCGCTGCGCCGGCGGGGCGCTTCCACCGCCTTCTGTTCCCGGCGGGAGGTGAGCCAGAACTTCAGGTCCCGGCGGCGCACCAGCAGCTCGCAGATGAGCAGGGTGGAGCCCAGCGAAAGGGTGAACTGCAGCACCATGCCCAGCACCGGGTGAGCCGCAAACTTCTGGGGCATCAGGTACCAGGGAATGGCCGTGAGCTCCACGGTGTGGACGCAGAAGATGAACAGCGAACGGCGGCCAATGGCCTGGATGGCGTGGGTGACAACGTTCTCCACCCTGCGCTGGAACCAGATGACGATGGAAAGGATGCCCAGGCCCGTTACAGCATCCAGCAGGATGCTCACGGGGCCGAAGGTCCACTCGGCCATCGAGACGCAGTCGGTGCTCTTGGTAAGAAGCACCAGTGCGGCCACAGCCAGCGCCGCCGCGATCATCCCGCCGCGCAGACGGGGCGAGAGGGGCTGTTCAAAGATCTTATACTTCTTGGCAAGGTAACCCACATACAGGGCCGGAACGGTGACCATGCCCTGGCCGATGCAAAAAGGAGCCTCCCAGGTGATGCAGATGCCCCAGCCTAACAGCATGGTACCCAGCACCGCCCAGTTTATGTACTGCTCCGGGAAGATATTCAGGATGAGATCCAGCAGGATCCATGCGATCATCAGCGAGAGCAGATACCACATGGGGCCGCAGGAGAAGAACAGCTGGCCGAAATAGGTGGCCGTGTGGGGCAGGCCCAGTGCAAAGCCGCCCAGCACCTTGTAGGTCTCGTAGGTGGCGTTGTGCAGGCTGCCGAACAGGCTGTAATGGATGATAAAATGGAACACGGTGGTGGCAATGCCGGTATAGATGTAAGGCTTGAGCAGCGTCTTGAACTGCTGGTCGATACACTTGCCGATGGAGCGCTTGCGGAAGCCGTAGCCGCTGGCAATGTAAAAGGCCGCCATCAGGGATTCGCGGTAGGCGAACATGAAAAAGGTCAGCGGGTTGATGTGGCTGGCATCGCCCATGGGATAAAGCTCACCGGTGTGGGCAAAGACGATGGTCAGCATGCCGACACCCTTGAGCAGATCAAACATGCCCAGCGAATTTGCGGCACGGCGTTTGGTTCCCTCCATAAAAAGGTCCTCCTCTGCGCCGCACCCCGCCCCGGGATGGCAGAATTGCCGGATTTTTGGCGCATCATGTTAAAAATTAGAGATATTTATAATAAGTATAATGCTTTTTGCCCTTGCTGTCAATCAAACCCAGGGAGAAAGCACGGTAGGCGGATACCGGGAAAAGTGTACCACACTCACGGCCTGCCCGCAACAAAAGGCAGGATTTACATCCGGGTGCACAGATTGACTGTAAGTTTAAGTTGCATATTTGTGCAATTAAATCTTGCGTTTGAGCCTTCTATGCGGTATACTCTAGGCTAGAGTACCCAGAAGATTCCATTTGGCGGAAACAAAAGGGAATAATTTAACAAAAATAAACAGGGAGTGTAAAATAATGGCAGACAAGGCTTGTAAGGAAGTTGTGACCGTGGCAAATATGCCGATGACCGTTTTTGATATGATCTCTGCGATGCAGAATAAGTATGCTGATCGTGTGGCGTTCCGCTATGTGGAGGGCAAGGACACGGTGGTGGAAAAGACCTACGCTCAGTATGTGCAGGATATCCGCAAAGCGACCGGCTACCTGCAGCAGGAGCTGGGCGAGCCCAAGGGCAAGAAGATCGTTATCCTGAGCCGCACCAACTATGAGTACGGCGCGGTCGTTTTCGGCACCATGATGGCAGGCGCTGTCATCGTGACCCTGAACCAGGGCAAGACCTGGGCCGAGCTGGAGCATGAGCTGGGCATGGTGGAGCCGGACCTCATCTTCAATGATGGCATCGATTACGGCTACCGCGCCCAGCTGGAAGCGCTCTATGGCGCTCGGCTCCGCCCCATGGATGCCTGGACCGCTGCCCCTGAGGCTGAGATGGTCAACCGCATCGACCACGAGGATCTGCTGATGCTGATGTTCACCTCCGGCACCACCGGCCGCAGCAAGGGCGTGATGCTGAGCGAGAAGAACTACTTCACCGCCTGCCAGATGTACATCGATGGCCAGAAGGTCATCCCTGATCAGAAGGAGCGGCTGGCACCCCAGAACCTCGACCAGACCTTCAGCCACTTTACGCTGGTGCCCATGTTCCATCTGGCCGGTTTCATCTGCTACTTTGTCTATGGCATACAGGGCTGGACCCTGAATCTCTGCTGTGATGCCCGCGACCTGCGCCGGGATATGAGCATGATGCACAGCGATGCCATGTCTACCCCGCCGGTGCTGGTGGAGATGATCTACAACGAGGTCAAGCGCGGCCATGCCGACCGCCTGAACGGGCTGTGGAACCTGAGCTGCAGCTCCGCCATCCTTGATCCCGCCATTCTGAGCGACCTGGTGAAGAATGGTTTCTACATCAATCAGTGCTACTCCATGACCGAGCTGGCCGGCTATGGCCTGCTGAACGTGACCCAGGAGGGCGACCACCTGCGTGCCCTGGGCAAGCCGGACGGCTTCTGTGAGGTCAAGGTGGACGAGACCGGCGAGATCTGCGTCCGCGGCGGCTGCGTGATGCTGGGCTACTATAAGGACCCCGAGACCACTGCCGAGACCATCGACAAGGACGGCTGGCTCCACACCGGCGACCTGGCCCGCGTGGACGAGGAAGGCTACTACTATATGACTGGCCGCAAGAAGAACCTCATCATTCTGGACAGCGGCGAGAACGTCAGCCCCGAGGAGCTGGAAAAGCTGCTGGGCAAGTGCGATGCCATCAAGGAGTGCATCGTCAAGGAGATGGGCAAGAAGATCGGCACCGTGGTCTGCTGTGAGGATGACAAGCAGCAGCAGGTGAAGGCTTTTGTCACCGAGCTGAACCGCACCCTGCCCATGTACAAGCGCATCTCCGTGGTGGAGTGCAGCGCCGAGCCCCTGCCCCGCAACGCGCTGGGCAAGCTGCTGCGCAAGTAAAACCAAACGGGAGAAAAAGGAGCAGACCATGGTAAACAATGTCTATGATCTTGTCACCCGGACAATGGAGCAGGAATTCCCCGGGCGGGTGGCGTTCCGCTGGGTAGAGGATGCCACCGGCACCGTGAAGGAAAAGACCTATGCCGAGTATGCACAGGATATCCGCCGCGCCGCTGCCTGGTTTGCCCGGAACATCCCGGAGGTGGAGGGCAAGCGGGTGGTCCTGTTGAGCCGGAACTGCTATGAGTACGGCGTGAATACCTTTGGCGCTGTGCTGGCCGGGGCTGTTCTGGTAACGATGAACCAGAAAAAGACCTGGGACGAACTGAGCTGGGAGCTGGAGCTGGCAGAGCCTGCCCTCATCCTGAACGATGGGGTGGACTATGGCTGCCGTGACCAGCTGGAGGCTGCGTATGGGGAGCGCCTGCGGCCGATGGATGTCTGGAAGGACACCGCGCCCGGCGGGCTGGAAAAGAAGATCGACCCCAATGCCCTGATGGTCATGCTGTTCACCTCCGGCACCACCGGCCGCAGCAAGGCCGTGATGCTGGCGGAGCGGAACTTCTTTACCGTGATGCAGATGCACGTTGCCATGGGCGGCCACATGCTGGACTTCAAGCACCGGCAGCTGCCCGAGGACAAAAACGATGTCCTGAGCAACTTTGCCATCCTGCCCCTGTTCCATCTGGGCACCTTTATCTGCCTGTTCTCCTGGCCCTTCAAGGGCTGGGCCCTGAACCTTTGCAGTGACCTGCGGAATTTCTACCGGGATCTGGGCCTGATGCACAGCGATTCCATTGCTGTGGCCCCGGTGCTGATGGAGAGCATCTACAAGGATGTCAAGCGCGGTCGCGCCGATAAGCTGAACGGCCTGTGGAACCCCTGCGGCAGCTCTGCCATGTTCGACAGCGAGCTGCTGCTGGGTCTGGTGGAAAACGGCATGTACATCACCCAGTGCTACGGCATGACCGAGACCTGCGGCGATGGTCTGGTGAACTACGCCCAGGCAGAGCCCCATATCCGGGCGCTGGGCAAGCCGGACGGCCACTGTGAGTACAAGCTGGATGAGACCGGCGAGATCTGCATCCGGGGCGGCTGTGTGATGCTGGGCTACTATAAAGACCCCGAAGCCACTGCCGAGATCATCGACAAGGACGGCTGGCTCCACACCGGCGACCTGGCCCGTGAGGACGAGGACGGCTATTACTACATGGTGGGCCGGAAGAAGAACCTGATCATTCTGGGCACCGGCGAGAATGTCAGCCCCGAGGAGCTGGAAAGAAGGCTCAACGCCTGCCCTGAGGTGCAGGAGTGCGTGGTCAAGGAGATGGGCAAAAAGATCGGCGCGCTGATCTGCTGTGCCGAGGAAAAGCAGGCAGAGGTCCGGGCTTTCCTCACCGGGCTGAACCGTACCCTGCCGCTGTACCAGCGGATCACGGCGGTGGAGTTCAGTGCCGAACCCCTGCCCCGCAACGCCATGGGCAAGCTGCTGCGCAGGTAAGCGCGGAAATTGTAAAAAAAGCGCGAAACCGGGCGGCCTGTGTGTTGCATTTCCTCTATAAAACAGGTATTATAAAACACAGGAATGCCCCGCCCGGCTGGCTAAACCGGCCCGGCGCGTGGCATACTGAAACTGCGCCATTGCAGGCGATAAAAAATCCCTCACGGAAAGGAAGATTTTTTGATGGAAAGAGCAGAAATCGTGTCTCAGATCCTGGCAATTCTGGAGGATGTGGCAGAGATCTCGCCCGAGGATGTCAACGAAAACAGCGTGATGATGGATGATCTGGATCTGTCCTCTATGGAGATCCTGACCGTCGTGGCCGATCTGGAAGAGACCTTTGGTCTGCGCATCCCCGAAAAGGAGCTGCGCAACTTTGTGACCATCGGCGATCTGGCCGATTATCTGGCCGAGAACGCGGGGTAAATTCCGGATGAATGCAGAGCAGCGTGCGGTGTTTCAGGGCATCGTCTACTATTACCGTGAAAATCAGGTCCTCTGCCGCTATCAGGCCACGCTGAAGGAGGCCGTTGACCCGGCCCTTCTGCAGCAGGCACTGGATGCGGCCCGCCCGCTGGCAGGATATTATTTCTGCCATGTGGTGTGGGAAAAGCGGGAAGCCCATCTGGAACCCAACACCGCCCCCTGCCGTGTGCGGCAGGGCAGCGCCCAGCCAAAGATCCCCGAGGAGACGAACGATTATCTCTTCTCGCTGGGCTATGAGGGGAACACGGTCTATCTGGACTGGTTCCACTTCCTGGCCGATGGCCGGGGCGGCTCGCCCTTTTTCACCCTGCTGCTCAAGCTCTACTGCAACCTGCGCTCCAACGCCGGTTTTGTGTGCGAGGCCCTTGCCTCTGACCCGCCCTATGATGTGGAACAGCTGCTGGCCCGCTACCCGGAGAGCCAGGTGGCCAACGACATGCAGAAGGACGTGCTGCAGATCCACGAGGGCACGCCCCGTTTTCAGCGGCTGCGGCTGGACAGACAGAGCCTTGTGGATCTGGCGCAGAAGGAGGGCGTGAAGCCCTTCAGCGCCCTCATGGGGCTGACCTGCCAGGCAGCGCAGCGGTATCTGGAAAAGAATGATCTTGTGTACAGCTATGCCGCCGACACCCGCGCGGCGCTGGGGGTGCCGCATGCCCTGTACAACTGCATTGCGTCCTTTCAGCTGGCCCTGCGGCTGGAACCGCAGGCCCGGCTCCACAGCTTTGCAAAGCGGCTCGACCATGAGATCCGGGAAAGCCTGACCCCGGAGCGCCGCCTGTTCCGCATGGCCGAACAGATGGGCTGGGTGTATCAGGTGTTCCGGCAGAAGGCCGCGCTCAAGATCAAGAAGCGTGTGTTCCAGATGGGCGAGTACATCAGCGGCTTCCCGGCAGATTTCTGGGTCAGCTACATCGGCAGCCCGCTGCTGCCGCACAGCCCGGAGCTGGAAGCATACCTGACCGATTTCCAGACCTGGGTGCTGCCGGACGGTGCGTCCCTTGCAATGGAGGTCACCAGCCTGCACGGCGTGCTGACCTGCTGCATTGAAAACAAGGTGGACAAGCCCGGCTACCTCGAGGCCCTGCGCGACGTGATGGAGCAGGAGGGCATCAGGGTGCTGGAAGCGGTACATATCTCTTAAACTGCATACAAACAGAAACACCCCCGGTGCGATCGCACCGGGGGATTCACTGTTTAGTTAGCATCCTCACCCTCTCAGTCAAAGCCTGACGGCTTTGCCAGCTCCCCCAAAGGGGGAGCCAAGGGCAATCCCAGATTTAGCAGCATCTGCCCTCTGTAATGTCTTGCCTCTCCCTTCGGGAGAGGTGGCATTGCGCAAGCAATGACGGAGAGGGGGAGGATGCTAAAGGGTTCGCCACTTACCCCTTCATCTGATTCCAGCTCCGAATAACCTCCCAGCGGCTGACGGAATCCTCCGCGGACGCATCCGGGGCGAGGAGCTGGTTCTCGATGGCCCATGCAAGGGCCTGCTGGACCGGGGCAGCATCGGCAGGGAGAAGAGCAGCGGGGGCCGGGGTCCCGGCGGCTTCCCACAGCAGCAGGGCCAGCTCCCCGGCGTTGTTGGGGATGGCCGCACCGGCAGGCAGGACGGTGTTCAGGTACAGCTCGGTGCCGATCATGTAGCCGGTGTAGCCCAGCACAGCCGCGCCAGCACCCGCCGTGCCGATTATGGCGGCGGTGCCCAGAATGCCGGGGCCTTCGCTTTCAATGGTGGCCTCCCGGTACTGGGCTTCCACGGTAACGGTCTTGCCTTTTTCCACTGCATTGGCCGGGATGGTAAAGCTTTCGGCGTTGTAGGCCACATTGGGGTTGCCCAGCAGGCTTTCCTCACTGATGGTCCACTGGTCGAACACCATGCCCTCCGGTACGGCATCCGGGTTCAGGGTCACTTTTGCTTCTGCATCCACCGGCACGGTGCCGCTGGTCAGCGCATCCCTTTCGCCGGTCGTAAAGCTGCCGCCCACCACTTTCAGGGTGTAGGTCTCCGGTTCCGGTTCTGGTTTCGGCTCAGGTTTCGGCTCAGGTTTCGGCTCAGGCTTCGGTTCCGGTTTCGGTTCAGGTTCCGGTTTCGGGTCGTTCAGCTGCAGCTCAAGGTCAGCCGTAAGAGGCAGCTGTACTTCCCGTACCTTGCCGCTGCTCAGGGTCACATACAGGGTGCCGGTGGGCTGGCCGACCACATAAATCTCCTTGGCGGCACTGTCCAGTGTGGTGGTATCGCCGCTGGTTTTCAGGGCCGTAATGGTTCCGTTATCCGAAACCGTGATCTTTTTGGCGCTGTTTTCGCAGCCGGTGGGAACGTTCAGGAACACGCCGTTCAGGGCGCTGGCGCTGCCGGTAACTTCTTTCAGGAAAATGCCGTTGGTGATGGTGACATTGCTGTCCACCGTAACCGGGCAGTTCACCGCCACCCTATGGGGGTTCAGCTCGGGGCTGTTAAAATCATAGTTCGTCTTAGCGGCAGGCTCCAAAGTCAGGGTGTCGTTTTCAAACTTCCAGCCGTTGCCGCTGTAATCCTGGGTGCCGCCCTTGGTGCCAACGGGGTAGCCGTCTTTATCGATCACCAGCCGGGTCAGCATGCTCAGGGTAACGGTGCCCGCATGGGCGTGTGGTGCGGTAAAAGTGACAGAAAAATTACCGCTACCATCATCGTGATATCTTGCACTTGGTGCCCAATCTTCAAACAAACAATGTGTGTCGTTTGAGTCCCCGAATGTAACATCAATAGGAAATAATACTGCTTGACTGTTTTTAAGAGAAATATAGATGGTGATGCTGGTATCATGGTCGGAATTGGGAATGACATAACCGCTGTTGCCGAAATAACTGATTTCTGTATCGAAACTCTCATAGCTACCATTCTGCTGGGAATTCACTTTCAAGGTATAGCCGTCAGCGACTTGGCCATCCTTTGGTTTTTTATGAAAAATGCCGCCCTTTATGGTGCCAGTGTTGGTAACGGTAGAACTAAACATGCCGCCGGTAATTGTACCATGATTTATAACGTGCATTGAGTAAACGCCACTCGTTATAGTGCCATCATTGGTAATACTGGAACCATGATTTCCGGTGTCCCAAAATTTACCATTTTCAATCGTTGCGTTTTCCCCTATGATGGCAGAACATAAAATACTCTTTGGATCCAGACGGATGTTTCCGCACTCTTTCAAATCATAGGTAGTAGGGTTTTCGGGGGCGATGGTCAAAACTTTAGCCGTAGCATCATAGCTCCATCCATCACCGGTATAAATTTCGTGATTTTGGGAATCGGTTGTAGGAGTTATATCATCGAGAACCGGATAACCAGACCGAATTTGTAAAGGTTTCAAGGTGGAGCCGCCTTCCTCTGCCCACGCTGTGATTGCCGACACAGGCAGGAGCGTTACCGCCATGCACAGCGCCACCAGAAGGCTGAGTAGTCGTTTCTTCATAGGGGGTCCCTCACTTTCTTTGGGCCGGAAGTGGAGCTCCGGCAAAAATGGATGCTCTTACTTCCTTAAATACACGCCGCGCGGAATCCTTTCACCCTTTTTCAAAAAAATTTGAAAAAAAAAAAAAAAACCAGAATGCTGAGGTGGTGGCATCTCCTGACGATTGTGACCGAGCGCTCCCGGATACTTCTGATGAAGTATGCGGGGGCGTTTTTTCGTGGAACTGGGGGCTTGTGGAGCGGGGGCAATCGTTCTATAATACAAGCTGTGAAATGAATCACAAAAGGGGTGGAACGTATGGACAAAAAACTGAACGAGGCCGTGGCGGCGCTGCGGCCCCAGATGGTGGCGGCGCTCCAGCGGCTGGTGCGCAGGCGCAGTGTGGAGGCCGCCCCGCTGCCGGGCAAGCCCTTTGGCGAGGAGGTGGATGCCTGCTTTGCCGAGGCGCTGACCCTCTGCCATGAGCTGGGTTTTGAGACCACCGACATGGATCGGTACATCGGCTGGTGCGAGATCGGCACCGGGGACGAGATGGTGGCGGTGCTGGGGCATCTGGACGTGGTGCCCGAGGGCGAGGGCTGGCATCACCCGCCCTACGCCGCCGAGATCGAGGACGGCAGGCTGTATGGCCGGGGTGCCATTGACGACAAAGGCCCGGTGGTGGCCAGCCTGTTCGCGCTGAAGGCCATCCGGGATCTGGGCATTCCGCTCAACCGCCGTGTCCGGCTGCTGTTCGGCCTGAACGAGGAGACCAACGACCGGGACGTGCTGTACTACAAGGCCCACGGCGGGGAGATCCCGGTGCTGGGCTTCACCCCGGACGGCGAGTATCCGCTCATCAACGGCGAAAAGGGCATCCTGAACGAGAGCTATGCCGTTCAGCTGCACCAGACCGGGGCCTGGCAGCTGAACAGGGTGCAGGGCGGCGTGGCCGGCAATGTGGTGCCGGACTACGCCTGCGCTGTGCTGACTGCCCCGGCGGGGGCCGCTCTGCCGGAGGCAGAACACATCACCGTGACGGCCATCCCCGGCGGCTATCAGGTGGAAGCGGTGGGCGTTTCGGCCCACGGCAGCCACCCGGAGCAGGGCGAAAACGCCATTGGGCGGCTGGTGTGCTACCTTGACCGGCTGCCGCTGGAGGGGGATGCAAAACAGGCCGTGCACTTTCTGGCCGAGAAGCTGGGCACCGACCCCTACGGCGAGCGCCTGCTGGGCCATCGGCTGGAGGATGCGCTCTCCGGCCCCATGAGCTGCAACTGGGGGCTGATCGAGGGCGACGCGCAGCATCTGTGGGTCAAGCTGAACTACCGCTATCCTGTGACCATGGAACGGGCAGACTGCCAGCCCGCTGTGCAGGCCGCCTTTGAGGCCGCAGGCTGGGCGCTGGATGGGCAGGTGCACAAGGAAAAGCTCTACTACCCTGCCGAGACCCCGCTGGTCAGCGCCCTGCTGGAGGTTTACCGGGATGCCACCGGCGACAATGCCCCGCCCAAGTGCATCGGCGGCGGCACCTACGCCAAGATGCTGCCCAATGTGGTGGCCTTTGGCCCCCTGTTCGCGGGCGACCCGGTCACAGAGCATCAGCCCGATGAATGCATCGATCTGGAACGTCTGGTGCAGAACGCCCAGATCATCGCAAACGCCATTGTCAAGCTGGCAAATCTGCCGCTGGAATAAGAAGGAGGACGGGACTATGAAGATCACGCAGGTGCGGCTGGGCCGCATTTCCACCCCGCTGCGGGTGCCGTTCAAAACAGCACTGCGCACTGTGAACAGCGTTGAGGATGTTATCGTGGAGCTCCACACCGATACCGGTGCGGTGGGCTACGGCGAGGCACCCCCGACCGGTGTTATCACCGGCGACACCACCGGGGCCATCCTCGGTGCCATTCGGGATCATATTGCCCCTGCCCTGCTGGGCCGCGACCTCGATGAATTTGAGGATCTGACCGCCGCCGTGCAGAAGGCGCTTGTCCACAACACCAGCGCCAAGGCCGCTGTGGATATGGCCCTGTGGGATCTGCTGGGCCAGAAGTACAGCGCCCCTGTTTACCGGATGCTGGGCGGTGCCCGCAGAAACATCGTGACCGATATCACCATCAGCGTCAACCCGCCGGAGGAGATGGCCCGGGATGCCCGCACCGCCGTCCAGCGCGGCTACGACTGCCTGAAGGTCAAGGTTGGCATCGACCCTGAGCTGGATGTGGCCCGCCTTGCCGCGGTGCGGCAGGCCGTGGGCCGGGACATCAGGCTCCGCATCGATGCCAACCAGGCCTGGAACGCCAAGCAGGCGGTCCGCATCCTGAACCAGATGCAGGAGAAGGGGCTGGACATTGAGTTCGTGGAGCAGCCCGTGCCCGCCGCAGACCTTGAGGGGATGCAGTATGTCACCCGCCATGCCGATGTGCCCGTGCTGGCCGATGAGAGCGTGTTCAGCCCGGCAGATGCCCTGCGGATCATGCAGACCGGCGCGGCCGACCTTGTGAACATCAAGCTGATGAAGTGCGGCGGCATCACCAATGCCCTGCGCATTGCCGCCGCCGCTGAGGTGTATGGCGTGGAGTGCATGATCGGCTGTATGCTGGAAGCGAAGATCTCGGTCAACGCCGCCGTGGAGCTGGCCTGCGCCAAGAAGATCATCACCAAGATCGACCTCGACGGCCCGGTGCTCTGCAGCGAGGACCACATCCTCGGCGGTGCCGTGTTTGACGAAAAGAACATCACCGTCTCCGACGCGCCCGGCATGGGCATTCAGGGCTTTGTGCCCGGCAAGGTGTCCTATCTCGACTAAAACAGGAACAGACCGCATCCCGAAACACACGGGGTGCGGTCTGTTTTTGTGAAATTGTATTCTGTGTGCGGACAGTGAAAAAGCTCCTGTCAGTACACATTGAAATAAAAACCAAAAAAAACGGGAAAAATCTTTGACTTTTCGGTCTGCGAGGCGTATAATCGTACTTGTTCCGTGTAGAGGAATGGGAAAACTGTACGCAATGGGCGTACAATCTGGATAGGGGAGTAGAAAAGTTATGAAAACGTTGAAAGCGGTTGCGGCAAGGTACAACGCCACCAGCCTGATCCTGCGCATCGTCATCGGCCTTGCGGTCGGTGCGGTGCTGGCACTGGCGGTGCCCGGTGCGGGCTGGGTGGAAGAGTTCGGCAGCCTGTTCGTGGGTGCCCTGAAGGGCATTGCCCCGGTGCTGGTGTTCGTTATCGTGGCCAGTGCGCTGGCGCAGGGCACGTCCAGGCTGGACCGGCGCTTTGGCACGGTCATCTGGCTGTACATGCTCACCACCTTTCTGGCCGCCGCCATTGCGGTGGTGACCAGCTTCCTGTTCCCTCAGACCGTCGTTCTGGCCGAGGCGGCAGAATCCGAGGTGGTGCCCCAGGGTCTGGGCGAGGTGATGAACACCCTGCTCACCAACTTTGTGGCAAACCCCGTCAGCGCCCTGCTGAACGGCAATTACATCGGCATTCTGTTCTGGGCCTGCCTGTTCGGTCTGGCCATGAAGAAGTACGGCGCGGACAGCACCAAGCTGTTCCTGGCGAACACAGCGGATGCAGTTTCCCAGATCGTCCGCTGGATCATCAATCTGGCACCCTTCGGCATCATGGGCCTTGTGTACACCAACGTGTCCAGCAACGGCCTGTCCATCTTTACCCAGTACGGCAGGCTGCTGCTCCTGCTGGTGGGCACCATGCTCTTTATGGCACTGGTCGTCTCGCCCTTTATCATCTTTGTGTATCTGCACTGCAACCCGTATCCGCTGGTGTTCCGCTGCCTGCGTGAATCCGGCCTGACCGCCTTCTTCACCCGCAGCTCTGCCGCCAACATCCCGGTCAATATGGATCTGTGCGAAAAGCTGGGGCTGGATAAGGATATGTATTCCGTCTCCATCCCCCTGGGCGCTACCATCAATATGGATGGTGCCGCCATCACCATTACCATTATGACGCTGGCTGCGGCCAATACGCTGGGCATTCAGGTGTCCCTGCCCGCCGCCATCCTTCTTTCCGTGATGAGCGCTCTGGGTGCCTGCGGCGCTTCCGGCGTGGCTGGCGGCTCCCTGCTGCTGATCCCCATGGCCTGCTCCCTGTTTGGCATCTCCAATGATATCGCCATGCAGATGGTCGGTGTCGGCTTTATCATCGGCGTGGTGCAGGATTCCGTGGAAACTGCCCTGAACTCCGCCGGTGACGTGGAATTTGCCGCCACTGCGGAATATCACCAGTGGCGCAGGGAGGGCAAGCCCCTGCCGGCGTTCCTGTGCAAGTGATGCAAAATTGAAATGGCTTTTCAAAGGCTGCTGTGCTGCTGGCACGGCGGCCTTTTTGTTTGGAACTTTTTTCTGGGCATTTTGCACAGGAAAGCCCTCGCCCTGTTTGAAATTGACGGATTCTGACGGATTTTGCATGAGAGTATCCCCTTTTGCAGAAGAAATTCTGGGCAAAACGGAGAGAAAATCTGAAAAAACTTTCCAAACAAGGTTTCAATCGTCCATGTATACAAGAGCTTTATTTTTCATAAAAAACGTTTTGTGCTAGTTGCGCAAAGAACGAAAGAACGTTAAAAATGTATCACTAAATTCATAGTTTGTTCATAGAATTTATAAAACGATTTCATAATTGAGTGGCATAATATGGCCATCCTCAGAGAGGGGAACAAAAGAACGAAGGGTTCTGAACGGTTCCGCTTTGAGGATGCAGGGAGATAGAGGCCCTGCCAAAAAACACAATGACATTTACCGATATACGGAGGATATTTATTATGATGAACAAGAACACTGCTATTCTGGACAACACTATGATGGACGCTTACCTGACTGTCACCGAGGGCGTGTCCGATAACTGCGGCATTGGCCTGGCTTTTGCAAGCCTGCTCGAGAGCGCAAAGATGAACTTTGTCAACCGGAGCAACCGCCGCGCTGTCAATGCAAGCTTTGCCGGCTGATCTTCTCCAATTTGCCGGTTGAAGATTCTCCTTCTTTTTGTTACAGCTGCTGCCACACTGTAATATGAACTGAAAAGCCCGGAACCACCTGCCGCCATAGCAGGTACGGTTCCGGGCTTTTTTGCTGTGTGGGTTCGGTCAGCGCAGGGATTTTAAGCCGTCAGCTTTGCTTTCTGCAGAGCAGCCACGATCAGCGGAATGAGGATGAGCTGCGCCACGATGCCGGGCACGGCAGTGAGCACCGCACCGGACAGGAACGCGCTGAACGGGAAGCCAGAGCCGGACAGACCGGCCAGCACAAAGCGCACTGCACCCCAGACAAGGCGGCCTGCCACCATCGAGGTAACAAGGGTGGCGTAGATCATGGGCAGGGTGTGCTGCACCTTGCGGTACATAAAACCGGCCACAGCGCCGTATGTGGCCAGCTCAAAGGCCATGGCGATGGCAATGGGGTACATCGGGGGCATCCCGAACAGCACCGAGCGGAGCAGCGGGGCGGCAAAGCCCAGTGCCAGGCCCCAGGGGCCGCCCAGTACAAAGCCTGCCAGCAGCACCGGGAAGTGCATGGGGCAGAGCATATTGCCGATCTGAGGCAGATGGCCGGTGATCATGGGCAGCACAAAGGCCAGTGCCAGAAACAGTGCGGCCAGCACCAGATCACGGGTCGTGGAACGGGTCTTGGTATTCATCAATGATTCCTCCTGAAAATGCACAGACAAAAAGGGCCTGCCGCCAGCACGCGCGCCAGCGGCAGACCCCTTCATGGTGTCTGTTTTAAAATAGTGTTTGCGGGGAGAAACACGGGCTTCGGCCCGCAAAGCCCCGGCTTCAGCCGGGAATTGTGCAAAAAGTATAGCAGATGCAAAGCCGCCTTGTCAAGCTCAGCGGATGAGGATGGTTACGGGGTGGTGTTTGCGGATTTTTGAAATTTGTAGATGTAATAAAAGGAATCTTCACCGGGGCCTTCTGCAAATGTACTGTTACAGACATTGGTGTGAGAATAACCATTGTCGGAGGCTGCATTCAATTCGGCATCAGAAAGCGCATGTTCCATAAAGAGCCAGATCTCAGGATCGGAAAAAGTGAAGCACTGAGAAGTATTGGAGGATTCGATTTGAGCATGGACACGTCCCGGAAAGTAATAATCAAAGAGTGTCCAGTCTAGGAAGTAGTTCGTTGTATAAAGAACTGCATCCTGAGAGGGGGTAATAACTTCCAGACACTGGGTGGTCGCAAGGTCGATGCGCTTTTCCCGCTGATAGGTTTGGTAGAAATCCGGTAGACTGCACACCAGCGTGCCCAAAATCAGAATACTGGACAGAATGGTTCTCCAACGGACTTTAGACAGAAGAAAGCCAAAAACCAGGTAAACGACTGCGGTGAGCGGATAAAGGTATCGAACGAGAAAAAGCGGGCGAAAGGCATGTGAAACGATCAGCCCGACTGCGGAGGTGCCGGCGGCAGAAAGCAAGCCGGTCAAAAGCCAGATCGTATCAGGTGCGAAGAGCCATTTAGAGGATGACTTGGCCTGTGCTGTGAAATAAAGAAGGAATGCAAGACCGAAAATGAGGACTGTCCAAGAAGGGTTGAAGAAGAATCCGATACAATTGATCGGAGAAGGAATGAAGGTGGACCACCAGTTTGCCGCAGCGCGTTTGAAAGTGGGAAGCAATACCAGAAGCCAGGGAAGGTAGACGACCACTGCGGCACAATAAGTGATAAGGATTTTTTTGAAGCTGCTCTTATCCTGCGGAAGCAGAGAAAGCAGAGCCAGATAGAAAAATGCAACGGAAATCAGAGCATAGTAGTGCGTATAAGCGGCACAAAGAGAGGCGACGCTGAAAATGACCCAATCGGAGGTTTTACCGGAATGAAGAATGTTATGGAGTGCCAGATAGGCCGCTAACACAAAGAAAGCGCCGAGTGAATACATTCGGGCCTCGACATTGAACATGATAGCGGTATCAGTCAAAGAGGCAAAAGTGGAAACAACAACTGCGGGAATCAATCCGAACTGTCTGAAAATCACTGTACAGGCAAGAACCAGAATGAGTCCATAGGGAATCAGAGCCGACAGATGATAGACATATCCGTGATTGCCCAGAAGATGATATAGGAGTTGCGTGAAAAGATAGTACAGCGGCGGATGGTTATCTGCCGCTGTGACTTGGAGCATTTCAAAAACATTCATTTGGGCAAGGCCGATGCTGAACCCTTCATCTCCCCAGAAGGAGTTGTCAAAAATGCGGACAAAGTGCATGGCGAACAGCACAAGGGCATACAGGTACAGCAGCCAGGGCAAAATCCTGCGGCTGCGCTGTGCCCGGGATGTGGGTGAGGAAAAAGACATAGGAACCTCCCAAAATGATAAAAAAAGCAAACAAATTCATCTTATTATATCATACAGCGGCAAAAGATGATATTGCAAAGCAGCCAAAAGCTGCAAAAATGTTTTGCGGGGGCAAAATGAACCTGCATTTTCAACAAAAACGGGAACATTTACAAGCGATTTTGCCAAGGGATGTACATTTTGACGAAAGAACCTTGACGTTTTTGCATAGAATAGATAATATAGACTTGAGAAATAGCGCATCGGGGCGTATGGCCCGGGTGCGTACCATATCCGATGCAAACGCTGAGGTTCATACGGGAGGACCAAAGATGACAAATGCAGAAAAACTTACCCTGGCAAAACACGCCTGTCACATCCGCATGGGCGTGATCGAGGGCACTCACAGCGCCAAGTGCGGCCATCCGGGCGGCAGCCTGGATATCGCCGAGGTTCTGGCGTACCTCTATTTCGTAGAGATGAAGGTGGATCCGAAGGATCCCAAGAACCCTGACCGCGACCGTCTGGTGCTCTCCAAGGGCCATGCGGCCCCGGCGCTGTACGCCGCGCTGGCTGAGCGTGGGTTCTTCCCGGTGGAGGACCTCAAGACCCTGCGCAAGATCGGCAGCTACCTGCAGGGCCACCCCAACATGAACAGTGTGCCGGGCGTGGATATG
>OGXW01001463.1_pt1 | contig 17750 bp, 16 predicted proteins | sample 1576341 | NCBI WGS metagenome assembly OGXW01 (sample SAMEA3541592, study PRJEB24748) | human gut metagenome | biome: human gut; feature: human-associated habitat; material: faeces | place: China | collected 2012
GAAGCCGGGGACGAAATACCCCGCCACCAGCACACCGCTCTGGGTGACTTCTTCGTCGATGGTATAGCGGATGGCGGCGGCACCGCCGCGGCGCACGCTGGGCGGCAGGGTCTTCACGGAGATGCGCGGCGGCTGGGTATCCAGACGCATGGCCAGCACTTCCGTGCGGGTATTGCCCTGACCAAAGCCGGCCAGGGAGGCGTCCGTCGCCTTGATCTCCAGCTCGAAGGCCCCTTCACGCAGCGAAATCGACGGTCTTCGCCTTGATCTGCTTGATACCGCCACCGGAACCGATCGCCTGATAATTCAGGCTGATACCGGTTTTTGCCTTGTAGGCTTCAGCCCATTTTGCGTAAATCGGATAAGGGAAGGTCGCACCGGCCCCCGTGATATCGGCTGCGGACACACTGGCACAGACCAGAGCGGATGCCGCGACCATCGATAACTTGCCCAGAAAAGAGACTTTCATACAGATCCTCGCTTGTTTGAAAAAATTGGATAGGCACAATGTAAACAGCCAATATGACAGCTCTGTGACAAATATGACGAAAAACGGAACTTGCTGTAACAAACCGTTTCCACGATACCAAGTCGTTGAAATACAACCGTTTTGGCACAAAGCGTGGCCGGGAAGGCATTCCGGATTTGCCACCCGGCCCTCCAGGAGCCCGGCGCAGAATTTATCCGCCCGCTCCGTGTATTGAATCAAGGGAAAGGCCGTCTTCCGGGAACCGGTGACGTACTCCTCCACAGCGGAGGGAGCCAGGAAGCCGTCCACATCGATCTTCTCCAGTCGGCGCTGCATCCGCTCCACCAGGCGAAGGTCCGTCAGACCGTCAATGTAGGCCACGGTCACATTGGTCAGACTTCTGCGGCCTACCTGGGTCTCCCAAAGCCGCAGGGCCGGGGTGCGCAGATGGCGGCGGATGAGGCTGGTATTGGACCGAACCGTCTCCACGAAGGCATCCTTGGGACCCTTGACGGTATTCTCCACCTCCGGGGCGGAGATGCCCCGCTTCTCCCCGGTTTTAACCTCAAAGGCAATGGCCCCGGCCCCGGGGAAGAGAACGACGCAGAAGCCGTTGACCAGCTTCCGGGCCACGGTGTCCAGGTCCTTGCAGGGGTCTGCCACGCTGTTATAGACGTTTCCCAGCAGCGCCTCTTCATAAAGGGCCGCCGGTGTACTCCCGGTCAGATTGTCCGTAATGGGGCGGATGACGTACTCCGAGGTATCGGCTCCGGAGGTCAGGCCGTCAATGGCATAGGCATAGAGCTTCACCCCATTGCAGCAAAGCCGCCGGACAATAAAGTCCGCCGCGCCCTCAAAAACAGCCGTGATAGTTTCATGGTTCACTTCCCCGGAATACATCCGCCTCACCTCCCGGGTAGGATTCCACAGATTTTTCACAGTATGCAAAAATGTACCAACACGCTCTTATTGTGAGCGATATATTTTGTATTTTTGTGGAAATTTCCATATGGCTATGATATAATATGGGTAAAATGTAATAAGTTTCTCAATATACACGCAAAGGAAATAAAAGCAAGCGTGCAGAAGTGTCTGCCAAATACGGATGATCGAAGGAGATTCTTATGATACTGGACAAAAAGAAGATGTCCGAAGAAGACATCAAATTGAACTACATAACGCCTGCCATCCAAAGCGGGTGGAAAAGCCATATCACAATGGAGACTAAAATAACAGACGGCCGCATCAATATCAGCGGCAATGTTGTTGCCCGCAGCAAGCCTAAGTTCGCTGATTACATACTTTATCTCAATGACGGGAAGCCCATCGCCGTAGTTGAAGCAAAAGATAATCATCACGCGGTATCTCACGGCTTGCAGCAGGCAATAACTTATGCGCAGATGATGGATCTTCCATTCGCATATTCCTCAAACGGAGATGCTTTTTATGAGCATGACTTTCTGACCGGGAAAGAGCAACAGATTTCCTTGGAGCAATTTCCGACACAAGAGATGCTTGTGGCGAGATATTACGCTGAGCTGCACAGCGGCAAGGGCATTTCCGATATGGAAAAGAAAATTGTCTCGCAGCCGTACTATTCTTCTCAAAGCACGTACCCTCCTCGCTATTATCAAAGGAATGCGGTTAACCGGACTGTTGAAGCCATTGCCAGAGGGCAGCAGAGGCTGCTGCTTGTCATGGCAACAGGAACAGGAAAAACATATACCGCTTTTCAAATTGTGTACCGTCTGCTCCGTTCTGACATGAAAAAGAGGATTCTGTACCTGGCAGATAGGAACATTCTTGTTGACCAGAGCATTTTGCAGGACTTTGCTCCGCTTGAGAAAACCATTTACAAAGTGGACTTTTCTGACAAGGAGTGTTTGAGCAAAATTGCATCCCATGAAGTGAACTTTGCTCTCTACCATCAAATGGTCGGGCAAAATGATGAGGAACACTTCAGGCAAATACCGTCAAAATACTTTGACCTCATAATTGTGGATGAGTGCCATCGCGGAAGTGCAAAAGAAGACAGCAACTGGCGGAAGGTTCTCGAATACTTTTCTTCCGCTACACAGATCGGCATGACCGCCACGCCAAAGGAAAGCGAAAAAGTTTCGAATATCGATTACTTTGGAGAGCCTGTTTATACTTACAGCCTAAAGCAAGGCATTGAAGACGGATTCCTTGCCCCGTTCAAAGTCATCAATATTACAACCAACATTGGTGACGGATGGAGACCGCATAAGGGACAGACCGACATATACGGCAATGTAATTGAGGATCGGATCTATAACAACAGGGATTACGACTACAATATCATTCTCCAAGACCGCATTGATGAGGTTGCAAGGGAGATCACGGAATATCTGAAAAGCACCGACAGAATGCAGAAAACCATCGTATTCTGTGCTTCTGAAGATCATGCTGAACGTATGAGAATTGCCCTTATCAACCAAAACGCCGACATGGTTCGGGAGAATCCGGATTACTGCGTAAGAATCACCGGCTCTGATATTTACGGAAAATCCAAGCTCGACTATTTTATCTCCGTATCCAGTCCTTATCCGGTTATTGCCACTACATCCGAACTGCTTTCCACCGGAGCAGACTGCAAAATGACAAAGCTGATCGTCCTGGACAAGACAGTTGAGAGTATGACAACCTTTAAACAGATTATCGGGCGAGGGACTCGTATCAGAGAAAAAGACGGCAAGACACATTTCGTTGTTATGGACTTCAGGAATGTGACACGACTTTTTTCCGACCCCGACTGGGACGGCCCTATCGAGCAGAGCGAAGGTTTCCAGCATGGCGGCAGCAATCCAAAAGGCGACAGTCACGGAGACGGCAGGAAAGAGCCTTCCATTGAATCGCCTGTTGTCGATAAAGATGGATGCAAGGTAAAAATCATCAACAAAACCGTTTCCGTCTATGATGCAAGCGGCAAGCTGCTTCGTCAGGAAGATATTATCGACTACACGAGAACCAATATCAAAGGCGAATATGCGTCCCTTTCTGACTTTATACACAAGTGGAAAGCATCGGATAAGAAGAAAACGATTGAACAATCCTTTATTGCGATGGGGATTGATTTGAAGGCTCTGAAAGCGGAACAAGGAATGTCTGATGTCGATGATTTTGATTTTATCTGCTATGTGGCATACGGCAGGAAGCCGCTGACGAGAAAAGAGCGGGCTAACAACGTCAAGAAGAAGGACTTTTTCAGCAAGTATTCCGTCGAAGCGCAGGCAGTTCTCTCCATCCTCTTGGACAAGTATATGAACCAAGGCATCACTGAGGTTGAGGATATTAAGGTCCTTTCTCTTGCAGACTTTGCCGACTTTGGAAAGCCTGCAAAAATCGTTAAGCTGTTCGGCGGCAAAGCGCAGTATGAGGCTGCTATTAAGGAGCTTGAAGCGAACATTTATGAATTAGAGGTAAGTTAATTATGGCGATACAGTCAGGTTTTATAAAAAGAATCCGTGATATTATGCGTATGGACGCAGGTATCAACGGCGATGCTCAACGAATTGAGCAGATGGTATGGATGCTCTTCCTGAAAGTCTACGATGCCAAAGAAGACGATTGGGAACTGAATGAGGACAACTACGAATCCATTATTCCCGAAGACCTCAGATGGAGAAATTGGGCAAAGGCCGACAGCAACGGTCATGCTATGACCGGAGACAAGCTGCTGAACTTTGTCAACAACACTTTGTTTCCGGTGCTGAAAGGCAATGATGTAAAAGAAGGCGACACGATTGTCTATGAGGGTATCAAGGTTGCACCTGACACTCCGATCAAGAAAGCGATCGTGAAATCGACCTTTGAGGATGCCAACAACTATATGAAGGACGGCGTTTATCTCCGTCAGGTCATTGATGTGATTGATGAAATCGAATTTGATGACGTCAAGGAAAGCCATGCTTTTGGTTTTGTTTATGAAGAAATCCTTCGTGAATTGCAGTCTGCCGGTTCCTCCGGTGAGTTTTACACACCGAGAGCAGTCACCGAGTTCATGGCGCTGATGATCAAGCCGAAACTGGGAGAAAAGATGGCTGACTTCGCTTGCGGTACGGGTGGCTTTATTACCTCCTGGCTTGGACAGTTATCCAAGCAGGTAACCGATACTTCTGCTCAAAAGCAGCTTGACGACAGCATTTACGGAGTCGAGAAGAAACCCTTTCCATATTTGCTCTGCGTGACCAATATGCTGCTGCACGACATTGAGGTTCCCAACATCTATCACATGAACTCGCTAAAGCATAATCTGTTGGACTATACAGATGCAGATAAGTTCGACGTCATCTTGATGAACCCTCCCTATGGCGGACATGAGGACAAGTCCATTCAGGGATTCTTCCCCGATGATCTGGCAAGCTCTGAGACCGCCGATCTGTTCATGTGGGTGATCCTGTACCGTTTGAAGAAAAACGGCAGAGCTGCTGTTGTCGTGCCGGATGGTTTCTTGTTCGGTCTGGACAATGCGAAGGTAAACATCAAGAAAAAGCTCATTGGCGAGTTTAATCTGCACACCGTTGTCAGACTGCCCAGCTCTGTATTCAGCCCCTATACTTCCATCACCACCAACCTGTTGTTCTTTGATAACACAAAGCCGACAACAGAAACATGGTTTTACAGAGTGGATATTCCGTCCGACAGAAAGCACTTTTCCAAAACAAAGCCGATGGAATTGAAGCACTTCGATGATTGCATCGCATGGTGGAATCACAGAGAGGTCATTTCCGACGGCGACTCCTTCAAGGCGCAGAAATTTACCGCTGATTATCTTCTGAATGAGCAAGGGTGCAACATCGACCTTTGCGGTTATCCCCACGAGGAGGAAGAAATTCTCGACCCGCTGGATACGATCCGGGAGTATCAGGAACGTAGAACGGCTTTGAATGCCGAAATCGACAAGGTGCTTGCAGAGCTGGAAGCCTTATTGCCGGGAGGTGTAGTTGAATGACCCCTGAGCAGTTAAAGGCAAGTATTCTTCAGTATGCCATTCAAGGAAAACTTGTTGAGCAGAGACCGGAAGAAGGAACTGGCGAAGAACTGTACCACCAGATTCAAGAAGAAAAGCAACGGCTTATTAAAGCAGGCAAAATTAAAAAAGAAAAATCCCTGCCGAAAATTGCAAAGGATGAGATCCCGTTTGATATTCCGGAAAGTTGGAAGTGGGTGAGGTTACCTGAAATAGGAACAAGTGCGTTGGGAAAGGCCCTTAATAAAGGACTCGATATAGGCAATGAACTTCCTTATTTGTGCAGTATCAATGTATATTGGGATGGTATTAACCTCAATCAAATAAAAAAGGCAAAATTCTCTGCAATAGACATGGAAAAATACTTATTACGCAGGGGCGATTTACTTATCTGTGAAGGTGGAGATGTAGGTAGAAGTGCTGTTTGGGATAGGGACATTGAAATGTATTATCAAAATGCGCTTCATTGTGTTAGATTCTTTGGAGCAATAAACCCATACTACTTCAAACACTGCCTTGAGCTATATAAATATAATCGTATTTTGGAGAGCGCAAGTAAAGGAATGACAATTAAGCATTTAGTTCAAGGAGCCCTGTATTCTATTCCATTCCCACTACCACCCCTTGCTGAGCAGAAGCGCATCGTGGCAAAGATTGAAGAACTTCTTCCGTATGTTGACCGTTATGCCGCAGCCTACGAAAAGTTGGAACAGTTTAATGCCAAGTTCCCAGAGGATATGAAGAAGTCCATTCTTCAATATGCCATTCAAGGCAAGCTCGTAGAGCAAAGACCGGAAGAAGGAACGGGCGAAGAACTGTACCGTCAAATTCAGACAGAAAAACAGCAGCTGATCAAAGAAGGTAAGATCAAAAAGGAAAAGCCGTTGCCTGAAATTGTAGAGGATGAGATTCCATTTGATATTCCGGAAAGTTGGAAGTGGGTGAGACTTTCTGAATTGATGAATTCAATGTCTACTGGTCCGTTCGGGAGTATGCTTCACAAATCCGATTATGTGTCAAATGGTATTCCACTTGTGAATCCGGCAAATATTGTGAATGGCGCAATCATAGCTTCTGAAAAAATGATGGTTTCAGGCGAAACAGCTAAACGGCTGGAGCCATACACACTGCGGGCTGGTATGATTATCCTGGGACGACGAGGTGAGATGGGAAGGTGTGCAGTTGTTGGAAAGGCGGAAGATGGTTGGCTTTGTGGAACAGGATCTTTCTTTATGATGCCTTCTTCGTGCATATTTGTTAATTACCTTAGCGTGTTTGTCACAACACCATATGCCAAAGGATATTTATCGGGAGCATCTGTCGGAACTACGATGAGCAATTTAAATCATAAGATTTTAAACAGCATGCCAGTTCCGCTTCCTCCGCTTGCTGAACAGAAACGTATCGTCGACAAACTGGAAGAAATCCTACCGCTGTGTAAACGATTGAAATGAGGCAAATATGGATAAAGAGACAATGAACGATTCAGAAATTGTTAACAGCGATGAATGGAAATTTCTTTTGCTGATGATGTTTATAGATGATGTTAAGCAAAGGAATTCACAATGGGAAAGTTTCGAAAACGAACTCATCTACAGAAATCGTTTTTCTGTAAAGCATCCAGTCATAGACGAAATCCATGAATGTCAAAAAAGTGCAGTGACAGTACGCAGCAAAGGCTCTGTATTATATCGAGCTCGTGTGTTCGAGAAAAGCAACTTCAACCAGCTTGTAAAATACTATTTGCAAGAAAGCGGATACAGTCAATCCGATATCGAAAAAATACTCGGCGAGTGGACAGATGAACAAAAATTACTTTCCTTAATGCCGGAACTATTCAGTGACTATGACTACAAGCAAACACCCGAACTTGTAAACGCCCAGAAAAAATGGAAGAGAAACATCAAATTTAAAGGGTGGAGCAAAAAAGATTCTGGCGCGCCCCCCGCCAAACATATTGGCAATGGGAGAGCAAATCCTGACCATATTCGGTATTTATATTTGTCAGAGGATGCAGTAACCCCGGTATACGAAGTCAGGCCGATTATTGGGGATACCGTGAGCGTTGCAAAATTCAGGTTGCAAAAAGAGGTAAGACTGTACGATTTAACTTTTGACATGCACAATATTGGAAATGAAAATGTGGTAGAGTTACCGAGATTATACAACACAATTGGCGCAATGTTTTCTAGACCGTATAACGGAGACGCTGCTAAATACCTTCCCACACAATATATTGCAGAAGAAATTAAAAACATGGGTTTTGATGGACTGCGATTTCGGAGTTCTTTGAACAAGGACGGTTATAACGTGGTGCTGTTCAATCCTGACGATTGTGTAGCTATTTCTTCCGATCTTGTCGAAGTTAAAGGTATTGACCTAAAATTAGATGAACCCGTGATTTATAAGGTAGGAACACCCAAACTTAAAGAAGAAATGACTTGGTTAGGTAGATGAAATTGATTGAAGTGAGGTGGTCTTCCTGGTCAATCGAATAGCACATGAGATTCGTGAAGCTTTATCCCATGAGCTGTATTTATCTGCACTTGCTCTCGCGTTAACTTTGCCCGACACCTGTGGAAAAGCTGAATATCCGAACGAAAGGCATAACGGTGCCCGCTATAAAAGATGGTGCAACGAATATGTCATCATAGATAGGTGCGATTCTCCTTATAGTTATGATATGCCCTATCTAAGTGCGGAAATAATTTATAGCTTGCGCAATTGCCTGCTTCACCAAAGCACGCCCAATGTTGTACAATCAAACATTCATGAATCTCGATGCAGGGTTGATAAATTCGTGCTTGTTATAACCGGAGCAGATGATACCAACGGTGATCTGAGCATGGTCGCCTTTGGCAGGGATAAGCACATAGTACATCGGGAATTGAAAATTGATATCTCCCACTTATGCTGCATTCTTTGCACAGCAGCAGAGAAATATTACAAGAACAGCAAAGCAAAGTTCGATTTTATAAAGTATTCCATTGAAGACGACAGAGCCCCTATCTTTTTGTAAGACGCAACCACTAATCAACTTCAGGGCGTCCGAATGAAAAATTCACTCTTTGTATCCTCAATGGCACACGTTTAACGCTTTATAATCCCCAACCATTCAAAAAGCGAGGACGCAGAACACCCGCGTCCTCGTTTTATACTGTCGAACGACACTTACAGAAATTCCCGCATCACCCGCATATAATCCCGTTTTCCGTTGAACACCGCCATGACGTACACGGCGTTCTTCTCTTTTTCATACAGATAGAACAGCAGATAGTCCCCATGGACCAGGAAGCGATCGCCGCTGCTTTTCAGCACCCGGTCTCTGGGGACGGCGCCGGATTCCGGGAACTGTTCCAGGCGCGCTGTCTCCTGCTGCAGCTCCCGGACAAAACGGACGGCAAAGGCTTTATCCTTGGAAATCTCCGCAAGGCTGCGGGCAATATCCAGTAGATCCGACTTGGCCGTGTCCGTAAAGATCACTTTGCAGCTCATACGTCCAAGTTCTCCAATTCATCCAGGATATCCGCAAACGCATCCTCGGCGCTCTGCACCCTGCCGAGCTTGATATCGTCCATGGCCTGGGCCAGGTGGGAATAGACCTGGAGCTTCGCTTCCAGAGCATCAATATAGCGCAGCTGGTGCTGAAAATCCTCATGGCTGAGAAGCACCGTATCTTCCCTGCCGTTGACGGTGATGGCCACGGGATTCTGCCGGGTAAGGGCAGAAATCTGGGCATAGTTCGTGCGAATGTCCTTGGAGGGGCGAATGGAAATGTTCGGGCTCATGAAAATGCCTCCTTGTTTTGGTAGTCATATTATATCCCAATCTTGCCACCTTGTCAACGTTGGCACGCAAAAAGCCCGCCTGCAAATCGTGCAGACGGGCTACTCTCGTAAATTTCACTGTGCGCTGGGCACGACCTCCGGGCCGATGGGGCAATCGTAACCGGCGGCGGCGGTTTCCCGGAACTCCTGCCGGGCGGCTTTTACCAGCTCGGGCTTTTCCATCAGGTCCATGGCAGCACCGGCCAGGACTTTAGCGGCGTACAGCAGGCCCTTGTGGGCCATGCCGGTCTTGCCGGCGGCAACCACCTGCCAGCTGTGGCCGGGGACCTGGGAAGGCCAGGTGGCCGTATTGAACTGAGCGGTGGGGGTCAGCCAGCTGACGTCGCCCACATCCGTAGAGCCGGGGCTATAGGAATAGGCAGGGTAATAGGGCACCACAAAGTCGTTGATGGCCTTATTTCCATGGTCGGACAGCTGAATGATCTGCTTTTTGAGCACGGGGTTGGTCTCCGTGCTGTGGCCGGGCAGGCCATCGTGGGGGTAGGTCTCGCGAAGCTTGGCCGCGAAGTCCCACTCCTGCTGGGTATACTCCGGCAGAGGGGCTTCCACCAGATTGTCATAGAGCAGCTGCTCCAGAACGGTATTGGACAGGGTATCGGAGGTACCGTCCAGCTGGTGCCAGGTGACGGTGGTGCCGGTCATGAGGGCCGCGCCCTTGGCAATGTCATTGACCCGGGCCAGCAGGGCCTTGGCCTTGCGGACGGTCTCCGCCCGGACCATATAGATGAGCTTCGCCGTGGGCTGCACCACATTGGGGGAAATGCCCCCGGCATCGGCGATGGAATAGTGGATAGAACTCTTGGGCTCCATATGCTCCCGCAGGAACTGAACGCCTATATTCATCAGCTCCGCGCCGTCCAGGGCGGAACGGCCCTCCCAGGGGTTGCCTGCGGCGTGGGCAGCGGTGCCCGCGAACTCATAGACCATCTGCAGGCAGGCAGCATTGGAGCCGGTGGTGACCTCATTGGTGTAGCCGGGGTGCCAGGTGATGGCGGCATCCAGGTCCCGGAACAGACCGTCTCTGGCCATAAAGGTCTTACCGGCGCAGCCCTCCTCGCCGGGACAGCCATAGAAGACGACCGTACCGTGGAGCTTTCCGGCGGCGATTTGATCTTTGATGGCAATGGCCGCACTGAGGCTGGCCGCGCCCAGCAGATTGTGGCCGCAGCCCTGGCCGCTGCCGCCCTCGCAGAGGGGCTGCTTCTCGGTCACACCGGGGGCCTGAGACAGGCCGGACAAGGCGTCATATTCCGCCAGAATGCCGATTTTCGGGCTGCCGGAGCCGTAGGTTCCGGAAAAGGCCGTGGGAATACCGCAGAGGTTCTCTTCCACCTGGAAGCCCTCCTGCTTCAGCAGGGCCACATAGGCGGCAGTGGACTTGATTTCCAGCATGGACAGCTCGGCATATTCCCATATCTTGTCACTGAGGGTGAGAATTTTCTCTTTTTTCGCTTCAACGGTCTGATAAAGCTCCTGCTTGCTCATATTACAGCACCTTCTTCAGGAAGTCCTGGAGCCGGGGATGAGTGGGATTGTTGAAAATCTGCTCCGGGGCACCCTGCTCCAAAATGTTGCCCTCGGCCATAAACAGCACCCGATCGGAAACCTCCCGGGCAAAGCGCATCTCGTGGGTAACGATGACGCTGGTCATGCCCGTATCCACCAGGCCCTTGATGACATCCAGGACCTCGCCCACCATCTCGGGGTCAAGGGCGGAGGTGGGCTCATCGAAGAGCATTACGTCCGGCTCCATAGCCAGCGCCCGGACAATGGCAAGCCGCTGCTTCTGGCCGCCGGAGAGGTTGCCGGGCATTTCATCGTACTTGTCCAGCAGGCCGACCCGGGAGAGCAGGTCCTTTGCCATCTGGATGGCCTCGGCCTCGCTCTTGCCCTTGAGCATCTTGGGGGCCAGGGTGATATTCTGAGCCACCGTCAGGTGGGGGAACACATTGAAGTGCTGGAACACCATGCCCATCTTCTGCCGGTGAAGATCGATGTTCACTTTGGCAGGCTTGGGGAGCTTTCCCTCCTTGATGAGCTGCTTTTCCTCCTTGGTCAGGTTGCCGGTGATCTCGTCGCCCTCGAAATAGATTTTGCCGCTCTCAGGCTTTTCCAGCAGGTTCAGGCACCGCAAAAAGGTGCTCTTGCCGCCGCCGGAGGGGCCGATGATGGAGACCACCTCACCCTTTTCAATGGTCTGGTTCACGCCTTTGAGGACGTGCAGCTCGCCATAGCTCTTATGCAAATCAACGGTTTTGATCATTTCCATAATTAAACAGTTCCTTCCTTTTTCGCCTTGTGGCTGCGGTAGCTGTTGGGGTTTGCCATCTTCTTGCCGAAGCGGTCCACGATCTTGCTCAGAGGATAGGTCACGCACAGGTAGATAATGGCAACGATGGTCAGAGGCTCCAGGGTCAGATAGGACACGCCCTTGACCACCAGGTAAGAGGTCATGATATCGCCCAGGAAGAAGGTAGAGGCCAGAGAGGTCTCCTTCAGCATCATGATGAACTCATTGCCCAGCGCCGGCAGAATATTGCGCACGGCCTGGGGCAGGATGATCTTCACCATGGTCTGGCCCTCGCTGAGGCCCAGAGAACGGGCGGCCTCGGTCTGGCCCTTGTCCACGGCCTGAATGCCGGAACGGATGACCTCGGACACATAGGCAGAGGAATTGATACACAGAGAGATGGAAACCCACATGAATTGGCTGAGCTTCATGAATTTGAAAATGTTGGGCAGCACGAAATAGAACACATACAGCTGCAGCAGAATGGGGGTGCCCCGCAGGACCTCTACATAGACAGAGGCGATGAAGCGGAGGATCTTGGACTTGGACATCTTCAGCATGGCAACCAGGGTGCCCAGAACGGTGCCCAAGGCCACGGAGATAAAGGTCAGAATCAGGGTGTTTTTCAGGCCGGTGAACAGGAAGAGCTTCCAATACTGGCTCCAAATCTTTGCCATATTCGGCAGAAACAGGCTAAAATCCATCTTTCTAAATTCCTTTCAAATCATTATAGCATCATTCTTGCATTTTTCAAGAGCAGGGGGTGCTCGCAGGATGCTTCTCTTTTCAGCGCGGCAGCGCTGCGTTCAAAAGGAAAGCATCCGTTTTATGGGATTCTTTCCGGACATACCGTTGCGAACCAGTGGCTTTGGCCACCGGTTCGCAACGGTTTTTCGTTTCCGTAATTAGTTGGCAACGTTGCCGTTGTCGTCGTAGGAGACCTCAATGCCGGAGATGGCCTTGGCCTCTTCATACCAGGTGTTCCACTGGTCCTTGGAGGAAGCCAGCGCGGCGTTGACGGCCTCGGTCAGCGCATCGTTGCCCTTCTGGAGCAGGACCACGTTGCCGGTGTACTTCTCGTCAACCACGAATTTGAAGCCGGACATGGCAATGTCGGGGTTGTTGGCGATGATGGCTTCGCCATTGCCCTTGGCCACTGCGATGCAGTCAAAGTCGCCGTTCTTCAGCTGCAGCACACCGGTGCCCAGGTCGGTGAAGAGGGTCAGCTCGCTGTCGGGCAGCTGCTCGGTGGTCAGGGACTGTTGCAGGGAGGCATTCTGTGCGCCGATCTTGGCGCCCTTCAGGCCGTCGGCAGTGGCGAACTTGTCGCCGTTGGAGGCCAGGGTGATCAGGACCTGCTCGTCTTCGTTGTCACCGGCGTGGTAGTAGTTGGAGATGTTGTAGTTCTGGGTCCGCTCTTCGGTCCAACTGAAACCGGAGATGGTCATATCCACGGTGCCGGCGTAAACGGCGGTCTGGCAGGCGTCAAAGCTCATGGGCATGATCTGCAGCTCCAGGCCCAAGCTCTCGGCAATGTACTTTGCCAGAGTCACATCGAAGCCGACGTACATATCCTGGCCCTGCTTGGTGGGGTCGGTGAACTCCATGGGGGCGAAGTCGGGAGAGGTGGCGACGGTCAGGACGCCGGGAGTAACGGTCTTGATTTCGGCCGCTGCGGCGGTTTCCTCTGCAGCGGTGGTGTCGGCTGCGGTGGTGGAAGTGGAGGTGGTGCTGCCGCAGCCAACCAGCATAGCGGCCAGCATCAGTGCGGCGAGGATAAAGCTAACGGTCTTTTTCATTTTCATTGACTCCTTTTCTCCGGGGGTTGATTGATGGCTGTATTATAGCGCGAATATTATGCAATTTCAATTGATAAAACATACAAATCGGAATTCTTTTTGCAGCGTATCTTATGTATGCTTTGTATATATCATTCATTCTCTTCCTGCATATTTGCATAATTATATGTTTTATTCATAACGTTTCCGTATATCTGCATATTTCAGCATTCCGTATACAGCGTATATTATTCATATAACTATGCATATTTGCATAGAAAGGGCCGCACAAAAAGGCTAGGCCTCCGGAGAGGTCTCGCTTGATTCACTCTGTTGATAACTTTGGGGTATCATAAAAAGAAGATCAGGACAGCAGCAGCTTGTCGTCGGCCTCGTCGGAGCCGGAGGCCTTGCTGAAAAGCTCCAGCAGCTGCTCAACAGTCAAGTGTCTCTTCTCCTCGCCGGAAACGTCCACGGCCACATGGCCCTCGTACATCATGATCAGGCGGTTGCCATAGGTAATGGCGTCGCGCATATTGTGGGTGATCATCATGGTGGTCAGGCGGTTCTTCTCCACAATGCGCTGCGTAGCCTCCAGGACCTTGGCGGCGGTTTTGGGGTCCAGGGCGGCGGTGTGCTCATCCAGCAGCAGCAGCTCCGGTTTTTGCAGGGTGGCCATCAGCAGCGTCAGGGCCTGGCGCTGGCCGCCGGACAGCAGGCCCACCTTGGCGGTCATCCGGTTTTCCAGTCCCAAGTCCAGGATTTTCAGCTGCTCGATATAGCGCTCCCGGTCCGCCTGGGTAATGCCCGGGTGCAGGGTGCGGCGCTTGCCCCGACGGTCTGCCAGAGCCAGATTTTCCTCGATCTGCATGGTGGCAGCCGTGCCCATCATGGGGTCTTGGAACACCCGGCCCAGGTAGGCCGCCCGCTTGAATTCCGGCAGGCGGGTGATGTCCCGGCCGTCGAGAATGATGGAGCCCGTATCCACCTGGATGGTGCCCGCCACGGCGTTCAGCATGGTGGATTTGCCCGCGCCGTTGCCGCCGATGACGGTGACAAAATCCCCGTCGTTCAGGGTCAGGTTCAGGCCGTTCAGGGCCGTTTTTGCATTCACCGTGCCGGGGTTAAAGGTCTTGCTGACGTTTTTGATCTCAAGCATTCCGGGCGCCTCCCTTCTCTTTCTTCACATGGATACTGTTCTTCCAATAGGGAATGGACAGGAACAGGGCCACAATGGCCGCGGTAAAGAGCTTCAGATCGTTGGTATTCAGGCCCAATTGCAGGACGATTTGCAGCACCAGATAGTAGATCACCGCGCCCACCACCACGGAGCAGAGCTTCAGAGCAAAATTCCGGAAGATCTTATCCAGCAGCACCTCGCCGATAATGACGGCGGCCAGACCGATGACGATGGCGCCCCGGCCCATATTCACATCCACCGCGCCCTGGTACTGGGCCAGCAGCGCGCCGGACAGGGCCACCAGGCCATTGGAGAGCATCAGGCCCACGGTGACGGTGACCCGGGTGTCAATGCCCTGGGCGCTGGCCATGCGGCGGTTGGCGCCGGTGGCCCGCAGACCGGAGCCATACTCCGTGCCGAAGAACCAATAGAGAATGCCAATGAGCACCGCCAATGTGACGACTGCGGGAATCAGGGGATTGCGCGCAGACAGTTCCTTCACAAACCGCTGGGATACCACCAGATTGTACTTGTCCACGGAAATGGGCTGGTTGGACTTGCTGCCCATGATCCGCAGGTTCACGGAGTACAGGGCCAGCTGGGTCAGAATGCCCGCCAGAATGGCCGGAATGCCGCAGCGGGTGTGCAGCAGGCCCGTAACCATGCCCGCCAGCATGCCCACCAGGAACGCACACAGCAGGGCGATCCAGGGGTTGCAGCCGGAACGCATGAGCATAATGCACACCGCGCCGCCGGTGGCCAGGCTGCCGTCTACGGTCAGGTCCGCCACATCCAGAATGCGATAGGTAATGTACACGCCAATGGCCATAATGCCCCAGAGCATTCCCTGGGCAATGGCGCCGGGCGCGGCATTCAAAAGGGAGGAGAAAAACATAGGCTTGTTACCTCAAATCTTTCTAAAAATTGCAACACAGGGGCAGGGCGAAAGGGCCCTGTCCCTGTATTCTATTCCATTGTATCAACCCTCGACGGCTACGTAGTCATCGGGAACGGTGACGCCCAGGGTCTCACAGTTGGCTGCGTTGTACTTCTTGGTGACCTGGGGTGCGTACTCCACAGGCATTGTGGAAATGTCGGCCTCGCCGGTCAGAATCTTGACGGCCATCTTGCCGGTGGCATAGCCCAGATCATAGTAGCTGATGGACAGGGTAGCCACGCCGCAGCCCTGGCAGATGCCCTCTTCGCCGGCAATGACGGGAACGCCCGCAGGCAGAACCACATTGGCGATGGCCTCGGTGTTGGAGGCGGCGGTGTTATCGGTGGGGATGTAGATCACGTCGCTGGAATCGCAGGCCTTCTGGGTCACGGAAGCCACGTCGTTGGTATCAGTGAAGGCGTACTCCTCACAGGTCAGACCCGCCTGCTCCAGATAGCCCCGGATCATATCCACCTGGTACTTGCTGTTGGACTCGGCGGAGCAGTACAGCAGGCCCACGGTCTTGGCATCGGGGAACAGCTCCCGGAGCATAGCCGCCTGCTGGTCCAGAGGAGCCAGGTCGGAGGTGCCGGAGATATTGCCGCCCACGGTGCCGGTCCAGTTGTCAATTTCCAGGGCGGAGGCGTAGTCCGTCACGGCGGTGCCCAGAACGGGGATATCGGCAGTGGCAGAGGCAGCGGCCTGCAGGGGGGCAGTGGCGTTGGCCAGGATCAGGTCCACCTGGGAGGCCACCAGGCCATTGACGATGGTGGCGCAGTTGACGCTCTCGCCGGAGGCGTTCTGCTCATTGAAGGAGACGGCATCGCCCAGCGCTTCCGTCAGGGCATCCTTGAAGCCCTGGGTAGCGGCGTCCAGTGCAGGGTGCTGCACCAGCTGGCAGATACCGACGGTATAAGTCTTGCCGGATTCGGTCTCGGCGGAAGCCTCGGAGGCTTCGGCCTCGGCTGCAGCTGTGGTCTCAGCGGCAGCGGCGGTGGTGGCAGCGGGCGCAGTACCCGTGCAGGCCGCCATGGATACCAGCAGCAGGGCTGCCAGCACAAGCGCAAGTGCTTTTTTCATTTTCATTTTCTTCCCTTCGTGCTTTCTCTACGAACTTTTGTGCTCCACCGGTGGAGCACTTCTCGACTACTATACACCCGCTTTTCCAAATTGTCAACGAGAAAAATAAATGATTTTCGAAGAAATCGTATATTTCTCAGGCAAAACCTGAATTATTCCCTTTCAAAATGAATATATGCATTTTCCCATTCATTTTTCGGCTCCGGGGCGGAATTTTTTCATTTTCCCCGCTTCCGGCAAATTCGGCGCTGGAAACGTGGTATGCTGGCGGCAGTACAAACGCATGGAGGGATGGAATATGCGCAGAAAGATCTGTATTCTGGTTTTGGGCTTGCTGCTGTCCGCGCTTCCCCTGGGGGCCGGTGCGGAAAACGCCCTGGTTTTGGAAGGCGGCACAAAGGACCTGCTCTTTGCCGCCGACGGCAGCACACCCATGGACCATCTGTTCGGCAGCTACCTTGCCATCAGTCCCGGGGAAAATCCGGAAGAGACCGTGATCCTCCGCCCCCCGGCGGAAATGCGGCTGGTGCTGCAATGCCTGGACGTAACCCCGGCGCTCTCCGGCATCCGCCTGACCGTTCAGGGGGAGACGCTTCTCTATGACGGTCCCCTTGCCGGTCTGGCAGACCTGGGCCTGTTTTCTCCGGAGGAGACCCAATTGCAGCTGCGCCTGGCGATTCCGGAGGACCTGAGCCTTCAGGGCCGGAGAGACTGGCCAAAGCTGCGCTGGTGCCTGACCGCCCAGAGCCCCCAGTCCCCCAAAACCGGGGACAATATCCGCCTCCCCGCCGCCGTCTTCACCGGCGCGCTGACAGGCCTGCTGCTGGCCCTGCCCTGGGGCCGCAGATTCCGCCGGGTGCAAAAGCCCTAGGCGCAGGCCGGAAGGGTCCAGTAAATACCTCCCCTGAAAGGTATAGAGGATGTTGGCCGCTTGCGGCCTACAGACTCTTAATGCACAGCTGGAGGTGGCCCGTCAGGGCCGGAAGGGTTCTGACTGATGCCTAGTTAAAGATTTCGGCTGGGTATCCCTCCGGGGGCCCCTTTCTTGTCCCGCCAAGAAAGGGGGAAAGAATGCGGCTTAAGGAGGCGCTGAAAGGTTTGCTCCCGCAAACCAATCCGCCCCCCTTAAGAATTCTTCCGGCCCGCTCTTCGTTTAGAGAAGCAGGGTTTCGGCGCTT
>OGXW01001468.1_pt1 | contig 17740 bp, 20 predicted proteins | sample 1576341 | NCBI WGS metagenome assembly OGXW01 (sample SAMEA3541592, study PRJEB24748) | human gut metagenome | biome: human gut; feature: human-associated habitat; material: faeces | place: China | collected 2012
GCACGCCGCCAGCGTTCATCCTGAGCCAGGATCAAACTCTCTAAAAATTGTATTATTACGAGCAAAGCTCGTTATAATCAAAAATTCAGCTATATGCTGGCTTGCTGTTATTTTTATACCGGTTTTACAGCGCCCGGTTCTCTTTCTGAGTATAAACTTCAAAAGAATTTCAGGTTTGTAATTCGTTCAAGTTACGTTGTTTAATTTACAAGGTACAATGTTTTTTCGCCACTCAATCGAGCAGCTTATTTATTTTACATCATTTTCAGAGGTTTGTCAAGAATTTTTTTCATTTCTTTTTTCAAACATATTTTGATGTGTTTCAACCAATTTCTCGGCTGCAACTCAATCAGTTTAGCACGTTTTCGCCATCCTGTCAAGCACTTTTTTCTTCCGATCATTGCTTTTCATTCATTTGACGTTCGCGCTCTCGTCGAGTGCCTGAATAGGATATCATTTTTCTCGACACTTGTCAACACTTTTTGGGAAGTTTTTCAAAAAAGTTCAGATGTTTATTCCGGATAGGTCAGCTGTTCCGGCGTCCAGTCTTTCAGAACCGTTCTCATCTTCTCTGCAATACGCTTTGCGCCTTCCAAATCGTGAGAAAGATAATTACCGCACTCTTCCTTTGCAGAACCCGGAATGATTCCTTCAAACTCGCAGACAAACTGCATGGTTTCTTTTACCAGCTGAATCGCCGTATCCTGACCCATGGTATCGCGAACAAGGAAATAGAATCCCGTGCGGCAGCCCATCGGGCCTACGTATACAACTTCATCGCTGTACTTTGTGTTTCTTACATAGGTAGCAAACAAGTGTTCAAATGTATGCGCCGCCGGCGGATCCAAATATACACCGTGATTCGGTTTTACCATGCGAATATCATATGTCACAACGTCGCCGTCTACGCGCGAAGTGTACATACCCTCTGTCAACGTATCATGATTGATACAAAAGCTTGCAATGCGCTTCATATTGTTCCGCTCCTTTTTATGTGCAATGTTTTCATGCTCCATTATACGAATTTGCATTGACGAATGCAAGTCCGCTTTTTATAATAGAGATACACGAATTTTTCAATCAGAAAGGAAATTATCACTATGAAATGGGGTATTCTCGGCGCATTGGACGCAGAAGTCGATCTAATTCGCAACAAGATGACCATCACATCCGAAACGCCCTTGTTCGGAACCATATTTTATGAGGGCACAGTCGGTCGGGAGCAAATTGTTCTTGTCTGCTGCGGCGTTGGCAAGGTGAACGCTGCTGTTTGCGCAGCGGCTGTCATGAACCAGTTTGAAGCAGACTGCATCATAAACATTGGTATTGCCGGTGCAATGGCGCACGGACTCAAAATTCTTGACGTTGTCATCAGCGATGAGGTCGGTTTCCACGATCAGGACGAAGTGATGCTCAAGTATTATCCGAAGCGCGCGTTTTTCCCGGCAGATTCTTCGCTGATTTCTCTGTGTGAACGGGCTTGTCAGGCACTTCCGGAAATGGAACACCGCTGGCGCCGCGGCCGCATTGTCTCCGGCGATGTCTTTGTCAACGACGCCGCTGTCAAGCAGTCCATCAACGAACGGTACACACCGGCTTGTGTTGAAATGGAAGGTGCTGCCATCGGCCATGCAGCTTATATGTACCGCAAGCCGTATCTGGTCATCCGCACCATGTCGGACGCTGCCGATGATGCCGCCGATACATCGTATGACAATTTTATTGATGAAGCTGCACACACCTCCGCTTCCATTATCTTGAAGATGCTGGAGCTTTCGGAATAACAGGAGGGTTTCTGTTTTGACTATCGTACCCGCTCTCATCGGCAGTTTCATTGTTTTGGCTGTCATTGCGCTTGGTCTTTGGTATTTTGAACGCATGCTCGCCAAGCGTCCGTCCAAATATGCGGGCATTGGCATGCCTGCCGCTTTTCTCGTCCTCTCTCTCTTTTCCATCGTCAAGTCGATTCCCTCTGTTGTAGAAACGATGCAGGCACAGGGATACGGCGTGATCGCCATGATTGTCACAGTGATTCTTTCTTTTCTTGTGACTAACATTCCAACGCTGTGGGTATACTTTGTGTATCGCCGCACGCGCAAAAAGTTCGGATTTGAGATTTGGCCGTTTAAAAAATAAGTGCAAATCCGTCCTGCGCTCCTGCAGGGCGGATTTTTTCACGGAGGACATCTGCCATGTTTTTCACGTATGCGTCACACCTGCCGCGCGGCGTCGGCTTTTCATTATTTTCTGCACCGCACCTGTGTACGCTTGCCGCCATCCTGCTGTTTTGTCTGTTCGGCACACGATGGTACAAAAAACTGCCGGATCGGAAACGCCAACGATGCGCACGCACACTTGGTATGCTCCTCTTTCTGGCAGATATGCTGCGGTATGCTGTGTACTGGCGCATGGGCGGATTATCCATCTATGAATTGCCGCTGCATTTGTGCGGACTTGCCGTTTATCTTTGTATTTTACACAGCCTGTGGAAACCGGACTGGCTCAGCCAGACGCTCTATACACTATGTTTGCCGGGCGCCTGCTGTGCGTTGGTATTTCCGGACTGGACGATGTATCCGTTTTTCAGTTTTGTCTCGCTGCACAGCTTCTTGGCGCACGCGCTCCTTGTCTTATATATTGTGGCACAAACTGCCGTCGGCGAAATTGTACCGCGGCTGTCCGCCATTTGGAAGCCGCTCTTGTTTCTGTGCACCGTCATCCCGCCCATATACTGGTTTGACACACAGTTTCACGCCAATTACATGTTTTTACAGCTGCCGTCTGCCGGTTCTCCGCTCATGATTCTGTCGCAATGGGCACGCGGCAGACATGCTGTTTATCTCCTGCTGTTTGCCGGTATCGCTTTTCTCGTCATGCTCTGCATGGATTTCCCATTTATCAAGCGGTATCGCCGCTGAAAAAAACTCTCGCTTCGGCGAGAGTTTTTTTCATGCAGATGATTTAGTAATAGTCCCCGACATTGTCTTCCGTAACTTTTTCAAACGGAACCCAAATGGTGTGATCTTCCAGTTTGTACGAAATACCGGTGTTGACCTTTTCTTTCGACGCCAAGTTGATTGCCGCCTGCAGCGATGCCGCCGCCTGTCCCGATGCACTCTGGAATACGGTTGCTGTCATATCGCCGTCCAAAATTGCCTGTAAGCCGATCTGCGTGCCGTCGATACCCACAATTTTCATCTTGGATGTATCCACACCTGCCTGTTTCAGTGCTTCAATTGCGCCAAGCGCCATATCATCGTTGTTGGAAATAATGGTATCCACCTTGGAGAAATCCGCGCCGTTTGCAAGCAGCGCATTGACTTTTTCCATTGCTACGCTGCGCGAGAAATCACAGTCAACCGCCGGAATGGCTTCTTCGGCAGTAATGCCGCTTTTCTGCAGTGTCGCAATGACATCTTCCGAACGTGCCGTTGTGTGCAGCAATCCTTCCGTGCCCTTCAGCATAAAGTAATGTGCTTCGGTTTGTCCATCCTCTTTCAGCGCATCCGCCAGCAGTTCGCCCTGCATCACGCCGGAGGTGGACTCATCCGAACCGACATATACATGGGTATCATTGAGCAAAGACGTATCCTTTGGGCAGCGATTGACAAACACAATCGGAAGATCTCCCGCCGCATCTATAACATCTTGTGCGCGGTTGTCATCCGCCAGATTGACAATCAGCGCATCCACTCCATTTTCTGCCGCCGCACGCACCGCATCATTCTGTTTATCCTGATCTGCGCCGCAATCCACGGAATGCAGTTCTACATTATTGATTTCAGCGGCAGCTTTGACAGCATTATCCAATGTTCCCAAAAATTCATCTTTTGTTGCAATGACCAAGGTGATTTCGCCGTCATAATCGGATACTTTGACCGCACGGTCTGTTTTCGAATCGCTCTGTGTCGCCTGCGATGTGCCACAGCCCACCAGCATGCCGGCACACATTGTTCCCGCCAAGATAGCAGCAAACGCCTTTTTCATTTTCATTTTTCCGCCTCACTTTCTCCGCATTTCATGCCATAATACGACAAAATTTTCCATAATTTGCATTTTAAAATGCACGAATACCTTTTCGTATGCTTCCTTTTCTTGCTGGCATCAGTATAGCATCTTTCGCACTGTAAAGTCTTTCACTTTTCCGTCATAAGTTTGCACTTTATCGTCATTGTTAATAAAACAACGTGCTTTGTTCCGTTTTGTTTTGTTGTATTTGTCATCTTTCGATGTGCTATACTGAGTGCATCTCGCAAAAAGGAGCTGACGCATGTTTTATACCTATCTATTGCGCTGTGAAGATCACTCGCTCTATGCAGGCATCACAACCGATCCCGCCCGCCGCTTTGCCCAGCATTGCGGTAAGCTGTCCGGCGGCGCAAAATACACCGCCGTGCACCGCCCCGTGCGCATGGAAGCCGCTTGGCGCAGTGCTGACCGCGCGGCTGCATCCCGACTGGAATACAAGCTCAAGCACCTGAGCAAAGCAAAGAAGGAATCTCTGCTGCTTACGGATTCCGCCGTCCCGCTGCCGGAAGAATACACGCGTGTTCCCATCGAATCGGACGGCACTGTCCCTCTCCCCTCTGATAAACAAGACAAATAGTATCGTTTTTTACAAGACAATTTATCTTGCAGTCTCTATACTAAGAGACAAGCTAAGACAAAGGCGTCGGTCAGGAACAAGCCCTGATCGACTCCTTTTTGATTTTAACGGATATGCCGAGGAGGAACAGAGGATGGATAGAATTCAAAATCATCCGATTTTAGGAGAGAGTCCGGAGGGTCGGAAAGTCACGTTTTATTATGACGGAAATCCTCTGGAGGGTATCGAAGGCGAGCCGATTATGGCAGCGTTAAAAGTAAACGGCGTGATGGTTCACCGCTATACCGCAAAAAAACACGAACCGCGCGGCGTATTTTGCGCCATCGGCAGATGTACCGACTGCGTCATGATTGTAGACGGAAAGCCCAATGTTCGTACCTGCATTACCCCGCTTGCCGCAGGCATGCATGTACAGACGCAATACGGTGTTCAGGCGAAAAAAGAGGTGTGAACAATGGAAATCAAACGATATGATATGATTGTCGTGGGCGCTTGCCGTTGTCAGCACACAGAACTCCGGCGTCAACGGTCTGGCGCACATCGGCGAAGGCATGGCAAAGATGAACATGCTGCCGCAGATTTTCGCTAAGACTAACAAACGCGGCTGTCCGTATATCGGTGTCATTCTGATTTCGGTCTCCATGTTTCTGTTCGCGTATATCTCGGACGGTTCTTCCGAAATGATTGAATTTTTGATTTTGGTCGGCTCGGTTTTCTGGATGATTACGTACATTTTCGCGCACATCGACGTGTTGATTCTGCGCAGGAAGATGCCAAAGGCGCCGCGCAGCTTCAAAATCCCGCTCGGCCCAATCATTCCGCTGATTGGCATTCTCGGTACCTCGTACATGATTTTCTACATCTCCAACGACATGCATGAGCGTCTGATGATTTGGGCAGTCGCCGGTGTTTCCATTCTCGCACTCGGCATTTACGCATACTTCTGGACAAAGTTCAAGATGAAGATGCCGGTATGGAAATCGGTTCCGATTGAAAAGGTCATGGCAATGGATGACAGCCGCTATTATGCCCTTCGCAGAAAAACCGGCATCTGGTAAACAAAAATCCCATCTGCAAAATGCAGATGGGATTTTATTTTATCCGACTCTATTTACTTTTCCTCTGCCGGAGCCTTTTCTCTCGGCAGAACGATGTTCAGAATAATCGCAACCAGTGCAGCCGGAACAATGCCGGAGCCGCCGAAAATCAGCGAGATGTAGCTCGGCAGACCTGCCAGCACATCGCTGTTTGCGCCCAAGCCATAGCCCAGACCCAGAGCAACCGACACAATGCTCATGTTGCGTGCGCTCATCGGATCCTTGGTAATCAGCTGAATGCCGCTGAGCACGATGGACGAGAACATGATGATAGCTGCGCCGCCGAGTACGCTCTGCGGCATGATGGATACCAATGCAGCCAACTTCGGGCACAGACCGCAGACAATCAGGAAGATGGCACCAAAGCCCAGTGCTGTTCTGTTGACAATCTTCGTCATCGTCACAAGACCTACGTTCTGGCTGAACGATGTGTTCGGCAGAACACCGAACAGAGCCGCAAAGCTGGAGCCAACGCCGTCACACATAACGCCGCCGGACAGTTCCTTGTCAGTCGCCTCTCTGCCCATACCGCCTTCGATACAGCCGGAAATATCACCGACCGTCTCAACTGCCGTTACAATAAACATGATGCCAACCGGAATGATTGCGCGGGCATCAAAAACTGGCTTGACCGGCATAAACTTCGGAACGGCGAACCAAGATGCTTCCGCAACCTTGCTCCAATTGAGCACCCAAGCCTTGGTGTATTCCACGCCGTCTGCGCCGACTGCTGTGGTGTCGAGACACGCACCCATGATTGCACAGATAATGTATCCGCAGATAATGCCAATCAAAATACAAGACGAGCTTGCCAGTCCCTTTGCGCCGTGCTTGAATGCCAGAATGATAATCATAACGACCAAGCCCAGCAGCAGGTTTTCCAGAGAGCCGTAATCCTTTGCGCTGGAACCGCCGCCAAACGAGCTGACGCCGACACTGATCAGCGACAGGCCGATGGACAATACGACTGTGCCGGTCACGATTGCCGGAAAGAATCGGCGCAGCGGCTTGAGAAATGCGCCCAAAACCGTCTCAAACAAACCGCCGACAATCGATGCACCCATCATCGCGCCGTATGCGATGATGCCGCCGCCCATGACATTGGCAACACTGCTGAATACGCCGATAAATCCGGAGCTGGTACCCATGATAATCGGCACCTGTCCGCCGATCGGTCCAATCGAGAACAGCTGAACCAGCGTTACAATACCGGCAACCAGCATCGCGTTCTGCAGCAGAGAAACCTGAATCGCCATGAACGACTGCGCATCTCCGATTGCAGCGCACGCACTCATGATGACGAGCAGCGGCGTCAGATTGCCAACAAACATCGCCAGCACGTGCTGGAGACCGAGCGGAATCGCCTGCTTCAGCGGAAGCTTGCCCTTAAAGTCATAAGGGGTCACATACTGTTTTTGATTTTCCATATTTCCTCCTGTAATTATTAAAAATTTGTAAACGTTGACTGTATTATAGCACAGATTTTTCTGCTATCCCATATTTTTCTGCATTTCAGACAGAATTCGACGAAATATAAAAAACTGCGCCGATGAAAGCGCAGTTTTTTCATATTTTATCTATGGTACAGCAGCAAAATGTCCTGCGGACTTACTCCTAATTGCGTAGGATATTTTTCCATCGCAATGCGTTTGGAAAACCGCCGCCAAACCGGCGCCGCCGTCTGTCGCTGGTTGGCAAACCGAAATTGTGTAATCCATTCAAACGGTTCTTCCATCTCTCCGACCCACGAAACCGAAAATCGGTTGCTTGAAACGGCAGGATCAAACGCATGTGCGCGGATACCGATTGCCTGCAGGCCATCACGCACCGGTGCCGCCGTCTCAAGCTGAACACCCCATTCCGGCACCCATACGGCATACTCCCCGCTTTTCTGTGCAGAGACAATGTTTTTGCAGCCGGTTAAAACAGCAGCCTGTACCGACTGCGGGTTCGCAAATACATCCCGCGTCTCCTGCTGTGTCAGCACTGTTCCCTGATGCAAAACCGCCACTTGTCCGCACATATGATAGGCCTCATCTCGGCTGTGCGTCACAAGCAGGACGTCCCGCCCGTAGCGCTTGAGCAGCTCGCGCAGCTCCATCTGTAGTTTCTCGCGCAAATGACTGTCCAGCGCGGAAAACGGTTCATCCAGCAGCAGCAAATGCGGTTCGTTGACCAGCATGCGGGCAAGTGCCGTTCGCTGTGCCTGTCCGCCGGACAGTTGATGCGGCCGATGCTTTTGCAGCTCTTCCAGCTGCAAAAGCTTGAGTATGTCCCGATATTTTTGCTCGCGGATTTCGCGCCGTTTTTCCCATTTTAAGCCGCACAGGATGTTCTGCCGCACGGTCATATGCGGAAACAGCGCATAGTTCTGAAACAAATATCCGACTTTTCTCTGCTGCGGTGCAAGATTGATACCGCGCTTGCTGTCAAATAGCACGGTTCCGTCCAGCGCAATATATCCGCTGTCCGGCTTTTCAATACCGGCTATGCATTTGAGTGTCATGCTTTTGCCGCAGCCGGATGCGCCGAGCAGGCCGAGCACGCCGCCCTGTGTCTCTAATGAGATGTCCAGTGAAAATGCTCCCAATTTTTTATGAATCTCCGCACGCAGGCTCATGCTTTCACCGCCTTTTTCTGTTTGCTTTCCAACAGATTCACAGCCAGCAGCACAACGGTACTGATGGCAAGATTGACCAGTACCCATCTCCACGCGCCGGCGGAATCATTGGTGCGCCACAGCTGATACACAGTGGTGGAAATCGTCGCAGTTTTTCGCGGCGTGTATCCAATCAGCATACTAGTCGCGCCGTATTCACCCAGTGCGCGTGCAAAGGTCAGCACGGTTCCCGCCAGAATCCCCTGTCTGCACGCAGGCATCCGAATGCGCCAGAAAATATAGGTATTAGACAGCCCCAGTGTCTTGCCCGCATAGGCAAGATTCGGATCAAAGGCTTCAAATGCACCGCGCGCCGTTCGATACATGAGCGGAAATGAGACAAATGCCGCTGCCAAAATGCCGCCGTACCAAGTCATGACAAACTGGATACCATATTGCGCCAAAAACTGTCCCAATGGGCGTTTGACGCCAAAAATCAGCAGCAAAAAATACCCGCACACCGTCGGCGGCAGCACCATCGGCAAGGTCAAAACAACATCCAAGATTCCTTTGAGCACACGCGGCAGCCGCGCCGCATAGTACGCGCAAAAAATACCGCAAAAAAACACCAGCACACAACTGATTCCCGCAATGCGCAGGGAATTATATAACGGGTACCAATCCATACTCACTGTACGGCTACAAAGCCGACCTTCTCAAAAACCTGCGTTGCGGCATCGCCGTGCAGATAATCCAAGAATTCCTGTGCTTCCTTCGGATGCTCGCTGTTTTTCATAACCGCCGCTGGATAAATCGTCTTGCCGCACATCTCCTCGGTTGCCTCGCCGACAATCTTCAGTCCTGCGCTGTACGCATCGGTATAATACACAACGCCGCAGTCTGCACTGCCTTCGGAAACCTGCGTGGTGCCTTCCTTTACATTGGAGCCATAGGTGATTTCACCGGCATCTGCCAGCGCCTTCTCATCCAGTCCCCAATACTGCAAAATCTTCTGGGTATACTGACCGACCGGCACATCACTGTTGCCCATCGCCAGCAGCACATCGCCGCTCTCCAGCTTGCTCTTGAGGTCATCAAAGCTGTTGATGTTTTTCGGGTTGTTTTCCGGCACGACCAGCACAACCTTATTTTCCAGCAAATCCATGCGGCTGTCGCTGTTGATGAAATCCAATTGCTCCGGATTGGCTGTGTTGTCCTTGGAAGCGTCCAGCTGATCCATCTGCTTCTGCGCAGCAGAAATGAACACATCACAGGTCGCGCCCTCCTGAATCTGGGTCTTGAGCGTACCGGAGGAATCAAAGTTATACGTCAGCGTGATGTCTTTATGCTGTGCTTCGTAATCGGTCTTAATTTGATTGAGCGTTTCGGTCATAGACGCCGCCGCAAAAACGACCAGTTCGGTCTTTTCACTGGCATCCGCGTTGGTGTCTGTATTTGTTCTGCCGCAGCCGGTCAGGCACGCTGTCATGCTCACTGCCAGCGCCAGCAACGTTGCTATCGCTTTGCTTCTCTTTTTCATTTAATGGTACTCCTTCTGAAAAAAATATTTTACGCTCGTGCGCAGTCGTGTACCGTCCCTCGCAAAAGTCCCAATCCATGTGGAATGGTATCCATAAACACATCCATCGTCTCCATGCACGCCTTCGGGCTGCCCGGCAGATTGATAATCAGCGTTCGTCCTCGAATGACGGAAACCGCCCGCGACAGCATCGCCCGTTTGGTAATCTGCATGGACGCCGCCCGCATGGCTTCGGCAATGCCGGGCACCTGTCTATCTGCCACAGCAAGCGTTGTCTCCGGCGTGACATCTCGCTGTGAAAAACCGGTGCCGCCTGTCGTCAAAATCAAATCCGGCTGTCTCTGGTCACACAATCGAATGAGTTCGTGTTCCAATCTCTCGCGCCCGTCCGGCAGCAGCAGCTGTTCAATTACCGTATATCCGCTTTCACGCAGACGCTGTGCAATCATCGGCCCGCTTTTATCCTTTCGTGTACCTGCGGCTCCCGCATCGCTCAATGTAATCACGGCCGCCTGAAACGCAAACGGCTGTGTCCGCGCAATGCATTGCATGTCATCTCCGACACGGATGGTGCCGCCGCGCAGGACGCGGGCAAACACGCCTTCCCGCGGCATGATGCAGTCTCCAACACGCTGATAGATGGCGCAATGCGTGTGACATTCTTTGCCAATCTGCGTGATTTCCAGCAAAACTTCACCGCACTGTAATTGCGTGCCCACCGGTAGGGCGCGAAAATCAATTCCCGTCACCGCAAGATTTTCTCCAAACGCACCCGCAGCAACTGCCGCGCCGCGTTCCCGAAAGGCGTCAATCTTTTCCTGCTGCAGCAGGCTGACCTGCCGATGCCAATTTCCCGCATGTGCATCACCCTGTATCCCGTAATCCGACACAAATTGTGCACTGGAAACCGGCTGTTTGGGTGTACCGCGCTGTTTGCTGATACAAATAGCCGTCACTGTTCCCATCTTATCCTCCAATCCGATTCATCGTCTGCCGTTCAGCATCATCTGTCTGCATGCCGAAACAATGGTTTGCCGGCTTTTGATAGATGCTCTGGCGCAGCAGCTCTTGTATTTCCTCATCCGATGCGCCGCCGCGCAACCGCGCGCGCACGTCAACATGTGTGGCATAGCTCAGACACGGCTTGAGCTGTCCGGTGCTCGTCAGCCGCACACGGTCGCACGACCTGCAAAACCGATGGGTCATCGGCGCAATGACGCCAACGGCTCCCATGAGTTTGCCGCTGGTATAGTATCGCGCCGGTGCGCTGCAATCTTGTGTTTCGGCAGGCCGCAGGTCGCTCCATCGGCCGCGAAGCTGTTCCAAAACCGCCTGCGCCGTGTGTTGCTCGTCTATGATTCCCTGTCCCAGCGGCATCTGTTCAATAAATCGGACACAAATGGGGAATTCCTGTGCCAACGCGGCAATTTCTTCCCATTCCTCCCGATTTTCCGCCAGCAAAACCGTGTTTGTTTTTGTGGTTATCCCCGCCTGCACGCAGCAGCGCAGCAGGGCATTCCAATCCGGTATCCCATCACAGCCGGTAATCGCTCGGAATCGCTGCCGCTGCAATGTATCCAAGCTGATGTTCACTGCGTTCAGACCAGCCTGCACCAGCTCTGACAAATATTCCGGCAGCAAGATACCATTTGTCGTCATGGCTATCGTGTCAATTTCCGGAATCTCTCGTATCATTTTGATCAGCTGCACACAATCCTTGCGCACCAGCGGCTCTCCGCCGGTGATGCGCACCTTTGTGATACCGAGAGAGGCGGCAATGCGCACGATTCGCGCAATTTCTTCATAGCGCAGAATGTCCCGATGCTGTACCGCCGGTGCACCATGCGGCATACAGTAAAAGCATTTGAGATTGCATCGGTCTGTAATCGAGACGCGCAGATACTTGATATTTCTTCCAAATTGGTCGATCACGGCGTCACCTGCTGATACGAGAAATCGCCACTGCGGCCGCCATGCTTTTCCACAAGATGAATATCCGTCATGGTCATGCGTTTGTCCGCCGCCTTGAGCATATCATAAATTGTCAGCAATGCAATATGGCAGCCTGTCAGCGCTTCCATCTCCACACCGGTCTTGCCGTCGCAGGCAGTCAAACAACAAACTTCGATTGCTTTCCGGTCTGGATGCATCATAAACGTCACTTTGCAGTTGGTCAAATTTAAGCGGTGACACAGCGGAATCAAGTCCGCGGTTTTCTTTGCAGCCATAATGCCGGCAATTTGTGCAACGCCGAGTACATCGCCTTTTTTCGCCGTGCCGTCACGCACCGCTGCAAACGCCGCTTCGTTCATATGAATCTCGCCGCGGGCAAGCGCCGTTCGATGGGTGATTTGCTTTTCTCCAACATCCACCATCACAGCATTTCCCGCTTCGTCTATGTGCGTGAGCTTGTGTTCCATGTTTATACACCCTTTCCAAATCCGCAGTTCGGAAAATGGCAGTCGTCACAATTCAAACACAGACCGCCGTTTCCAAGTCCTGCAAGCCATTCCGCCGTGACCGGCACATCTGCCAGCAAGCGCGGCAAAACCAGATCGAAAATCGTCCGTTTCGCGTACATCACACAGCCGGGCAATCCGCACACCGGACGGCCATCCGGCATATACGCCGCAAGAAACATCGCCCCCGGCAGCACCGGCGCACCATACGAAACAATCTGCGCACCGGTATTGCGAATCGCAAGCGGCGTCCTGTCATCCGGATCCACGCTCATGCCGCCCGTGCAAAATACCATGTCGCAGCCGTTTGCCAGCATGTTTTGAATGGTCTGCGTAATCACCGCCGCATCGTCGCCCGGACAGACGTGCGCCGTCATGGTACAACCGTATTCTCCGAGTTTTTCCACAATGACATCGGTAAATGTGTCCTGAATAAGACCCTTTGCGACCTCACTGCCCGTCGTCACAACGCCAAAGGTCTTTTTCTTGAGCGGATACAGCTGAATGAGCGGCTTCTCTCCCGCCGCTTCTTTTGCCCGCTGCATTTTTTCCTTTTCAATGACCAGCGGGATGATGCGCGTGCCGCACAGCTTCTCGCCTTTTTTGACGACAAAGCCGGAAGGACGCGTGGCAATCATCATTTCACCGAGACTGTTGACGCGGCGCAAGCCGTCCAAATCAACCATAAGCAGGCCATCTATGTCCGCAATCAGCTCAATCTTGCCCTCTTTGGCTTCTGAGGCGTGCATATGCTCGCCCTGACAAATGGCGCGCAGAACATCTGCCGCATCGTTCTCATGCAGCATATTTTCGTTATTTTCCCAGATGTAAATATGCTCTTTTCCCACACGGAGCAAAACAGGAATATCTTGTTCTCGAATGATATGTCCCTTGCGGAACACGGCATCCTTCGTCACGCCCTTGATAATCTGTGTGATGTCATGACACAGCACCTGTCCAACTGCGTCTTCGGTTCGTATCAGCTTCATGTCTGCTCTCCCTCCTGTTCCTCTATCGGAAAAAACTGCTGTAACTGCTGCTGCGCATAGCGTTTGATCGCCTGCTCATATGCGGCAAACTGATCGAGCAGATACTCTCCCGCCGGCGTCAGCGCCGCACTGCCGCCGCCTGCACCACCGCGCGTGCGCTCGACAAGTGTTGTCTCCAGCGCCGCCTCCATATGCCGAATCATATGCCGGCCTTTGGAGTACGACAAGTCCATCTGCGCACACGCCTGCTGTACAGAGCCGGTTTTTCGAATGCCCGCCAGCAAATCTTTGGTTCCCGGTCCAAAAAAGCGGTCATCCCCCGCATACAGCCGCACCCGCGGATTGGAACGCAGCTTCTTATTAAATGGATAAATCATAATACGCGCCTCTTATTCCGAATGTTTTTTTCAAGACATTCGCTTTTCCAAAAAGAACCCGCATTCTTCCAAAGAATACGAGTTCTTACGTGGTCACTTCTCTATAGCCTTATTTTACTGAATTCGCCCTCATCTGTCAATAAGGGAACATCCCAATCGCGGCGTTCAGATTCCGGAATCTCAAACCAAAAGATTTCATCCGGATGTCGCTTCATGATTTTTCTCCCGCCGGTATCTCCGGACAGCTTTAACAGCTCCTCACGCCAAGCGCCGGAAAACAGCGTTGGATTGCCCGGCTGGCCGTTTGACGCAGCCGAGGCCAGTGTTTTGCCGCTGTGTATTGCCCGCGTCAGAAACTCCCGCACGGTTTCCGCCCGCAGCTCCGGCTGATCGGCGGTAAAAAACGCCAGCCAGTCCACCTGCCGCGCCGCCTGTACGCCGTGCCGCACGGATGCCGCGATTCCCTCCGCGGCATCCGCATTGTGCACAGCGCGCATGCCCAGCTCTTGTGCGTGCCATTCTATACACGCATACTGACTGACAACGATGATTTGTACGCGCTGCCCGTCTATCGTCTGCTGGGACAGCGTCTGCAGCATATGAAGTGCATGCTGATACATGGGAATTCCATGCACTTCATACAGCAGCTTGTTCGACCCAAAGCGCCGCCCAAAACCGGACGCGAGCAAAATACAGGCAATCATCCCTGCTGTTTCTTTTCCTGTATGCCGCGCCACACGTGCTCCGGCATAATTGGCAGTTCATGATGCATCACGCCGGTCGCATTGAAAATGGCATGGGCAATCGCCGGAGACGGCGTATTGATGACAATTTCACCAATGCTCTTTGCGCCAAACGGGCCTGTCGGCTCATAGCTCTGGCGGAAATCCACTTCAATTTCCGGAATATCCATACGCGTCGGGATTTTATACTGCATCAGGTTGCGCATGCGGTTGAATCCCGTTCCGTTGTAGTTTTGACCCTCATACAGTGCCATGCCAAGACCCTGCATCAAACCGCCCTCGGTCTGTACGCGCGCCAAATTCGGGTTGACCACCGTGCCGCAGTCCACGCAGGCAGTATATTTAATCGGAACAACCTTGCCGGTCTCCGGATCCACATCAATTTCTGCCATACCGACCATGTACGGCGGAGGAGATACCGGACTGTTGCCGCCCGCGGTGACGCTCTGCCAGCCCTCTGTGCCGCCCTGCAGCTGATTGGCCAGCTCTTTCAGCGTGATGCTGCTGCCCGTGCTCACACAAGTCAGAACCTTGCCGTCAAACGCCACTTCATCCTTCGGGCATTCCAGACGCTTTGCCGCCTGCTCCGTGATGTTCTGGCGCAGCTGCTCCGCCGCCTTGACGACGGCATTGCCGGTCAGATACGTGGTAGACGATGCATAGGAGCCGGAATCATACGGAGAGGTATCGGTATCTACACCGTATGTCACAACGTCATCCAAATCGCACTCGAGAACGTCCGCCGCCATCTGCGCCAGAATGGTATCACTGCCGGTACCCATGTCTGTACTGCCCACAAGCAGACTGTAAAAACCGTCATCGTTCATCTTGATGGTGACGTTTGCCTCATCGACAAAGCTGATGCAGCTGCCCTGCATCGCCATCGCCACGCCGACACTGCGAATATGACCGTTCGGCAAGGTCTTTGCCGGAAATTTGCTGTCCCAGTCCATCATTTCTTTGCACCGCGCCATACACTGATCCAGCGCGCAGGCATTAGCAGTCTCATTGTTATACGCCGTCATGATGTCGCCCTCGTGCAGCATATTGTGCTCACGAATTTTTACCGGATCAATGCCCAGCTTATGCGCCATCAAATTGACCGTGTTCTCCATCGCAAAGACGCCCTGCGTTGCGCCGTAGCCGCGATATGCGCCCGCACTCGGATGATTGCTGTACACGGTATTCGCAACAAAGCGAAACGCTTCATATTTGCCGCTGTACAGCGGAATGGACTTGTGTCCTACCAGACCGATGGTCGTCGGTCCGTGCTCGCCGTATGCGCCGGTGTTTGACAGCGCATGGACTTCAATCGCACGAATTGTACCGTCCTTCATCGCGCCCAGCTTGACGGTTACTTCCATCTCATGCCGCGCGCTGCCCGCGATCATGGTTTCTTCACGCGTATAGTAAATCTTACTCGGCTTGCCGGTCAGCCAAGTGACAACTGCCGGAAAGCGCTCGACAACCGCAGTCTGCTTGGCGCCAAAACCGCCGCCAATGCGCGGCTTGATGACGCGAATTTTGCTCTTCGGAATACCCAGTGCATTGGCCATATTGCGGCGAACATGGAACGGAATCTGCGTCGCACTCTGAATGACCAGTCTGCCATAGGTATCCATCCAGCAGTTCGCCGTAAACGGCTCCATCATCGTCTGCTGATCCTCAATGGTGTGATAAGTCTCCTCTATGACCTCATCGCAGGACGCGAACACCGCATCGACATCGCCATGGCTCACATCCTCGTGATAGACGGAATTGCGCTTGTTGTCGCCGTGGCTCCAATCGCTCTCCGTCCAGTCATCCTCCGGATGAATCAAGGTCTCATTGTCCAGTGACTCGCGGAAGTCGAGAATTGCCGGCAAAACATCATAGGTAACTTTAATCAGTTTGAGTGCTTTGTTGGCAGCTTTTTCGGTTTCTGCCGCAACAATTGCCACTTCATCTCCGACAAAGCGCACATGCCGGTCGAGAATATAGCGGTCATACGGCGATGCTTCGAGGAAGGTCTGTCCCGCCTGCGTAAAACGGTGCTGCGGCACATTCTTATATGTCAGCACACATTCCACGCCCGGTACCAGCTCTGCCTTCGAGGTATCAATCTCCCGAATCATGGCATGGGCGTGCGGGGAACGCAGGATTTTAATAATCAGGCAGTTTTCCGGCGCCAGATCGTCCGCATACACCGGCTTGCCGGTGACAAGCGCCTCTGCGTCCTTCTTGACAATCGGCGTGCCGACATACTTTCCCGGTTCTCTGGAATCTGGTAATCTCATGCTTTCGCCTCCTTCCGCAGTTTCAGCCACTTGTGAATCGCGCGCATATGGCTGGCATAGCCGGTACAGCGACACAGATTGCCGGACAGATATTCCTTTATTTCTTCATCCGTCGGGTCTGTCAGCTCCCGCTCCATCGCCAGCACATTCATAATAAAGCCCGGATTACAGAAGCCGCACTGCTCGCCGCCTTCGCGTGCGAGGAACATGCCAAATTCGCGCGCTTCTTCCTGTAAGCCTTCCAGTGTGGTCACTTCGTGTCCAGCAGCACACGCTGCCAGTACATTGCAGCTGAGCACCGGCGTGCCGTCCAGCCATACCGTACATAGACCGCAGTTAGATGTTTCACAGCCGCGCTTGACACTCTTGCAGTGATGCTTTCGGCAAAAATCCAACAACAGCATATCCGGCTCAATCAGATCAACGATCTGTTTGCCATTTAATTTCAATTTAATTTCCATTTGTTCTAATCCTTTCCAGCTCATCTGCTGCGCGCTGAATCAGCACGCCAGACAACATCCGGCGATACTCTGCCGATGCGCGGATATTGTTCTGGTACGGCAGTTCCTTGGCCTGTTCTATCAGTTCCGGAATATTGTCCGCGTACACTTCGCGCGCACGCATCGGACGCGCGCCGACAGCCGCGCAATATTTGCCGTCCTTGACGCTGACCGCTGCGGTCAGCACCGGAAAATCGGTTTCCGTGTTGCGGAACGACTGATAAACAATCTTGCGGCCGGTCTTTTGAATATGTACCGCCGTCAAAATGCTGTTGTCCGGCTTTTGCCGGCAGAATTCTGCGATTGGTATTTGCACCAATTTGCCGTCGCCCTGATACAGTTCCACCGTGCAGTCCAGTGCCAGCAGCAGCGTCAGCGGATCGGAAAATCCCGCACGCAGCCAAACCGAGCCGCCCATGGTCGCGCAATTTCGAAACTGCACGCCGACGATATGCCGCACGCTTTCCTGCGCCGCATGGTCAAAATATGCATTGAGTCCCTCGTGGGTCTCAAACTGCCGCAGCGTTGCCATCGCACCAACGACAAATTCATCC